>RHMF01000261.1_pt1 | contig 38281 bp, 33 predicted proteins | sample 5365151 | NCBI WGS metagenome assembly RHMF01 (sample SAMN10266501, study PRJNA497801) | feces metagenome | isolation source: feces | host: Bos taurus | place: China: Prairie of Fairy Mountain | collected 2017-08-14 | reverse complement strand
GCTTGCTCATGTAGAACCTGGGCACGAGCCACAGGTAGTTGAGGTAGAAAAAAATCATGCAGGCCAGGGGATTGCCCAGCGAGCGTGCGAAACGCAGCCACACCACATTCCAGCCCTCGTTGCCGCGGAAAAAGAGCAACGGTGCGAAGATGATGAACGCCCAGCACAGGACGTGCACGAGCAGGTTGCGGCGCGCGTTGGCTTGTTGGTTATCGGGTGACATATCCGGCAGAATTTGATGGGTTCTCGATAAATGTTGGTTATTCATAACGGATGGCCTCGATGGGGTCGAGGTTGGCGGCTTTCTTGGCGGGGATGTAGCCGAACACCACGCCGATGATGGTGCACACGATGAACGAGAGCACCACGCTCCACACGGGTATGCTCGTGGGCAAGGCGAAGAACGACTTGCACACGATGGTGCCTATCCATCCCAGCAAGAGACCCAGCACCCCTCCCGTGATGCTGATGACGATGGCCTCGATGAGGAACTGGTTGGAGATGTCGATGCTGCGTGCGCCCACACTCATGCGCAGGCCGATTTCCTTGGTGCGCTCGGTCACCGACACAAGCATGATGTTCATGATGCCGATGCCCGCCACGAGCAGCGAGAAGGCGGCGGCCACCACCAGAATGATGGTGATGGAGTCCATGGTCGATGACATGGTTTCCATCATTTCCTGTTGGGAACGGATGGTGAAGTCATCGTCGGCGCCCTCTTTGATTTTGTGGGTTTCGCGCAGAATCTGGGTCAGTTCGTTGATGGCGTCGTCGGTCATCTCCTCGGTGATGGCCGAGCAGTTGATCGACTGGAAGTAGGTTTGTGCCAGAATGCGCTTCATCACGGTGGTGTAGGGTGCTATGATGACGTTGTCCTGGTCCATGCCCCAGTTGTTGTAGCCCTTGCTCTTGAGCACCCCGCAGATACGGAAGGGGATGCTCTTGAAGCGGATGTTCTTGCCCACGGCCTGCTCGGGGTCGAAATCCTCGCCGAAGAGTTCGCTGATGATGGTGGTGCCCACCACGCACACCTTGGCGCTCTTGCGCATGTCTTCTTCGGTGAAGCAGTCGCCGTGTTCCACCTTCCACTGCTTGATGTCGAGATATTCCAGGCTCTCGCCGTAGAGCGAGGTGTTGGTGTTGTTGGAGCCATAGATGGCCTGTCCCGACGAAGACACTTCGGGCGAGACATAGGTGACGAATTTGCGCTGTGCCTTGATGGCCTCGTAGTCGGCGATTTTGAGCGTCTGCATGGCCGAGGGGTCCTGGCGTACACCGCCGCGCATATCTGCTCCGGGGCGAATCATGATGACGTTGGTGCCCATCTGCGCGATGTTTTTGCGCACGCTTTCTTTCGACCCCTGTCCGATGGCCATCATGATGATGACCGCCGCCACGCCGATGATGATGCCCAGCATCGACAGGAAGGAGCGCATTTTATTGTTCAGGATGGCGCGGAACGCCACTTTCATCAGGTTGAAAAACGACATGTGTGTAGGATTTTTTTCAGAACGTGAGGTCTATCATTCGTCTTGTGGCGCTGGCAGTTCGGCGAGGGCGTCGGCTGCCGAGAGAATGTTGTGGTTGACGGTGTCGTCGCGAATCTTTCCGTCACGCAGCACGATGTTGCGTGAGGAGTAATTGGCGATTTCGGGATTGTGGGTCACGAAGATGATGGTGCGCCCCTGGCTGTGGAGCTCCTGGAAGAGCACCAGCATCTCGAAGGATGTGCGCGTGTCGAGGTTACCGGTGGCTTCATCGGCCAGGATGACGGCGGGTTCGTTGACCAGGGCGCGGGCAATTGCCACGCGCTGCATCTGTCCGCCGCTCATTTGGTTGCTCTTGTGCTCGAGCCGGTCGCCCAGGCCAACGGCCTTGAGCGCCTTCACCGCGGCTTCGCGGCGCTCGCGGGCGTCGTAGCGGCTGTTGTACATCAGCGGCAGTTCCACATTCTCCACGGCCGTGGTCTTGGCCAGCAGGTTGTAGTTCTGGAACACGAAGCCTATTTTGCGGTTGCGCAGCACGGCGCGCTGGTTCTTGCTCATGCGCCTCACCGGTGTGCCGTCGAGGAAATATTCGCCCGAGGTGGGCGTGTCGAGGCACCCCAACTGGTTAAGCAGGGTGCTCTTGCCGCTGCCCGAGGTGCCCATGATGGTGACGAATTCACCCTCGTGGATTTCGAAACTCACCCCGCGCAGGGCATGCACCACCTCGTCGCCCACGTGGAAGTCGCGGCACACGTTCTGCAGTTTGATGACGACTTTTCTGTTGTCTTCTTGTTGTTGTGGCATAATCAGTGGATGGAAAAGGGTTTCACGTTCTACGCTGGCTACCGGGCGGCGGGACGGTTGCCGCCGGCTTTTCCGCCAGACGAATCGGTGTTGCCCGTGGCGTTCTTTTCCTTGTTCTTGTTGTTGTTGCGCGGGCCGGGCATAAAGGGGTTGTTTTCCCCGCTTTCTTCCTCGGCGGCGGTGTTTCCTATCTCAAAGGCGGTGAGCACCTCGTCGCCCTCGCTCAGACCGCTCAGGATTTGCGTGGTGGTGCCGTTGGTGGCGCCCACGGTGACGGGAATGGCCTGGAAGACGCTTCCCTTGCGTTGCCACACCTTCTGCGGGGCATCCACGTCGGCTATCGTCTCGCCCTCGGCGAGCATGGCCTGAGTGGGCGTGAAGCGCAGCGCCTTGGTGGGGATGGAGAGCACGTCGTTGGCCTCGGAGGTGAAGATGGTGACGTTGGCGGTGAGGCCGGGTTTGAGTTTGAGGTCGCTGTTAGGGGCGCTGATGACCACTTCATAAGTCACCACGTTGTTGGTGGTGGTGGCGTTCTGGCGCACCTGCTTCACCAGGCCCGAGAACACGTCGTCGGGATAGGCGTCTACGGTGAAGGTGACGCGCTGTCCTTCCCTCACGCCGCCTATGTCGGCCTCATCCACGTCGGCGATGCACTGCATGTCGGTCAGGTCTTTGGCGATGGTGAACAGCGTGGGGGTGCTGAACGAGGAGGCCACCGTTTGGCCTTCTTCCACTTCCTTGCTGATGACCACGCCGTCGATGGGCGAGGTGATGGTGGCGTAGCCCAGGTTGGTCTTGGCCTTGGAAACGCTCTGCTGGGCCACCGTCACGCTTTGCTGTGCGCTTTTGAAACTCTCCTGGGCTTTGCGGTAACTCTCCAGCGCCACGTCGTATTCACTGGTGGCCACCAGTTGCTTGCTGTGCAGTTCCTTGTAGCGGGCGAAGTTTTTCTGTTGGTAGGTGAGCTCGCTCTGTGCGCTGCGCACATTGGCCTGTGCGCTGGCCAGGTTGGCCTGTGCGCTGGCGAGTTCGCTCTGCAGGTTGGTCTGGTCGAGCACGGCGATGACCTGCCCCTTCTTCACGACGCTGTTGTAGTCCACATAGATTTTGTTGACGATGCCGCTCACCTGCGTACCCACATCCACTGTGGTCACGGCTTCGATGGTGCCGGTGGCGGTGATGGTGGTGCTGATGTTGCTTCTCTCCACCTTGGCGGTTTCAAAGGTGATGGCGTTCTTATCACCTTTCGACAGAAGCAGCCATGCGGCCACGGCCGCTATCACGGCCACGGCGGAGCAGATGATGATGGTTTTCTTTTTCATATTTTGTTAAAATGTTATTGTGTTCGGTTGGGCGGGATTAGTCCAGGGAGATGGCTTGTCCGTTGTAGTAGCGCAGCATGGCGATGTTGTAGAGCGCCATGTATTTGGCCTGCAGCAGTTGCTGGGTGGCGCTGCTCAGGTTGGTCTTGTCGGTGGTGAGTTCGATGATGTTTTTCAGCCCCAGGCGGAACTGCTCGCTGGTGAGTTCATAGGCGCTGGTGCGGTAGTTCACCTGCTCCTGGGCCGAGAGGTAGCGCTGCTGGGCGCTGTAGGCGTTGAGCCAGTAGGTCTCGATGGATTTCCACAGATTCTTCTGGGTGTCGAGCATGTCGAGATAGGCTGTTTCACGTTCCAGCCGGGCCTTTGACACGGCATTGCTGGTTTTGCCGTGGTCCCAGATGGGGATGCTGAGCGTCACGCCCACGCCGTTGGTCCACTGGTTCTTGAGTTGGGTGAACATATTGCCGTTGTTGGTCATGTTGCTTGTGCCGATGTTGGCGTTGGCGGTGAGAGTGGGCGAGTTGCCGGCTTTGGCGATTTCCTCATCGATGTGGGTGCGGTCCATGGCCAGTTGCTGTGCCTTGATTTCGGGGCGTGTCTGCACAGCGTGGGCATAGACGTCGGCCTTGGCGGGCAGCGGGGTGAGCACCTGGCTCTCCAGGTCGGGGTCGCTGATGACCAGCGCCTCGTCGCCGTCAAGTTCCAGCAGTTGCTTGAGTTGCAGTTTGTAACTGTCGCGCGAGGTCTCGTCGGTCACCTTTTGGTAGCGGTCGCTCGCCACCTGCGACTGCAGTTGCGCCACGTCGGCCTTGTTGAGCAGGCCGGCCTTGAAGAGCGATTCGCCGCGTTCCAGTTGTTTTTGACTCAGTTCTATCAGCACTGAGTCCTGCTTGATGGCCTCCTGTGTGTAAAGGATTTGCACGAAGAGTTGCGTCACCTGTTCTTCGATATTGAGTTCCGAGGCGTCCACGTCGAGTTGTGCCATCTGGCTGTTGATTTCGGCGAGTTTCCGGTTGTTTTTTATCATGCCGCCGTCCCACAGGGTCATGCTGGCGCCCACGTTGTAGTTGCCGCTGTAACTGTTCTTGTTGCTGGTGGTCACCACCTCATCGTTGACCACACGCACGCTCGACTCGCGGAAGGGCATGTTGCTGTACTGGTGGCTGGTGGAGAAATTCACCGAGGGCAGCCACGCCTTTTTGGCGTTGTCCAGATCGATATCGGCGCTGCGCACCGCCACGCGGTTGCGTTGGATGGTGATGTTTTGCTGCTTGGCCCAGTTGATGCACTGTTGCAGCGTCCACACGGCTGGCTTGACGTCCACAGTGGTGCCCACCGGCGGTGCGGTGGCTACGGCGGCGCTGTCCTGCCCCCATGCCATCGGCAGGGTGGCGAGCACTGCTCCGAAGATCCAAATCAATTTTTTCTTCATTTTATTTATAATGTCTGAAATTTCACTGCGCAAAATTAACCGCTGCTGCCGCAATGTGCAAAACTGATAGACAAACCCGCCTTTTTCCTCTACCAATTCCACCATCCGGTGCCGAACCGCCTGCTCACCGCAGCGGCAGGATGCGGCAGGGGGTGAGGGGTCGCACGGTGTCGTTGATCCACACCCGCGCGGCGCGGCAGGGCAACATGCCGATGTAGAACGACGCGTAGCAGTCGCGCCAGAACTGTGTGTGGCTCTGGCCCATATCGTGCACCAGCCACAGGTCCACGGTGTCGGTCTGTAGGGTGGTAGAGTCGGCCGTCAGGGCCATACGGCGTGGTTCGCCGGTGTATTCCACCTGGCAGTGCAGGTTCAGGTAGGGCCCTGTGCGCCACAGGCTGCGCAGTTTCACGGCGTGGCGCGGCAGCAGGCCTGCCTCATTGCCGAGCAGGCGCAGCGAGTCGCTTACGATGGCGTTGGCGCCCAGCAGGGTGATGGCCCGTTCGGTGTCGCCGGCGCGGTCGTCGGCCCACAAGTAGCGTAGCAGCAGGCGCTGCCCCGGGTGCGGCAGTGTGCCCGCCAGTGTGTCCTGGCTGAGCAGCGTCACGGCTACCGAGTCGTTGCGGCCCAGGTATTCAAAGGCCTCGCCGCCGGCGCGCCGCCCCAGGTAGGTCACCAGGTCGTAGCGGTAGTCGGTATAGGCGGGGCTAAGCGTGTCCTCGTCGCCACACGAGGGCAGCAGGCCGAGCATCAGCAGCAGTAGGGGTATCAGGGCAAGGGTACGCATGGCGGCACGGTGGGTTAACTCACTATCACACCGTCCTGCATGTGCAGGGTGCGGTCGGCCTGGGCGGCAAGTGTTTCGTCGTGGGTCACGATGACAAAGGTCTGGTGCAGCTCGTCGCGCAGCGTGAAGAAGAGCTGGTGCAGTTCTTGCTTGTTGTGCGTGTCGAGACTTCCGCTGGGCTCGTCGGCCAGAATCACGCGGGGCTTGTTGACCAACGCGCGCGCCACCGCCACACGCTGGCGCTCGCCGCCCGACAGTTGCGCCGGCTTGTGGTCCAGGCGTTCGCCCAGTTTCATAAAGTCGAGCAACTCCCGGGCCCGCTCCATGGCGTCGTGGCGCGAGGCACCGCCTATCAGCGCCGGTATCGCCACGTTTTCCAGTGTGGTGAACTCGGGCAGCAGTTGGTGGAACTGGAACACGAAGCCGATGCTGCGGTTGCGGAACCGCGCCAGTTCGCGCCCGCCCAGTTTCAGCACGTCCACTCCGTCGAAGAGCACCTGCCCCTGGTCGGGCTTGTCGAGTGTGCCGATGATTTGCAGCAGTGTGGTCTTGCCCGCGCCGCTGGGTCCCACCACCGACACGATTTCGCCCTCGGCGATGCTCACGCTCACGCCGCGCAGCACCTCCAGTTGGCCGTAGCGTTTCACGATGTTCTTAACTTCAATCATAGTTGGCAAAATTATATAAAACTTTTCACGCTGCCAAAACGGCTCACTCGATTTTTATTTGCATGCCAAGCGACAGGCACAGCGTTTCGCGCCACGAGACGGTGCGGGGGTTCTTCACTTTGTTGATGATGTAGAGGTCGCAGGAACTTACTTCGTAGAACATGGCCATGTTTTTCACCAGCCAGTGCCTGTGGGCGGGTGTGTGCCAGGTGATTCGCTGGCCCAGGCACACATTGAGACGCACACGTGTGGAAAAGCCGTAGCAGCCGCTGGGGTATCGGTTAGGCTGGTGCACCCAGAATTCGTGGCCCAGCACGGTGTTCAAGTAGAGGCCCGTCTGCAGGGGCTGCAGCACCATACAGTGGCTCAGGCGCACGTTCCAGGGCACGTAGTTCTCCTTCAGAGTGAGGGTGACCTTGGCGCGGCGCGAGTCATACTTGGGGATGATGCCCACCATGAACTGCGTTTCCCAGTGGTTGGCGTGGCCGTAGTCCCAGCCAATGCCCGCCGAGACGATGCCCATGTTGCCGGCATACTGCCCCACCACCAGGTCGGGCATCAGGGAATTCCACACGAGGTGGTGCCGGCTGGCTTGCGGTGACTCCACGGCGGCTGTGTCCTGACCCGCCAGAGAAAGCGCTGTCAGGCAGAATATCAGGCTAATAATAGATGATTTCATAACTGTATCCGTCGGGAGTGATGGTGAACAGGAAATAATTGCGGTGCTTGGCGCAGTCGCTGCCGTAGTACATGATGCCGTCGCCAAACAAGTCTTCCTGGGTGATGCGGTGGTCATGGCCCTGGGTGCAGAACATCAGCCCCCGGAACAGCCGCAGGTAGTAGTTCTGGAACGCATCCACCAGGTTGGGGTCAAACTGCTCGCTCTTGGGGCCGGCGTGCATACACACCACGGAGCGGTCCCACAGGGCGGTGTCGGCCTGGGCTTCGTGCCGCATGAAGGCGAAGTCGGGCACGGCATCGGCGTGTTCAAGTTCCATGGCGTTGGTTTCCAGGCACACAAACTTCACCCTGCCGGCGATGAAACTGAAATTGCCCGGGCCGAATACGATGTGGAAGACATCCTCGCCGTTGCCCAGATGGTCGTGGTTGCCGATGATTACCACATAAGGTGCCTCCAGCCGGTTGAGCACGTCGCGCTGCATGAGAAATTCGCGTGTGAGGCCGAAGTCGGACACATCGCCGCCGTGTATCACGAAGTCCACGTTGCGCCGGTTGATGTCGGCCACCTCGTCGGTGGTATCGTCAAACCAACCCTGGGTGTCGCTTATCAGGGCAAAGCGCAGGGTGTCGCGGCCCAAGGTTTCGCGCTCGATGATAGCGGCGTTGCGGGCGTTGATTTCGGTTTGGCCGGTGATGCGGACGTCGTAGGGGTGTGCCTCAAACTCATCGCAAGCAGTGGCCAGACACATCAAGCCCAGCGCCATGGCAAGGAGGTTTTTTCCAAATGATGAAAAATCTAAGATCATGACTGCAAAGTTAATGCAAAATCTTTATATCTGCTCCCCCGTGGGGAGCGGTCGCTACAGGATGGATTTGTCGCGGAACCTGGTGTGCAGCAGGCGATGGGCCGTCTCACCCATGGGCTCTCCCAGGAACTCGTCGTAGATGAGGCGCACGGCGGCACTTTCGTGGCTCTTGCGCACCGTCTTGCGGCGGTCGTCGCCGTACATGGCGCGCTGACGCGCTTCCAGCACCCCGATGTCCCCCTCGTGATAGGGTTGGCCGGTGCCGCCGATGCAGCCGCTGGGGCACGACATCACCTCCACCATGTGGTAGTGGAGTTCACCCGCCCGCAGGCGGTCCATCAGGATGCGGGCGTTGCTCAGCGTGTGGGCCACGCACACCCGCAGTTCAAAGCCGTTGAGGTCGATTGTGGCCTCGCGGATACCGTCCATGCCGCGCACCTGTGTGAATTCGATGTCGGGCAGGGGCTGGCCGGTGAACTTTTCATAGGTGGTGCGCAGCACGGCCTCGGTCACGCCGCCCGTGGTGCCGAAGATGGTGCCGGCCCCGGTGGCGTCGCCCAGCGGGTGGTCAAACTCTCCGTCGGGCAGCGAGGCGAAGTCGATGCCCTGCCGCTTAATCATTTCGGCCAGTTCGATGGTGGTGATGCTGCAATCCACGTCGGGGGTGTCGTCGATGATGAACTCGTCGCGGGCGCACTCATACTTCTTCGACAGGCACGGCATCACCGAGATGACCGAGATGTTTTCCCGCGGAATACCGATTTTTTCGGCCCAGTAGGTCTTGGCGATAGTGCCGAACATCTGTGCGGGCGACTTGCAGGTGGAGGGATATTCGCGCAGGTCGGGGAAGTCGTTCTCAAAAAAGTTGACCCACGCCGGGCAGCACGACGTGGTCATGGGCAGTTTCACCGAGTGGTCGCCCGCCATGTGGCGCCGCAGGCGGTGGATGAGTTCGGCGCTCTCTTCCATGATGGTGAAGTCGGCGCCGAAGTTGGTGTCAAACACATAGTCGAATCCCAGGCGCCGCAGTGCCGTCACCATCTTGCCGGTGACCACGGAGCCGGGTTCCATGCCGAACTCCTCGCCCAGCGCATAGCGCACGGCGGGGGCGGTCTGCGCCACCACGAGTTTGTCGGTGTTGGCGATGTCGGCCAGCACGTCGTTCACCGAGTTGCGCTCGTCGAGCACGCCTATCGGGCCCGAGATGGCGCCGAACTTGCAGCGTGTCCTGCACTTGCCGCACACGGTGCATTTGTAGGGATTGATGACGTGCGGCTGCTTCACAACACCCGTGATGGCATCCACCGGGCAGGTGCGCTTGCAGGCGGTGCAGCCACGGCATTCAGCGGGGTCGATGGTATAGGAGAGCACGTTGAGAAACCGCTTGCCGCCTATCTCGTAGATGTAGTTGCTGAGCATCGAATCGAGCGACACCGGCTGCTTGAACGAACTCCAGTGCTGCGATTCCACCTCGATGTGATGCGCCGTCGCGTCGGCATAGTGCAGGTCCTGCACCAGCTCGCCGCGCACCACGTGCTTTTCCACGATGTCGTTCACATCCTCGGGCCGCACGTGCGTGTAGGTGATGTTTTCGGGCAGCACGCGCACGATGGGACCCTTGGCGCAGAAGCCGAAGCATCCCGAGGTCACGACATCCACCATGCCGTCGATGCCGTGGGCATGCAGCAGCACTTTGAAAGTGTGGATGATGCGTTTGCTTTCACGCTGTTGGCAAGCCGACCCCGAGCAGCACAGTATCTGCACGTGTCGGTGGGCCTGAAGTCCATATTTGGCCTGGGAGTCGGCGGGAGTGGGTGTGTGGTCGTTCATTGTGATGCGGTGTGTGCCGCGTGAGGCGGCAACTTTTTGATTGTGTGTGTATTGGTGACGCGGATGCCGGCCCACAGCCGGGCCAACTCCGCTTTCAGTCCGTAAAATTAACCTTTTTTGTCCGTTCCCGCAACCCCTGCCGGCCACTGAAAAATGAAAAATAATGTACGGCGAGGCGGCGATGTCGTGTTTTTTTTCTATTTTTGTGGCTGAAAATGAACCATAATTAAAATTTTGCAACGACAATGGAAAAAATTCAACCTGAGAAATATGTGGAACTGAGTTATGAAATACTGGTGAAGGGCGCCGATGGCGGCGAGACATCGGTGTATAAGTTTAGCAAGGCACACCCCGATGCTTTCGTCTTCGGGCAGGATCCCGCCATGATAGAGGGCTTCATGACCCACATCAACGGCCTGGAGCAGGGCGCTGCCTTCGACTTCACCCTGACCCCCGAGCAGGCGTTCGGCCCCAAGGACCCCAGTATGGTGGTGGAACTGGATAAGGAAATTTTCACGGCCGACGGCGAGTTTGACAGCGAGCACGTGAAGCCCGGCGCCATGGTGCCCATGCGCACCGCCGACGGCTACCGCATGGACGGCAAGGTGCTCTCGGTGGGCGAAGACAAGGTGACCCTCGACTTCAACCACCAGCTGGCCGGCGAGACCATCCGCTACGTGGGTGAAGTGCTCACCGTGCGCCAGGCCACCGACGAGGAGCTGCATCCCCAGCCCCGCGGCTGCGGCGGCGGTTGCGGCGGCAACAAGGGCGGCTGCGGCGAGGACGGTTGCTGCGGTGGCTGCGACTGATGCACTTCCGGCATGATTCAACCACTTGACACAAAACGAAAACAATAGAAAATAAGTATGGCTAAAAAAGACGGACTGCGCACATATAAAATCGAGCGCCGGGATTTTCACGACAGGGTGATAAACTTCTTCAACGACAATGACAACGGCACCTACAACTACAAGCAGGTAAGCGCCGCGGTGGGTGCCAAAACACCCAAGCAGCGGGCGCTCATCGTGGAGATACTGGAGCAACTGGCGGTGGACGGCTTCCTCACCGAAGTGGGCACCGGCAAGTTCAAGTCGGTGAACCGCTCGTCGGTGGCCGAGGGCATCTTCATACGCCGCAGCAACGGCAAAAACAGCGTGGACATCGCCGGCGACGACGGCAAGCCCATCATGGTGGCCGAGTGCAACTCGATGCACGCCCTCAACGGCGACCGTGTGCTGGTGCACATCAGCGCCGCGCGGTCAGGCATGGAGCCGGAGGCCGAGGTGGTGCAGATTATCCAGCGCAAGGACCAGCAGTTTGTGGGCACGCTGCAAGTGCAGAAATATTGGGCCCTGCTCAAGGCCGACACCAAATTTCTGGCTGCCGACATCTTTATCCCGCACGAAAAACTCAACGGCGGCATCACCGGCGATAAGGTGGTGGCGCGCATCACCGAGTGGCCCGACAACGCCAGCAATCCCCTGGGCGAGGTGGTGGATGTGCTGGGCCGCGCCGGTGAGAACAATGCCGAGATACACGCCATCCTGGCCGAGTTTGGCCTGCCCTATAAATATCCTGAGGAGGTGACACAGGCCGCCGCCGCGATGGGCGACGACATCACCCCCGAGGAAATCGCGCGCCGCCGCGACATGCGCGCTGTCACCACCTTCACCATCGACCCCGCCGATGCCAAGGACTATGACGACGCCCTGTCGATTTCCAAACTCGACAACGGCAACTGGGAAATCGGCGTGCATATCGCCGATGTGTCACACTACGTCAAGCCCGGCTCCATCATCGACCAAGAGGCCTACAACCGTGCCACGTCGGTCTATCTGGTGGACCGCACCGTGCCCATGCTGCCCGAGCACCTGTGCAACTTCTTGTGCTCGCTGCGCCCCCGCGAGGACAAACTGTGCCACTCGGTCATCTTTGAGATGGATGACCAAGCCAAGGTGAAGCGCTACAAGATTTGCCACACTGTCATCAATAGTGACCGCCGCTTCAGTTATGAGGAAGCGCAGGAAATACTCGAAACCGGCAAGGGTGACCTGGCCGAGGAGCTCAGCACCTTCAACCACCTGGCCAAGCAGTTGCGCAAGCGCCGCTTCGACGAGGGCGGCTCGGTGTCGTTCAACCGCGAGGAAATCGACTTCGATATCGACGAGACCGGACGCCCCGTGGCCGTGCATGTGCATGTGGCACAGGACGCCAACAAACTCATTGAGGAATTCATGCTGCTGGCCAACTGCAAGGTGGCTGAGCACATCGGCAAAGTGGCCGCCGGCAAGACGCCTAAGGCTTTTGTGTATCGTGTACACGACATGCCCGACGCCGAGAAACTGGCCAACTTCGCCGACATTGCCGCTCACTTCGGCTACTCGGTGAGGGTGAAAGGCTCTACCAAGGTCATCAACAAGAGCATCAACAAGATGCTGGCCGAGGCCAAGGGCAAGCCCGAGGAGCAGATGCTCTCCATCCTGGCCATCCGTTCGATGGCCAAAGCCACCTACTCCACCGTCAATGTGGGCCACTACGGCCTGGCTTTCGACTACTACACCCACTTCACCTCGCCCATACGCCGCTATCCCGACCTGACGGTGCACCGCCTGCTCGACGAGTACGCCAAGCGGGGCGCCCGCAGCGTAGACGCCAACCAGCTGGAGGACCGCTGCAAGCACATGAGTTCGCAGGAGCAACTCGCCGCCAACGCCGAGCGTGCCTCCATTAAATATAAAGAGGTGGAATTTATGGGCGAGCGACTGGGCGGAGTGTTCACCGGCCATGTGAGCGGTGTGACCGAGTGGGGCCTCTATGTGGAACTCGACGAGACCCACTGCGAGGGCTTGGTGTCGATACGCGACCTGGACGACGACTTCTATGAGTATGACGAGAAGAACTACTGCATCCGCGGCCGTCGCCGCCACCGCACGTATGCGCTGGGCGACCCCATCACGATTCAGGTGGCCCGCGCCGACCTTATCAAGAAGCAACTCGACTTTGTGCTGGTCGACGACAAGAATCCCGCCGGCTCGAAGCGCATCGACAAGGCTCCCATCACCGAGGCCAACGCCGGCGTGACAGCCCGTCAGAGCGCCGAAGACCGCCGTCGCAACGAATACGAGGGCGGCCATGCCTCGCGCCGCCAGCAGCGCGGCCGCCGCGGCAACAGCACGCGGCGCGACGTGGAGCGCGGCAAGCGCAAGGGCGGCCGCAGCACCAAGCCGCGCCGCAACAAGCGGTAACCGGTTCACAACAGCCCGGCCTTGTCCACGCGGTGGCGCAGGTCGGGCAGTTTGTTTTTTATCACGTAGTAGCCTATGGCGCGTGTCATCACGATGTCATCGTGACGGCCCGGCACGGCGCCGGTGGAGCCGTTGGGTTTGAGCTCAAACGCCGACATCTCGTCCACCGCCTGGCTGTCGCGCTCCACATAGCCGTGGTCGCGCACCGCCGAGATAAGTTCGCCTATGATTTGCCGCTTGGTCTTCACGTTGGTCTGGAAACCCGGCTTGCCGGGGCTGCGGTAATACAGGTTGCGGTAGTGGCAGCGTATTTCGCCCAGGATGAACTCGCCGTTCTCGCCCACAGTGCGCTCGGTCTCCAGGGTATTGCTTTCTATCACCAGCAGTGCCTGGCCGTAGAGTGCTGCGATTTGGGCCGCTTTCCAGGCCAGCAGGTCGTGGTCGATGTGGCCGCGCCATTGCGCCACGATTTCGGGCCGGTCGCCGGCGCGGTCCCACACGGCTATCACACTCCAGTCGGCTTTGTCGCTGCGGCCGCCCACGTCCACGCTCACCACATAACGTCCTGTTCCGGCCTCTCTGTCGGGCAGGGTCCACACCTGCAGCGGGCCGTGGCCGGCCGGCACGATGCGCACATGGGTGAGGCTCTTGTGGTCGCCCGTCACATCGCCTTGTGCCACGGGCGGGCGGCAATCGGCGCGCAGTCGCTGCAGCCCCGCCGATGAAAAAACGCGGCTGCCGGTGGTGGTGAAAGCCTCGATGTCGTTGCCGGGATATTCGGCTTGCATGAGTTCGTGGCTGCCGTATTCCCGCCGTTTGTCGTGATACCATGCGATTTGCTCCAGCGTGAGCCCCTGCCGCCACAGCGCACGCTCGTAGCCGTCCATACTGTCCCACAGCCGCCGGACATCGGCCACGGGACGGCGGTAGATTTCTATCTCATGCCAGGGCACGAACACCGCTTCCTTGTCGCTGCGGCCTGCCACGGCGCGCAGCCATTCGCGGTGAAAGAAATTGCCCACGCCGTTGGCGGTCGACTCCATCACCACCACGGTGTCGGGCTTGAGCGCCACCGAGCCGCACACCGACCGCACCACATCGTCGGGGCGGTGCAGTGGCGACGACTTCCAGAAGGCCACCTCGCTCAGGTGGGCCATCGCCAGGTCGTAACCGCGCGGGGCGTCCTCGCTGAGCGCCGTCCCCGTGAGCACCAGGGCGTCGCGCTCGGCGAGTTGCTGCACACTGCTGTCGCCGTCCAGCGCCGTGAACCGCAGCTGTTTTCCTCCGTTGTCGTCGCGCATTTCCCCGGGATATTCGCGCAGCAGCAGGTTATACATGCGCTTGATGGAGCGCCCCGCCATCTTTACATGGCCGCAGATGATGCTGTTCCAGCCGTGGTGCAGCACCATCTGGAACCATGCCATGTAGATTTGCACCAGGGTGGAGCCGCCCCACTGGCGCGCCTTGAGCAGGATGACGCGTATGGGGCGGTGCGCCAGGCGTTGGCCTTCCATCACGGCCAGCAGGCGGCGCTGCGGGCGGTTAAGCACCAACGGAATGACGCGTCCCGTGAGTTTGTCTCTGATTTTCACGCAACGGGCACACCAGAACTCAAAGTCGTAGCCAATGCGTACACGGTCCTGCTCCAGCGGCGTGAGTCGCGTGTAGTCGGGCCGCGCCGCCGCCAACGCCGCGGGAAGCCGCAGGTCGCCCACCTGCACGCGTTCACCGCAGCAGCCCACGCCCCGCATCGGGTCGTAGGCCGTCGGCAACGCTTGGTTACGCCGTTGGTTTTCGGCTATGATTTCGTTGATGTCCGTTGTCATGTCGGTCTATGCTGAGTGTTTGGAGGGTCACGGGGCAGATGAGCGAGCCGCTGCGGGCCGTCCCTTCCAGGCGCAGCGAGATGTCGCGGCATCCCTGCAGCGACAGCGGCACCGCCAACGGGCGGTCGGCGGCACCGTCCAGGGTGACGCGGCTCATGGTGAGTGCGTCCATGCCCAGGCCGCGCAGCCCCATTAGTCGCAGCGAGAGCATGGCCTGCGGGGAGGACAGATGCCATACCAGCCGGCAGGGCACGGTGCCCATGAACGTGTTCAGCGTGACGGGGTGGGTGACCCATTGCACCGCCATCACGGCGTCGCTTTCCTGCTCCAGGTCGAGCACATTGCCCGCCAGGTCTACCGCCAGGGCGTTGCATGGATCGGCATAGAGTTGCGTAACGTCCACCGTGCGCTCGCTGGTGCGTCCTCCGGGCATCAGCACCAGTGGCAACGCGCTTTGCCTCAGCATCCACAGCTCATCGTAGGCGGGGCACCAGGCCAGCGCCGTGGCACCGCACCGAAGCAGCGTCACGGTCACGCGGGTGCCGGTCAGCCGGCACAGGTGGCCATGACGCGACACATAGTAAATATCGTGGCCCGCCTCGGCGGGGGCGATGCCGGGCGCTATCACCGAGCGGTGTATCAGCCGTGCCTCGCCCAGCGTGCCGGCGGTGGTCTGCGGCAGGGTGTAGATGCCGTCGGTGGTGAAGACGTAGACGGGATAGCGGCCCAGTCCGCCCGAATAGAGCGGACGGGGGACGGCGGCCATGGCGCGCGGTGTCACGCCCAGCAGCCGGCGGCTGTGGGCCAGCACCAGCGGGTTGCTAGGCGCGGTGACGCACACCGTGCCGTCGGCCTGGCACCAATACAGGCGGCCGCCGGTGGTGACGGCACAAACGGCGCTGCGAAGCAACATGCTCTGCTCAATGCCCGCCAGTTGTGCTCCGGTGAGCGTGACGGCGGTGGCGGGAGCCACAAAACTCCCCGGGGTGAGTTGGTCCACGCTGGTGGATGTGGCCGCCAAATGCCAGGGCGATGCGGCGAGCAGGGCGCTCACGGCGGCGGGCGACCGCCCATCAAGGGCCATCTCCAGGGTGTAGGTGCGGCTGCCTGCGTCCACCGTCATGCAGCGGTAGTCCAGAGCCATGCTGTCGCTCACCAGCGATGCCTCGTCGGTGACAAACACGTCTACCGCCTTCACTTGGCTTTGCCATTCGGGGGCGATTTGTCCGTCTACCTGCACCTGCAACGTGAAACTGCGCATGGTGAGCGCCGAGGCCTGCGTGCCGGCGAAGCGGTCGTTGCCGTCGAGCGTCACCGCGGCCGCGACGTAAGCCAGGTTCTGCATGGTGTCATCACCCAGCCGCACCGGCGGCGATACCCATAGATAACTGTCGTCGGCCAGCCGCACCGCATAACGTGCCAGCAGTGGCCCGGTGTGGCGTCCGGCGGCTTCGGCGTTGTCGCGCAGCGTTTTCCAGGCGTTCACCAGCAGGCTTCGCAGCCCCGCCACGTCGTTAGCCGCCAGCGGGGCGCGCCACTGGCCGTAGGTGTTCTCAAAGGGGTAGGGCGCCAGTGGAGCCGTTTCGGTGGTGTAACCGGCGAGCAGGGTGAGCTGCGGCACGGCGTCGGCGGCATTCACCGCCGCCCATGTCCCGTCGCGGCTCAGCAGGTAGGTGAAACCCTCGCTGCCGGTGAGCACAATCCACGGGCCGATGGCAAAGGCTCCCGCAAATCCAGCAGGTACAGGGGCCACCGCCACGCCGTCAATGGCGATGTGCCCGCCGGTCAGGGTCACATAGTGCCCGTCGGCCACCAGCACCAGTTTCTCACCGGCGCCCATCGTGCCCACGGTGGCCGGATGCCCCGTCACCTGCAGGGCATCGTGCTGTTCGCGCACATTGCGGGCCAGTGCGCTCTCGCCGCACCGGCCGCTTTCGGTGTTTACCCGCTGCGCTTGTGCCAGCGGGGTTATCGTCAGTTGGTTGGTTTGGATGTGTTTCATGGTGGTGTGTCGATTTGATGAATGAATTTTCGTGCTGCAAAGGTGCTGCATCGGCAGCCCGCACACAAGGGTCACCTGCACGGGCCATGGCGGCAAATGGCCCGGCACACCATATCGACTTACAGAAAAAAGACGAATATGATGCAAAATTCACCGAAGTTTCCGCATTTTTCTCTTTTTCCGATGGAATTGATTTTTTTCAGCCGTGCCGATGTGGAAATTCAGCGGTTTTTACTTATCTTTGCTGATTGATTTTCCCAAAAATCATCGGTAAATTAGATAAAACGAAAGCGTAGAAATGATAGAATATAATCTGCAGTATTCACTGGCTGCGTGTGTGTATGTGTGTTCCGCCGTGTTTTTCGCCGCAGTGCGCATGATGCATATGTGCAAGCCCTACAATGAGAACCCCGGCTACTATTACCCGGCCCGTCATGTGATGTCGCTTTGTATGCTGGTGTCACTGTTCACGCTGCAATATATTTTCTTCCCTTCCGACCGATGGGCCTGGCTGGAACTCAAGTGCCTGCTGCTGATGATGCCCCTCATTGTGTGGAGTGTGGCACTCTACCGCTATTTAACCCACACCTCGCTCGAATACCGTTGCCGTGGCTTGGCGCTGACCAGTGTGCCCTCGCTGCTGGTGGCGGCGGTGGTGGTGGTGGGCTCGCTGACCCATGCACACTGGTTGCTGGAGCATGAATTCACGTTCCGGATGGTGGCCATCGTGGTGAGTGTGTTCCACCTGAGTTACGTGGTGAGCACTTATCTGTGGGTGGACAGGCTGTATGACCAATACGGGAAAGGGAACTACAGCAACGAGTCGGACTTCCCGCTCAGGTTCATCAAAATCACGGCGGTGCTGCCCGTGCTGTATTGCGCACCCGTGTGGGCGGTGTTTTTCACCGACAGCCAGATTGCCATGGCGGTGGTGCAGATGTGCCTGGCCATTTTCAACGTGTGGTTGCTCATCGTAACCCTGAGTCCGCGGCGCATGTCGGCGCAAGACACCATTGTGCAGATGGCTCCCGGTAAGGCACAACTCGAAATCAGTTCCGCTGAAGTCGATGCGATAGGCGCCCGCCTGCAGGACATCATCGTAAACCAGGAGTTTTTCCTTGACCGACACTTGGAACTCGCCCGGGTGGCCATTATGATAGGCGAGCCGCTCAGCAAGGTGTCGTATGTGTTCCAGCAGCAGTTCGGCGACTTCTACGACTATGTGAACAAACTGCGTGAGGCGCGTGCCCGCCAGTATGCCCGCGAGCATCCGCAGGCCACGGTGCAGGAAATCGCCGCCAACTCGGGCTTTGACAACTTCTCGGTGATGAACCGCGAGTCAAACCGGCTGCAGAGCGAGTGCGGCTGGCAGGCGATAGGCAACCGGCTGGAGCAGTGGGCGGCGTCGGGCGGCGCCCTCAAGGAGGGTGTGACGCTTGACTCGGTGGCCCACGACCTGGGTACCAACCGCACCTATGTGTCGCGTTACGTCAACGAGACCAAGGAGGTTTCGTTCCGTGAATGGATTAGCCAGTTGCGGCTGGCTGCCGCCGAGCGGATGCTTGTGGAAACCCCTGGCAAGAGCATCAACGAGGTGGCCTATGCCACAGGCTTTTCGTCGCCTTCGTCGTTCTGCCACACCTTCTCTTCCAGCCGCGGCATGTCGCCACAGGCGTGGCGCGACGGCCATGTCCCCCAGGTGAATTGCCCCCCGGCGGCGCAAACTGATGAGAGTGAGGTCAACAAGTAGGCGCGTTTGCCTGCGCGGGGAAAGGTTGACCCCTCCCCCGCGCCGAGTTTGAAGCTTGGTGTGGATCAGTACACCAACGCCATGTTATCAATCCAGAAGGTCATGCCCACGGTGCCCACATAGGCGGTGCCGCAGCCGCTGCTGGCCATCACCAGTATGTGGGTGGGTTTCTCGTTGGCGTCGGCCCATTTCTCTTCCACCACCGGCACCATCTTGCCTTTGCTGTTGCGGGCATAGTAGGACTTGTCCCTGGGTATGAGGCCCATGTAACTGTGGTAACCGCTATGACGGGTGATGTCGCCGTACCACACCGGGATGCGGTAGTTGTTGTTCCAGGACGTGGTGGTGGCACCGAAGCGCTGTCGGCCGGTGCCCACACGCGAAGCGTGCAGGTTGCCCTTGGCGTCTTCCCAGCGGTGCTGCAGAATAATGAACACTTCGGCATAGTCTCGGCCGCGTATGGTCTTTTTTGAGCCGAAGCCGCTGGAGTAGATGCGGTCTTCGAGCGGTGCCTTGAGTTTGTAGTCAAACTGCAGATATTTGGGCCGGCCAGTGAAGGGAATGCCCATTTCCATTTTGCTGTAGGGGTTCTTGGTGCTCGACAGCGGTTCAAACATGCGTCCCAGGAAGATGCTGCCGTTCACCAGCACGTCCATGTTGACGATGCCCAGCGCTTTGCAGTGCTCCATCATGGTGGTGAGTTTCACACAGTAGCCGTTGCCGCGCTTCTCGGGAAAGACGGCGTTGCTGGTCTTGACCACGCCCATCACCTTGGCATAGACGTTGCTGGTGGCCCAGGGTGATTTACCCGGTTCGTAGGGTTTGGCGCCCTCGATGGTGCGTGTGGGGCCTATGGCGTAGACCGTCTGCGTTTTTCCGCCCAGCACCTTGCTTTCCTGGATGTGGCGGGTCACCCATTGGTCGAAGTTTCCGTAGTTGAGCGGCACCACGCGCTGTGCGTGCAGTGCGGAAATCATTGTCATTGCCGCCAAGGCGGCCAGAATCGTTTTCTTTTTCATCATTATGTCATGCTTTTAGAGTTGTTGTCAATTTTGTCAACCGCCGTGGGCATCGTTGCTGAGCAGACGGTGCCCGATGTGGCAGTAGATGCACTTGCGGGTGTTGCAGTAGGCGGCACGCAGCTGGATGAGCGCCTGCGAGGTAAGGGCATCGGGGCAGCGCATCCCCGCGGCGGTGAATGCCGCCACCACGCTGTTGCGCTCGGGCTTGAGGCTTTCGAGCAGCCGCACGGCGCGTTCGGCCAGGGCGTAATCGTCGGTGAATTGGCTGCGGGCGTAGAAGAGCGGGGCCACCGTGTTGATGAGCAGGATGTCGATGGAACCACTGCCCAGGGCGCGGCTCGCCACCGCCTCGGCCTTGCCGAAACTGAAGTGGTTGGCCCAGTATCCCGTTAGCTCCACGGCAAACAGCGTGCGCAACGCTTTCTCGTCGGGGGCTTCCATGATGTCGGCCATCAGGCAGAACCCGCCGCTCACCAGTTGCGCCAGCATGGCGATGCGCCGATAGGGGAAGTTCTGCGGACGTATGCGGAACATCTTCCAAGATTCGGCCGGCATGCCGCGCAGCGAGAACTTGTTGGCCAGGAATGTGTATTCGCGCCTCACCTGCGTATAGTAGGCGTCGCCCGGGTGGTCCTGCTCCAGCAGACCGGCCTGCCCCAGCAGCAGCGCCTCCATCTGCAGCAGCGAGTCGCTGTGCTTGTGCAACAGCCGCAGTGGCGTGCAGCGTGCCAGCCGTTCAAAGGCGTCGTTGTTGATGCCGAAGCCCAGGTTGCGTGCCACCGTCACATAGCAGATGTCTTCCCAACTGCCGTTGTACAGTTCGTACAGGCGTTGTATGCGCTCCGTCTTTCCCTGCAGGCGTTCAAAGGCCAGCGCCTGCATCCATTGCGTCATCACCAGTGGGGGCACTTCGCCCAGGCGGGCGGCGCAGGGCAGTTGTGTGCGGCCGTTCACCAGGCGGTCGTAACTCTCGCCGAAACGCGGCGACACCTGAAGCACCAGTTGCGGGATGCGCTCACCGTTGCTGCGGCTCACGGGCGCATCGTCGCGGTCCACCACGTGCAGAATCACGCTGTCATAGGCCTTGTCGCTGTCGTGGCCGTGGCGATGCCAGTCGCTGGCGCGCACGTGCATCTCCACGTTGCCCACCCACAACCGGCCGTCAATCTCCACCTTGGCGTTGAAGAAGTCGGGACCCGCGTCGGTGTTGAGCAGGCCGGGGTCTATCACCCGCACCTTGAGGCCGTCGTTGGTCTTCATTTCGTCGCTGCGCCACAGGCGGTGCTGCCACACATATTGCATCAGGCTTTCCATCATAGCTGCTGTAAACCTAAAAAAACGCTGCAAAGTTACACTTTTTTCTAAAAACCGTCATCCATAGGCTCAAACAGGCACAAAAAATGCGTGAAAAGCGACATAATTACCACCCGATCAGTCTGGCGTGAATCCCCGGAATCGTTACCCGTCCATCTTGTCCATCCTGCGACTTTGGCAAGATTTCATGACACTTTTTTCGCCTTTGAAAGAAAAAAGTGGAAAAAAACCGGCGAAAAATTTGCGGGGATGAAAAAATCGCCCTACCTTTGCAGTCGCAATTCCGCAACGGTACCCTAGCTCAGTGGTAGAGCAATGGACTGAAAATCCATGTGTCCCCGGTTCGATTCCTGGGGGTACCACGCAGAAAGAGCCCCCGGCATTTTTTTTGTCGGGGGTTTTGCTTTTTTGTGATTTTGTGTTGGAAATCTCAAAAAAATCGATTACTTTTGCAGACAATCCGATATAAGTATTTTTTCAATTTTTAATTAACATACTCTTAACTAAATTGTAACAACATGAAGAAAATCTTTACTCTTCTGGTAATGTGTTTGATGGCCGTCGGCAGCGTGCTGGCCGCCGAAACCACGATTACGTTTAGCGACCTTTACGGTGCCGAATCGGTGCAGCCGGCCAATACGGTGACTTCCGGTGCGTTCACCTTCTCGTTCACCAAAGGCAATTCCGCCACGGAACCCGCCTATTTCGTGAACACCAGCGTGAAGGAAATGCGTCTGTATGGCGGTTCGGCCGATGAGCCTGCCGGCAACACGATGACGGTGACCTCCACTTCGCACCTCACCAAGATAGTTCCAAGCCTACCCGTTGGGCGGATCTCACCGTCGACAACGGTACCATCACGCTGGCCAGCGACGGCACGGCTACCTGGATTGCCGCGGGCAGCGTCACCAGCGTCACCATCACGGTGAACCGTGTGGCCGAGGGCGCCTCCCAAATGCGCTTCGCCAACGCGGTCATCACCAGCGACGGTGAGCAAGTGGTTCCCGCTCCCACTTTCTCCAGCCCTGCCGGCACCTACTATGCCCCATTCGACCTCACGCTCAAGTGCGGTCTGAGCAGCGCCAGCATCTATTACACGCTCGATGGCTCCACCCCCACCACGTCATCAACGCTCTATAGCGCCCCCATCCGCCTGAGCGCCAACACAACGGTGAAGGCCGTCGCCGCCTTCGAGGGCAAGTTGAGTGATGTGGCCGTGGCCGAATATGTGTTCGGCACTGCCATCAATGTGAGCGATATCTCCACCTACAATGAAGTGGACGACAGCACCGTAGTGCGTTTCGCCAACGGTGTGAACGTGTTGGCTCAATACAGAAGCAATCTCTATGTGAAAGATGCCAGCGGCTATGCCCTGATTTACGGCACCACCGGCCAAACCTACAAGAACGGTGACGCCATCCCCGCCGGCTTCGTGGGTCAGAAAATCACCTACAACGGCAAGCCCGAACTCACCAACCCCCTGTCGGGCTTTGAACCCGCCGCAAGCAACACGCCCATTCCCGCCGAGGAAATGACCGTGTCGCAGCTGAACGGCGACCTGTGGGGCCATTATGTGCTCATCAAGAATGCCACCGTCAAGTCCGGCTCCAAGACCATCACCGATGCCACCGGCTCCTGGCCCATCCACACCTCGATGGGTGGCTACAGCAGCAGCACCGACAGCACCAAGACCTATGATGTGTATGCCATCGTGGGTGCCTACAAGAGCAAAGACGCCACTGAAATCACCTATCAACTGCTGCCCACCGAACTGAAGCCGGTCGGTGGTGGTGGCGGTGGCAACAGCGGTACTATCGCCGACTACCAAACGGTAGCCGATGGCACGGCCTTCACCTTCACTCAGCCCGCCACCGTGCTGGGCCAAAACGGCAAATACCTGTATGTGACCGACGGCACGGGTTATATGCTTGTCTTTGGCACCATTGACCAGACCTATGCACAGGGGGACGTGATACCCGCCGGCTACGCTGGCACGAAGACCACCTACAAGGATGAGCCCGAACTGGCTGACCCCACCGGCTTCCAGGCCAAGACCTCACATGTAGACGTGACGGCCGAGACGCTGGCTCTCACGGGCATCGCACACGAGAACTTCGCCAAGTATGTGGTGGTTAAGCGCGTGAAGTATGACACCGTGGGCGACCCCGGTACGCTGAAGGACGAGTCCGGAAACACTTGTGACTACTACAACAAGACTTTCAACGCAAGCGTCCCCGCCGACGTTACGCAGTACTACAACGTGTACGGTATCGTGGGCAAACACAACAACTATCAACTTCTGGTGATGAAGTATGAGTTGAGCGATGGTGGCGAAATCACTGTGCCCGACGTGGCCGCGCTGTCGGAACTCTATGGCTTGTCGCAGGGCGTGGTGGCTCACTTCACCGAACCTGTGACCGTTATCTACCAAAACTGGGTAGCCGACAAACCCAACAATGAGTACACCTATGTTAAGGTGGGTGATGAGTACGGTATGGTTTACGGCCACCTCACCAACAAGTTTGCCAACGGCGATTACATTAATGACGCCAAGGCCAGCTGGAGCGATTACTATGGCGTGAAGGAGATTATCCCCGTCGACAGCACTTGGGTGAAAGCCGGCCACGCCGCCGCCGTGAAGCCCGAGGAGATTCCTCTGGAAGAAGTGTCGCTGGATATCATCCACACCTATCTGACCATCCCCGCAGCCACTGTGACGATGGACAGCACCAACTATTACACCGTGAGTGACGGCACAGCCGACCTGCTGATGTTTAACAAATTTGCTGACTATGCCAATCCGGTTGTCATCCCCGAGATAGTGGCAGGCAAGACCTATGACGTGAAGTGCTTCGTATCGATGTACAAGTCTAACCTGCAGCTCATCCCCGTTGAGGTGAAGGAGCATGGCGCAGCCCTGGTGGGCGACGTGAACGGCGACGGCCTGATCTCCATTGCCGATGCCAACGCGGTGATTTCCATCATCCTCAACGGCACCGATTCGACCGACGAGGCCACTCTGGCAAGAGCCGATGTGAACGGCGACGGTCTGGTGACCATTGCCGATGCCAACATGGTGATCAGCATGATTCTGGGCAATAAATAACCCCCTGCCTAAGCCATCCTGAAACAACGGCACGGGCGCCCCGCGTGGGGGCGTCCGTGTCTGTTTTTGCGTCCGTTTCCCGGATTGTGCGGCCGAGTGACGACGCGGGCAGGGTAAAACCAAGTTTGGTTACGATTTTTTTTGTATTTTTGCCTGCTGAATCTAAATAACAAATGGAAAGCACAAAGATTTCGAAACTTATTTAATGTACAACTCATGGCTGTTGACATAAAATATAATTACGGCCTGCGTGGGCACAACACTTTCGGGATGGATGTCAAGGCCCGCCGGTTCATTGCCTATGATACCGTGGATGAACTGACCGAGCTGCTTGCCGACCTGCGCAGGACCGAACAACGCATCTTGCACATAGGCCGCGGCAGCAATCTGCTCTTTACCGGCGACTACGACGGAACAATACTCCACTCCAACATAACGGGCATGGAATATATCTCGCGCACCGATAAGGATATCGTGGTGAGTGTGGGAGCGGGTGTTGTGTGGGACGATTTCTGCGCCGAGATGGCCCGCAATAATTACTATGGCAGCGAGAATCTGTCGCTCATTCCGGGCGAAGTGGGTGCCGCGGCCGTTCAAAACATCGGAGCCTATGGCGTGGAGGCTGAGTCCATTGTCCAGAGCGTGGAAACCATTGAAATCGCCACCGGCAAGCCGCGGGTGTTTGAGGTGGCGGAATGTGGCTACGGCTACCGCGAGAGTGTGTTCAAAAGCCGTATCAAAGGCCAATACATCGTCACGGCGGTCGTCTTTCACCTTTTTGCCGTTCCTGTGGTTCACCTAGACTACGGACCGTTGCAAGCGCTGAAATCGCAAAATGCCGCACCCTTGCCGCAAGAGATACGCGATGCCGTGATAGCCATACGCAGGGCTAAATTGCCCGACCCCGAGCAAACGGGCAGCGCAGGCAGTTTCTTCAAGAATCCCGTGGTGCCGGCTGAGGCCTATCGGCAAATCGCGTCAGCCTATGGCGATGTGCCGCATTACGTGTTGGACGATGAGCACGTTAAGATTCCCGCCGCCTGGCTCATCGACCAATGCGGCTGGAAAGGCAAAAGCCATGGCGGCGCCGCGGTGCACGACAAGCAGGCATTGATATTGGTCAACAAAGACCATGCCACGCCTGCCCACATCATGGAATTGGCGTCGCTCATCACTCGGAGCGTGCGCGCAAAGTTTAATATCCAGCTCGAACCAGAAGTCAATTACATATAGAAAGAAAAACACACATCAGAATGGCATCATTTTTAGTAGAAGGAAACCATCGTTTGCATGGTGAAATCACACCACAAGGAGCCAAAAACGAAGCATTGCAAGTGATAAGCGCCACCCTGCTCACACGCGACGAGGTGGTGATAGAGAACATACCCGACATCCTGGACGTGAACAACCTCATCGGGTTGCTCAGCGACATGGGAGTGCAGGTGAAGAACCTGGGAAACAATACTTTCAGTTTCCAGGCCGGGCATATCGATGAGCAATTTATCGAGAGTGAGGAATTCCTGCAGGAGTGCACCCGACTGCGCGGCTCGGTGATGATTATCGCCCCGCTGCTGAGCCGCCTGGGCAAGGTCTACTATGCCAATCCCGGGGGGGACAAGATAGGCCGTCGGCGGCTTGACACGCATTTCAGAGGACTCGGCAATCTGGGCGCCACGTTTGCCATCGACCCCGGGAAGAAGGCCTTCCGGTTTGAGTCAAACGGCAGCCTGAAAGGAACCTATATGCTGCTCGAGGAGGCTTCGGTCACAGGCACCGCCAACATCGTGATGGCCGCCGCGATGGCCAAGGGCACCACCACCATCTACAATGCCGCCTGTGAACCCTATATCCAGCAGTTGTGCAGGATGTTGAATAAGATGGGCGCCCGGATATCGGGCATCGCGTCAAACCTTCTCACCATTGAGGGCGTGGAAGAATTGCACGGAACCCGTCACCGCATACTGCCCGACATGATAGAGGTGGGCAGTTTCATCGGCATGGCGGCAATGACAGCAAGCGAGGTGACCCTGAAAAATGTGTCGTGGGACAACCTCGGGATTATTCCCGACAGTTTCCGCCGATTGGGCCTGCAACTGGAGAAACGTGGCGACGATATGTTCATCCCCAGCCAGGAACACTACGAGATAGAACGGTTTATGGACGGCTCCATCCTGACGCTGGCCGATGCCATCTGGCCGGGTCTCACCCCCGACTTACTGAGTGTGCTGCTGGTGGTGGCCACCCAGGCCAATGGCAGCGTGCTGATTCACCAAAAGATGTTTGAGAGCCGGTTGTTCTTTGTGGACAAACTCATCGACATGGGTGCGCAGATTATCCTGTGCGACCCGCATCGGGCGGTGGTTATTGGCCATGACCACCGCATTCATCTGCGGGCCAACAACATGGTGTCGCCCGACATTCGGGCCGGCGTGGCTCTGCTTATCGCCGCCATGAGCGCCGATGGGGTGAGCCGCATCGACCACATAGAGCAAATCGACCGTGGCTACTCCCGCATAGAGGAGCGCCTGAACGCCATCGGCGCTAAAATCACTCGTGTGGGATAACCTCCCGCGGGGGGGCGGCTTACTCGTCCTGGCCGAAAAGCGGGTCTTCGGGCATTACCATGAGGGGCTTTTGCTTGTATTCCTGCAGCAGTTGGTCGGGCACGTAGCGGTTGTTCACCACCAGACGGAACATATACTCGCAGAACCACCGGTGGGTCATGATGTAGCATCCTTTCATGCCGCTGTCGTCGCCCCAGGAGTTCTCCACCTTCCACTTCAGGGGCTTGCCATCGGTGTCGAGGTCTACGGCGGTGAGCGTCATGGCGTGGGTGGAGCCGCTGTCGAAGGTGGCGATGCGCTGGGCCTTGTCCATGCCGAAGGTGGTGCCCATGAGCGAGGCATAGTCAAAGTTGTCCTCGTCCAGGTAGCCGCGCTTGCGGTCCAGCTGCTTGCCCACGTCGTAACTGCTGTACAACTTGCGTCCGTCCTTGAGCGAGGCGATGGCCAGTTGCGCTATCTCGTCCATGGGCAGGTTGAGGTATTTCCAGTTGTGGCCGTCGTAGGTGTGGCGGTCCCATTCCACCTCATAGGTCTTGTGGTAGGGGCGGCGCGGGTCGTTCATCACCATGATGAAAGTGCCGTTGATGGGGCCGCCCACGGTGGCTTGGTAGAATTCCTGCGGCGTGTAGGTGCGGGCGGGCGTCACCGGGCGGCCGTCAGCGTTGCGGAAGGCGTAGGTGAACTCCTGCACAGGCCGGCCGATGGTGAGCGAGAGCATGCGGTAGATGGTGCCCAGCATTTCGGTCTTGCGGCTGGCTATGGCCTGCTTGCTCTTGCCGTCTTTCACCAGGTCGCGCAGTTCCAGGCCGAACTCACGCAGCTTGCTGCTCACCAGGCGCTGCATGCGTGAGGTGTTGTCGCTGCTGTAGGTCTCGGGCATCACGGCCATGGGCACCAAACCGTATTTCTCGGCCAGGTCGCTCACGCCGCAAAAGGTGCCACCGTCGTTGATGGGGTGCTGGAAGAAAAACTGCACCCGCTGGTCGTCGATGGGCTTGTCGGCGCAGTCTATCACGCCCTGCAGCATCAGGTTGGCCTTCTCCAGCTGGTCGTAGAAAAAGAGGTAGGCATGCGAGAATTCCACCTGCATGGTGTCGTCGTGGGCTTTGGCGAAATTGGCGCGCAGCACGTTCAGTCCCGAGAACATCCAGCAGCGGCCGCTGCTCTTTTGGTTGTGGATGCTCTGTTTGGGCGTCTCCACGCTGAAGTTCCGGTCGATTTCTCCGGTGTTCCGGTAGTTGCGGCTCAGGTCGTCGATGTTGTTGGAAGCGATGGCGTTGAAGAGTGCCTTGTCGGTTGCCGATACGGGTTGTGCCGATTCGATTTGGCGCAGCATCTGCGGGGTGATGCCGCCGGTCTTCTGCGCTTGCGCCAGCAGGGCGCACAGGACGATGCCTGCCAAAAGTAAAGTCTTTTTCATATCTGTCGTGTTTTTGTTGTTTCGTTGGGTAACTGTTGTTTAAGCCCGCGCTATGTTAAATGGGATATCAGGGTGTTCAAGGGTTGATGTATCAGAGGTTGCTGATAGTTGTCATAGCCAGCCGGCCTGGCGGTACCAGGTTATGGTTTCGGCAATGCCTTGCTGCAGGGTGTATTGGGCTTGGAAGTGCAGGTCGCGCTTGGCATCGGTGGTGTCGCACAGCCAGTTGCGCTGCTTCAGGATGTTGAATTTGTCGCGGTTGAGGGTGACGGGTTTCAGGCGCACTTTGCCCCACCACTCGCCCACGGTGCACACCAGGCGCAGCAGCCAGATGGGGCAGGTGACGGGCAGCACATGCTTGCGCCCCAGGGCCTGGCACACGATTTGGCGGAATTCCTGCTGGGTGTAGCCGCGGTCTTCGCTCATGAAGTAGGCCTTGTGTTGCGGCCCCAGCTCCACGGCGTCGAGGGCGGCGCGTGCCAGGTCTTTCACATAGATGAAGGTGAGCATCTGCTTGTCGTAGCCCACGGCAAAGTCCACGCCCTTGCTGATAGACTTCATCATCAAGTAGTAGTCCTTTTCGTGGGGGCCGTACACGCCTGTGCAGCGGAAGATGGTGTAGGGGAAGCCGGGCAGCGACTGCAGGTAGGCCTCGGCCTTGAGTTTGCTGGTGCCGTAGTAGCAGTTGGGCATGGGCACATCGTCGGGGCGGAAGGGGGTGTAGCCTTTTTCGTCGCCAGGCCCCATCACGCTCAGGCTGCTCATCATCAGAAAGGTTTCGGGCAGGCAGGCGGTGTCGGTGAGCACGTCGGCCAGCATCTTCAGGTAGCCGTAGTTCACGGTCTCGAAGTTGATGTAGTTGGTGCTCTTGGTCACGCCCAGGTTGTGCACGATATAGTTCCAGGGCCCGTATTCGCCCATGTGGTCGCGCACGGTTTCGGCCAGACGGTCGTAGTCGGTGTAGTCCAGTTCAATGAAGTGGATGCGCGGGTCCTTCAGAAACTCGCGGCTGGTGGTGGCGCGCACGCCGGCCCACACGTCGTAGCCGCGGCTCAGGGCCTCTTCCACCAGAAAGCCGCCTATGAACCCTCCGGCGCCGGTGATGAGCACTTGTTTCATTTTTGTTCGGGTTTTAGGTCAATGCCTTGGCTTTGCAGCACCTTGTGCACTTGGGCCATAATCATGCTGGGCGGGATGTTGCTCAGGCAGTGGCAGTCGCCGTAGTGACATTCGTTCTCGCCGTAGATGGCGCAGGGCCGGCACTTCAGGTCCAGCATCACGTCGTGGTCGGTGTTGTGGTGGTAGCCCACGAAGCCGCAGTAGGGGTGTGTGGCGCCCCAAACGGTGACGGTGGGTAATGCCATGAGCGCCGCCAGGTGCATGTTGGCCGAGTCCATGGTCACCATCAGGTCGCACTGGCCCAACAGGGCAAACTCGTCGGCGAAGCCGTGTTTGGTTTCGGCCAGCGAAATCACGTTCTTGAGTTTCTTGTGCAGGGGGCGCAGTATCAATTTCTCCTGCTTGCCGCCGCCCAGCAGGAACACGTGCACGCGCGGGTCGGCGTGCAGTTCGCCCACCACCTGTGCCATCAGTCCCATGGGGTAGGTCTTGCTCTTGTGGCTCGAGAAGGGCGCCACGGCTATCCAGATGTCGCCGGGCTGTTTGTCGGGCAGGATTTGGCTGTGGGGCAGCGGCTTGCCGTCAAACAGGCGCGTGAAGCCCTTTTCGGGTGCCTCCAGCCCCAGGTTGCGCAGCACGCGGCGGTAGCGCTCGTGGGTGAGCGTGAGCGGGCGACGCTGGTTGTGGCTGAGCAGTTGTTTCCGCTGGTCGCGCTCTTTGTTGATGCGCGCCACGGGCACACCGTGCATTTTCATCCAGCTGTCGATGGCCCAGGTGCGTATCACGCTGTGCAGGTCGGCCACGGCGTCGATGCCGTAGTGGCGTTTCAGTTTCTCGGCCAGGCGCCACATGCCGGCCACGCCCTTGTAGCGGTCTTTGATGTCCACGTCCACCACGTGCAGGTTGGCGGGACGGTCCAGAAACATGCCGGCGGGCCAGGTCTGCGTGGCTACGTAGAATTCCACGTCGGGGTTGGCGCGGCAGGCGGGATATAGCACCGGGATGGTCATCGCCACGTCGCCCAGCGCCGAAAAGCGCAGTATCAGCACGCGTGTGGGTCGGTCATTTTTTGCCATAGAGCACGGGATTGGTCGATGGGTCGTTATACATTTTCATCTGCCGGTACACCTTCATGTATTTGCGTCCGGCGGCGATGTCGGTTATCAGCTGGTCGATGGCGGTGGTCAGGTCGCGCCGCTGCTCCAGCAGTACCTCCAGCTTGGCGCGGCAGCGGGCCGTGTGGGCGGCATCGGCGTCGGTGCGCTCGGCCTGCTCGCGCATGTGCCATATCTTTAGGGCGAGAATCGACAGGCGGTCTACTGCCCAGGCGGGGCTCTCGGTGTTGAGCGTGGCGTCGGGCAGCACCGTCACATGGGCGTAACGCTCGCGGAAGTAACTGTCTATTTCCTCCACCAGGTCGGTGCGCTCCTGGTTGCTGCGGTCGATGCGGCGCTTCAGCGCCAGGGCGGCGGCGGGGTCGATGTCGGGATCGCGTATGATGTCCTCCAGATGCCACTGCACGGCGTCTATCCAGTTTTTCTGCACCAGCTTGCCCTCTATGGTGGCGGCGTCGCAGGGGTTGGCCAGCGGAGCGTCCACGTCGTCGGTGCGGTGATACAGGGCTACCGTGGCGTCAAACAACTCGTTGCATTTTTCGGTAAAAGTCATATCGCTCATGATAGTGTGGAATTTATATTTTTACAAAGGTAGGGATTTTTTTTCGGTTTTAAACCATTTTTGCCTAACTTTGTCAAACAAACAACAAAAACGCATTATCAACCCGCTAAAGAAATACGATTATGAAAAAGTTTTACTACATCGCGATGATTGCCCTGCTGGGCGTGGCCATGAGCTCATGTGACGACCGCCGCCACTGGGACGAGCCCTACTGGAACTTCTTGGTGGGCAACTGGGAGTCGGTCTACGGAGTGAAGGGCAACATGAGCTACGACCTCTATGGCACCGACGTGGTGCGCTACGAATTCTACGAAAACGGTTACGGACGCTACTACTTCTACGACGACTTCGGCGACTATTACTACTACAACCTGGAGTGGGAAAGCTACGACGACCGCATCAATATCTACTACGAAGACAACACCCGCGAGTACCTCTACTACGACTGGGACGACTACGGATATCTCCTCCTCTCGCCCGACCGTAACTTCTACCGCTACACGGCCTACCGAAGCACTTACTGAGCCACGCGAGGGCCCCGCGACGGTAAACCGATGCAAAAAAGTGCAGACAAATTTTGCACAGTTAAAAAATTGCTGTACCTTTGCACCGCTATCGCCCAGATGGCGGAATCGGTAGACGCGTTGGTCTCAAACACCAATGGGGTAACACCCGTGCCGGTTCGACCCCGGCTCTGGGTACGGCTTGAAACGCTAATGGTTTGTCTATCAAATTGTTAGCGTTTTGTTTTTCATTAAATTGGTGAGAAACTGGTGAGATTTTTTGCTCCTAGCACTTTTTTCCAGAAAAAAACACTATATTTGCAACATAGATAAAAATAGTATAACAGCGACGATAATAATTCTGAAGAAACATATTATTACTATGCACATCGACGAAGATATATACTTTAATTTGAATCCAGGTGATCTCAACGGATTATTCCCTGGCTGCTACAACGTTGTCCCTGTTGAACCTCTTGAATTGACGGCTGACGAGTATAAGGCGCAGCTTAAGAATTACAAATTGATTCTTGTTTTGATGAACCGGCTTGCTGACGACGGCGTTGACGAAAACTATATCATCAAGGCCTATCAACTTGTGCGTGATAATCACACTACTCTGAAAGGTAAGCGTCGCGTGCCATCCGACAAGGGGCGTGAGTTGATCATAACCTTGTACGACAAGATTGCTGATTACCGCGATGATGTAATGCAGACCAGAGATTTTGGCCCTTATCCCTCGCAGGACGTGTACGAGCTCCGATGCGCGATGGTTGATATCATCATGATGTACGATGAGTACTGCGCTGCCATTCGTAATCTGATTGTTCCCCCCATGCCTCAACAGGCACAGCAAACGCTGGCACCTGCTGCGTCACCTACCGACATTCCAAAAGATAGCGCCGCGGCCAATGAACCTGTCACCAGCGATGCTGTGGAGGAGGAAGAGGATACTGCACCAGCTGGGCAAACCACTGATTGTTCAGACATGAGGATTTTCACGCCGGTTACCGAATATAATATGTCGGCATTGTACCAGTTCTTGACAGATGAGCATGTTGTAGTCGGGGTCGATGAGAAACAGTTTGCCGATTGCATAAACCAAGCGAATATAAAGCTTCTGTGGGAGACGACGGAATCGAAGAACTTATTTAAGCTGTTTCTACATACGCTTAAGAGATATTACCAGGCAACCTATCAGCAGCGGAGGAGAGATAACCCTGAATGGTTTTTGGTGTGCTGCGAGAGTATCGGCGAGTCCACTGAATACATGGGCAAGATGTATTTCCCCAAGGAAGAAACAAGAGTTAAATTTTGTGAAAATTTAAAAGACAGCATAAAACCATAATTCAACCACAACATAACCATAATTGGGTTTTTGCATAACCCGTTGAGACTTAGCGTCTTAGCGGGTTATTTTCATTTTGTTCAATTGGGTTGGATGCCAAAACAAAGCGGCAGTAATTTTGCCCCGTCGCTGCGAGTGGACTGCTTGGACTGGCTGTAAAGGGACAGACCGAGAGCCAAGTTTAGAGCCACAAAGCAGATGACCGATAAGGTGAGCTATCTGACCCAAAGATTACGCAAGACCCGATAAACGAAATGAAGGACTATAGTTCTTTATTACAGCTTGCAAAGGAGTGCCCAGGCCTGCAAGTGACGATTTCTTTGGGCGAACTGGTGGAGGCGGGCAGGATGCTGATCGCTGAGACCAAACGTGAATTGGAGCAGGAGATAGCCGATTCCAAGGCCGAGACCTACATTAGCCGTAAACAGGCAATGGAGATCTTGGGGACGTCGTCCTCGTCCCTCTGGCGCTGGAAGAAGATGGGTTACCTGGTCCCCGTCACCGTGGGTGCTGTTGACAGGTACCGCATGAGTGACATCCGTCGAATCATGGAGGGCGGCGACCCCGCTGCCCAGGAAGGAGATGCCGCATGAAGAATAAGAAGTGGCAGTACCCTATCGACAATGGCGGCAATAAGGGCTCGAAGAAAACCCCTATCGAGCCAAAGCACGCGACGATCAAGTTGGATGACGGTCCCTTCGCTAATAAGGAGGCAGACCCCGTTATCATCCATGATTCAACAAAACAGATGGGTGAAGGTGCGCCTGAAGCTACCGCTGCGACCAGCGCCCTCACCGGTGGCTGCGATTTCTCGCTGATTGATTCCCCGAAGGAGAATCCTAATTCGGGGCTGTTCACGGTCAAATCAGCCAATCAAGTCATCATGGACGCTAAGAACAGGCCGCCTCGCCGCCGTCTGTTCGGACAGTTGTGGTACGAGGATGAGATTGTCATCCTGTTCTCGGACACTAACCTTGGCAAGACGATTCTTGCCTATCAGATTGCTAACGGCATCAGCTGTGGCAGTTCCATCCTGGGACTAGCTATGGACTCGCCCGCGCAAAAGGTTGCCTACTGCGACTTCGAGTTGTCGGAGATGCAGTTCTTGAAGCGTTACAGCGGTGATGATGGTAGTATTCACCATTTCTCGCCTAACCTGTTACGCGTTGAGATTAACCCTGACGTTGTTGATTTCCCGAGTGGGTGCAGCTTCGAGGATTATCTCAAGATGTCGTTAGAACGTCTTGTTGTTGACCATGAGGTGAGAATCCTCGTCATCGACAACATCACGTACTTGAGCAATGAGACCGAGAAGGCTGGGTTTGCTCTCCCGCTAATGAAGTGGTTGAAGGACTTCGGCCGGAAGAACAAGCTTTCGATTCTCGTCTTGGCCCACACGCCCAAACGTGACCCTTCAAGCCCGATCACCAAGAATGACCTGGCTGGAAGTCGCATGATGATGAACTTCTGTGACGGTAGCTTCGCCATCGGTGGCAGCACCAAGGATTCACAGATTCGTTACATCAAGGAGATCAAGCAGCGCAACGAACCGTTCCGCTATGATTCCGATAATGTCATCGTCTGCGAGGTCGAGAAGCCCAACAATTTCCTGCAATTCCACTTAGTGGGATTTGGATGCGAGCGCGACCACCTGACTGAAAACGCCAAGGACGCACTCATCCAGCGCGCTAAGGAGCTGAAGGCGCAGGGTAAGACTCAACGCGAGATTGCAGCGCAGTTGGGTGTTAGCTTGGGAACGGTAAACAACTACCTCAAGTCGTAGTCTAATCGCTCACGGTGTTCAAGGTTTAGGGACGTGAACAACTTGAACATTTGAACACCGTGAACATTTTAAACATTAAACTGAGCAATAATTTAAACTAAACTACTAATATGAAGAATTTTAAGTATAGTTTAGCTAAGAAGGGCAAGTGGATTTGCCCGCAGTGTGGTAAGAAGACGTTCGTGTGCTACGTCGATGAGAATGGTGATGTCCTTGACGAGAGCGTGGGCAAGTGTGACCGTGCCGACAAGTGCGCTCACCATTATCCACCGCGCGAGTACTTCAAGGACAACAACCTGCCGATGCCTCGCATGACAACAACAGTTCGGCCCAGCCTGCCTGCATATGTCCCGCCGAGCTACATTGACCCTGAGCTGTTCAAGAAATCGGTCGAAGGCACGAAGAAACATAGCAACCTTTTTGTGTTGTTTCTGTTTCATAACTTTGACAGAGAGATCTCCCAGCGACTGGTAAACGAGTACTTTATTGGAACTTCCAAGCACTGGGACGGCGCAACCGTGTTCTGGCAGGTTGACAGATTTGGACACGTGCACGCGGGTAAGATTATGTTGTATGAGTGGTTGTCAGGCAAACGCGTCAAGGATCCGTTCCCCCACATCACATGGGTTCACACCGTACTAAACCTGCCGAACTTTAACTTGAAGCAGTGCCTCTTCGGGGAGCACCTCCTCGACAAGTACCCTGATAAACCCGTAGCTGTGGTTGAGAGCGAGAAAACCGCAATCATCCTCAGTGCTGTTATGGACGATGTAGTGGCCGTTGCTTGCGGCGGATGTGGTAATCTCACGGCGTCGATGTGTGAACCTCTTAGAGGACGCGAAGTCATCCTGTTTCCCGATGAAGGAAAATATGATGAATGGAGCGAGAAGGGCAAGTCGATGAGTTACTTGTTCAAAAGCCTTTGGATTTCTGGCTACATAGAGTATCACTATCGGGGTGACGGCAGTGATATCGCCGACTTCATAATAGAAAACTACTTTATGTGGAGAAAAAACGGTGGCGGGGAAATACATCTGAATCTGGAACTCGAGCGACTGAAATAGATTATTAACTGGCGGCCGGGGTGGGTAACCCTCACCCCTGGCCCTATAAAAACAATAACAGAAAATGTCAAAATTAGTAATTAGAGAAGGGACCAAACAAATCGACGTCTACCAATATGCCAACGATCAGAATATCACTGAGCTCGTGATCGCTGATACTGTAGTGAGAATTGCTGATGGGGCTTTCTACGGCTGCGCCAATCTCAAGAAAATCACTTGGGGAGCGCGTGTCCGCTACATCGGCAGGGACGCATTTCACGGGTGTGCTTCTTTGAGGTCGTTGAATATTCCAAGTTCCATCAAGTGGGTTGGAGCTCTGGCATTTGCATCGTGCTCCTCGCTGACATATGTAGAGTTCGAAGATAACGACGACGTAGATATCGAGTGTGGAGCCTTCGCTGACTGTACGGGGCTTATCTTTGCCGTCTTACCCAATGGAATGAAGCATATATACTGGGAGACGTTCAGCAGATGCACTGGACTCACTGATGTTTTCATTCCTGGGTCGGTAACGAGTATTGGCCCTAATGCTTTCTTTGGGGTTGCTACCGAGCAGATAGATTTGCCTGATTCTATTGAATCTATTGGATCCTTTGCTTTTAGCTATACCAAACTCACCAATTTAGTCATCCCTGACAGTGTTTTAACTATAGGCAGTTTCTGCATTTTGGAGCTGCGACAACCTGACAAGCATTGACGTCGGCAAGTCAGTGGTGTGCATTGAAAATGTGGCTTTTGAACACTGCCCCGTGCTCAGCGAGGTGACGTTCAGGAGCACCACCATCGGCTCCATCGGTCTTTTTGTCTTCAACGGCTGCAAGAGCCTCAAGCGCATCAACGTACCGGCGAGTGCGATGGAGACTTATAAGCGTCTGCTGCCGAAATACCTGCACAGGAAACTGGTGGCTTTCTGATAACTTCACGATCTAGGGGCGGCGGTGAGCCGCTCCTTTTTTTATGCGCGTTAATAGATAGACTGGGTGTCGCTATCGCCCGGGGGTGGCAATGGGAGTCCCCTGCCCTGTACGCCGGTTAGAGGGATGTAGCCATCGCGTAGCGGGTTGGTGTACTCCGCAAAGGCGTACATGTAGTGACCTTGGCGGCACTCGTCGAGGGCGAGCTTGAACCACTCAACATACTCGGGGTCGCTGCCGTGGGCGTTACGGGTGAGTCGTGGGTATTCCTGGATGATCCTCTCGGCGTTCTCGTGTGGGGTCATGCCGCTGTCATCCCACGGAAGTGTACAGTCCGGAGTGTATAGCGCCTGGTCGTCGCCCTGTCGCTCGTTGAAGAATGCGCCACACTCCTTCCATGTGTTTTGCTTTACCGTGAGCCAGCAGCGGTAGCACATGCCGTTAGGGCTGAAATAAGGGCATACACGGAATAACTCATAGCCCGTCCGGTGCAGCTCGGCGACGGTCTCGTAGTACCTGACGAAGCGGGCGTGGATATCAGTTTCCGTCATCATTTCTTGAGAATTGCTCGTAGCTGCTGTATAGACATCAGCTTGCCGTTGACGGGGCGGTGAAGCATGGCGTGGCAGTTGGGACATACCGGCACAAGATCCTTCTCGGGGTTCAGGCGATAAGACTTACCTATGGATGCCAGCGGGACGATATGGTGGACGTGGATGAAACCCTTGCCCACCTCACCGTACACTTGCTCAAAGTCGATACCGCACACTGAACACCTACAGCCATGAGCCGCTATACAGCGTTCACGTGCGCTACGATTGCGTTCATACTTGTTGATGGTAACTTGCATCACCGCGCCCTCTGGAAGCGTGCTAGCGTCGTTTATGAAGTCAGGTGAGGCTTCCAGCGTGGTTTCCCTGTTGATCTCATTCTGGATGTATTCTAATAGCTCGCCATCAATGACCATCTTGCCCTGTAAATTACCACTAAGGCCATGAGATTTCAGATCGTCATAGGTGAGGTTGATATCTCGAGAGATCCGCTGTTGAAGCTTTAATAATACTCGCTTTGGTGCGTTGGGCTTATTAGACACGTAATTATCTCCATGAAATGCTGTATCGTCGAAGTCGCCTTTAAAATCAACTTGTACTACCCGCATCACGAAGGTTAAACGCTTCACAGGTGTAGATGAGTACGTATAGACCACGTCGCCTACTTCGAACCTATTTCGATGGCGCCATACCACATGATCATAAACCTCAAGCAGGTCGTCAAGCCTGTAAAACTTGATATTATAAGGGATAATCCAATATCTCATATCTAGTTAATTATAAAACAATCACCTTGTCATCCACCGGAGGCTTACTTCACTATCTCGGTCTTGATGTCCATGTTAAACTTCTGTGAATAGGCAAAAATGGTTTTGCGCTTTTCTTTAGCATCGCCAGCCCCAAGGATAAACCATTGTTCATTTACCGTGCTGTAATACTTCTCTTTGCCGTGGGGAATATGTCGGGTCACGATAGGCATTTCCATGAAGTGGAAGCGAGCAGATTCAGCACGCTCAAATCCTATCCTGCTGATGACAAACACAAGAGCATCCATTGGAGACAAAGTCACATCGACAATGCCATTATCCATCGTGAGGTGAATCTTGAAGTGCCTCATGCCAGTTTTGGTTTTGGGCTTCTCGGTGGCCTTTAACCAGACCTTGGCAATCAGACCATTCCAATCGGCAAACCCCATCTGCGGAAACTGTTGGCCGTAGAATCTATTGATAGCCATAATACAGAAATCGGGAGTAGCG
>RHMF01000058.1_pt1 | contig 38458 bp, 30 predicted proteins | sample 5365151 | NCBI WGS metagenome assembly RHMF01 (sample SAMN10266501, study PRJNA497801) | feces metagenome | isolation source: feces | host: Bos taurus | place: China: Prairie of Fairy Mountain | collected 2017-08-14 | reverse complement strand
ATGCAACATCCACAATATCTAAGCGAAGTAGATAAGTATTCACTAACATCATTAGATTTTAACACACGTTTAGAAAAGTATGTATTCCAAGCAATTCAAGGCTTATATCAGAACGGCGCGGAAGTAATTCAACCTATTGATATAGAAAATGCCGTAAGTGAGGACCCAGCCGCAAGAAGTACTTTTGAAAAAGAAAATGGGTTGGAATATGTGCAGGATATAATGGAGCTTGCAGAAGAGAAAAACTTTTACTATTATTATTCTCATTTAAAGAAATTAAACCTGTTAAAAGATTTACAAAAAGACGGCTTTGATATTAGTGATTTATATTGTGAGGACTTAACAGACCCTAAAGCAGAAGAAATTAATTCTAAGTTTAAGTTCATAAGTATAAATGACTTAATTGAAACAATTAAAAAGAAAATTCTTCATTGGGAAGCAAAATATAAGGTAACTGGTGAAGTAGAAACAGAAAAAGTCTCCCATAAAATTGATGAGTTCGTAAAAGACTTAGGAATGGCGCAAGAAATAGGCTTGCCAGTTCAAGGAGAAATATTTAATCAGATAATAGATGGAGCACGTAGAGGCACACTAACTATCCGAAGCGCCGCAAGTGGTGTAGGAAAGACAAGAAGTGCAATAGCTGATGCGTGTTATTTAGCGTACCCATTTAGATATAATTGGCAAAAATGTGAATGGGAACAAGAAGGAAACTGCGAGCGAGTTCTATTCATTGTCACTGAGCAGCAATTTAATGAAGTTAAAAAGATGATTTTAGCTTACTTAACAGACTTAAACGAAAGTAGATTTAAATATGGTGGTTTTAGTGATAGAGAGCAGGCAGTTATAGAACAAGCGGTTGGATTAATTAAGGCTTATAAAGATAATTTGATATTGGTTAAAATGCCGAATCCAACTATTGAAATTGTAAAAGCAAAAGTTAGAGAAGAATGTATTATACATGATATAGGTTATGTATTTTATGATTATATATTTATTGGACCTTCGTTACTTAATGAGTTCCAAGGATTTGCATTGAGAAATGATGAAGTGTTGTTAATGTTTGCAACAGCTTTAAAAGACTTAGCGGTTGAATTAAACGTAGCAATGTTTACGTCAACACAGTTAAATGCAAAAGGAGATAATAGTAACGAAATAAGAAATGAAGGTTCATTAGCGGGCGGCCGCAGTACCATTAATAAAGCGGATAATGGTGCGATTTTGGCTCGTCCAACAAAAGACGAACTACAAACGTTAATGCCATTATATAATGGTGATGAAAACATGAAACCAAACTTAGTAACTGATATTTATAAAGTTAGAAGCGGTGAGTGGACGCAAGTTCGTATTTGGTCTAAAATGAATTTAGGCACGTTGAAAAAAGAAGATTTATTCATTACTGATGCAAATCTTGACCCAATAGAGAAATTCCAGCGTATGAGAAATTTCACAAAGAGTTGGGAAGATAGTGAAGATGAGCATATAAATGTAATGTTAGAAAGGTTAAATAATGGTGAGATAATTGATAAATTATAAGGCAATTATTGAAGAACTAAATACTGATAAGATAATTCAGTTAATGGAAACACTTGGCGCTACCGATTACATTCAGAAACCAGGCTACGTTATATTTCCCACCATTTGTCACAACGAAGATGCGTCAGAAGCATCAATGAAGCTGTACTACTATGAGAACTCGCATTTATTTGAGTGCTATACAGAGTGCGGCACAATGTCAGTGTTTCAGTTCTTAAAGAACTATTATGAAACACGAAATATACAGTACGATTGGTATCACGATATATATGAGGTAATATTAGATTGTAGTAACTATAATCCAAATCTTAACTTTGAACCTCAAAAGTATAAAAGTATTCGTGATAAGTACAAGGCAGCGCCGCAAGTTGAATTGCCAACGTATCCAAACGGTTTAATAGATTGTTTTACGAAGTTCTATCCACCAGAATGGTTGGCAGATGGAATTAGTAAAGAAGCTATGGATAAGTTCAACATACGATATTCAGTACCGCAAAATAAAATTATTATACCACACTATAACGTAAATGGAGAACTCGTTGGAATTAGAGGGCGCGCCTTAGACGAATGGGAAGTGGAAAACGTAGGAAAATATATGCCTGTCCAAGTTGAGGGTATTTGGTATAGCCATCCGCTTTCGCTTAATTTATATGGACTCAACGAAACGAAAGATAATATAAGACAAACAGGTATATGTTATTTATTTGAAGCTGAAAAGTCAGTATTGCAAATGGAAAGTTTTGATATGCCGAACTGCGCGGCCGCTGTGTGCGGAAGTCAGTTCAACAAACACGCCTTAAAACTTCTGATTAGAAATTGTTGTCCGAAAGAAATTGTTATATGTTTTGATAAGGAAGAAAAGAAAGGCGAAGATGTATATTTTAATAAGTTGCTTTCTATTTGCCGCAAATATAACGCATACACAAGTTTTTCCTTTATATATGATTGGGAAAACCTGTTAAATATGAAAGATAGTCCTACTGATAAAGGGGAAGATATATTTAAAAAATTACTAGAAAAGAGGATTAAAGTAAGATGAAAACTAAATTAGTAAATAAACCAATACATACTAACTTTACAAAAGAACTATTGAAAGAGCGTGGACTCAGCGACCAGGAAATTGAATATTTTCTTACCGTGCCTGATGATTCAGCTCTTCAAGACCCAACAGCACTTGATAATATAGACAAAGCTTGTCAAATGTTTGATAAGATGATTAATCTGGGACCAGACGACCGTATTTGTCTTGTCGTAGACTGCGACGTTGATGGTTTCACTTCTGCCGCTATCTTTATGAAATACTACAGACACTACAACGAAGATACAAACATAATGCCGATATTCCATGAAGGTAAAGGACATGGGTTAGCTGATACGTATGAGACAATTGTAGACGCATACAATGACTACCCAAATATTAAGTTTGTAATACTACCAGATGCGGGAAGTAATGACTATGAATACCATGAGAAGCTAGGAGAAATGGGCATTTACTCCCTTATGCTTGACCACCATATCGTTGAAGAAGATACGAAGTTCTCAGACTATGCGGTAATTGTAAATAATCAGTCATCTAAGAATTACGTTAATAAAGACCTTTGCGGCGCCGGTGTTACGTGGCAGTTTTGTAGATACTGCGACCGAGTTTATGGAAAAGAATTTGCTAATCAATATATTGACTTAGCGGCACTTGGTATTATAAGTGATATGATGTCAATGTTATCGCTTGAAAACAGATACATCGTTCATACAGGACTTCAGAACATTAGTAACTATTACTTTAATACAATCTGTGCAAAGCAATCGTTCTCAATGGGCGGCAAGGTAAATCCAACAACTGTTGCCTTTTATGTAACTCCGTTAATTAACTCGCTGATGAGAGTTGGTACAATGGATGAAAAGAAACGCTGTTTCCTCGCTTTCGTTGATGGTCATCAAATGGTTGAATGTCACAAGCGCGGCGCAGCCGGAACGTATGAAGAGGTTGCAATAGAAAGCACAAGAGAGTGTGTAAATGCAAGGTCAAAACAAAATCGCATATTGGATAAGGCTGTTGAAGAACTTGAAATTAAAATTGCAAAATATGACTTGCTTGAAAACAAAATACTAACAATTGTACTTGAAGACGAAGACTTTCCAGCTGAACTCAACGGACTCTGCGCCATGAAGCTGGCCGCAAAATACAAAAGACCAACCATTGTCGCACGTTTAAATAACGAAGGATACATACGTGGTTCTAGCCGTGGACTTAACGAATCAGAACTCAAGTCTTTTAAAGATTTTATGAATCAAAGTGGACTTTTTGAATATACAGCAGGACACGATAATGCTTGTGGTATTTCAATTCCGTATAAATGTTTAAAAACGTTTGAGGAATATGGAAATAAAGAATTAGCTGACATTGACTTCGGAGAAAACTGGTATGAAGTAAACTTTGAACGCTTTGCCGCAGAAAGTGATATGACATTCCTTATCTCCGACATAGCTGAACATGAAGACCTGTTCGGACAAGGCAATCCAGAACCGTTAATTCATGTCACGGATATAAACGTAAATCAAACAGATTTAGCTATTATAGGTAAAAATGCTGATACAGTACGTATTGAAAAATTTGGAGTTACCTATCTTAAGTTCCACGCAAAAGATATGATTGAGGAGTTAAAACAATATAACTTTCCTATTAAATTAGAAGTAGTAGGTAAAGCTAATATGAATGAGTGGGGCGATTATTATACTCCACAAATATTTATTAATGACTATCAGATTTCAGATAATACATTGGGGTTTTAATATGATTAAAAGCAATAAGGCAGTTACTTGTAATAATTGTGTAAATTATCAAAAAACATTATTAAAATATGATGATGGCAATCCAGTATATGATTGTCCATTCGCGCATGATTGGTGCGAATCAGATACACCTATTAATACTTTATGTGAACATAAATTTGAGCCAAGGGAGGACGATTAATGCAAGATTGGGAAGAATATAAAGTACAAAGCAATCGTGTTACTATAGACAGCAGTCAATGGAAAAAAGTAGATGTTAAATGTCCTAAATGCGGTGAGCCTATATATAAAAATACGACGGAAGTATTAACTTCTTATCCGCCTCAATACCAATACAAATGCTTTGCTTGTGGTTGGACTGGTACAGCTTATCATTAATTTGATTTTTTTAAAAATTTATGTTATAATATATATAGAAAAATAAGAAAGAAGATGAACAAATGAATACAGAAATTACATATACTTTTACAGATGATGAAATTGCAGAAGCAGTATATAAAGCTAATCATAATAGTTCTCTTACTTTAAAAGATTTAAAAGCTTTAATTTATGGTAGTCAGCAATGGATTAATTTTAAAGAAGAATGTAAAGCAGACCCATCTTATCAATGGGACTGTGGTCATATTTATTATTAATGAAATGAAAGAGGTAAATGTGAATGGGAGAATTAAAGTATCCATGCTCTCTGCATAATCATACCGATTTTAGTAACTTTCGTTTGCGTGATGCAATAAATACGGTTGAAGGTCTAATAGATTATGCAATTGAGCTTGGTCACGAAGGAGTAGCAATTACCGAACACGACACAATAGCAAGTCACATTCGGGCAGAAAAATATTATAGGAAAATAAAAGCGGATAATCCAAACTTTAAACTTATTCTTGGAAATGAGATTTATTTAGTTAGAAATGGATTAAACGGACAGAATTATAATAAGGAAGTAGATAGATATTTCCATTTTATTCTGTTGGCAAAAGATGCAATAGGACACGAACAAATAAGAGAAATATCAACTCGTGCATGGAATAGAAGTTATGTCGCACGTCGTATGCGCCGGGTACCAACGTATTATCAAGACCTAATTGATGTTATAGGCGCGAACCCAGGTCATGTAATTGGTTCAACGGCATGTCTTGGTGGATGTTTACCGACTCAGTTAATGCGTAATAGAGACACCGGCGCGCCTTCAATGGACAAAATCTACATTTGGATTCAACAGATGCAGAAGATTTTTGGAAAAGATGATTTCTATTTTGAAATGCAACCATCAAATAATAAAGACCAAATCTACGTCAATCATAAGTTGGTTGAATTAGGCGATGAATTAGGTATTAAATATATAATAACAAATGATGCTCATTATCAGAAGAAAGCGGATAGACCGATTCATAAAGCGTTTCTGAACTCACAACAGGGCGATAGAGAGGTTGATGACTTCTATGCGACAACTTATTTAATGAGCGATGAAGAACTTCACGAATATATGGCTGAAGAAATGGGTGAGGAAGTACTTCAGAAAGCGTTTCAGACAATCCATGAAATAATGGATAAATGTGAAGATTATACGTTAATGAAACCTCTGAAAATTCCTCGTTTGAATTGGAAGTTATATGATATAAGTGAAGAAGAAAAAGAATATTGGGGTAATAAAGTCCCGTATATGGGCAAGTTTTTATCCTCAGATTATTCTGAAGATAGACATCTTATCTATGCAATTATTGACCGTTTAAGGCGCGAGCCTGAACTTCAGGATGAAGCAACATTAAATGAAATTAATGCGTGTCTTGAAGATACATGGGTTAGTAGTGAAGTAAACGGTAGTAGATGGAGCGCATATTTTCTCAACTTGCAGAATATAATTGATGCTTGTTGGGATGCAGGGACGTTGGTCGGCGCAGGAAGAGGTTCCGGTGTCGGTTTTATATTACTTTACATATTAGGAATAACACAAATTAATCCTTTGAAAGAAAAGAGTCCGACAAAGCGTTGGAGGTTCCTGAACCCAGAACGTGTATCGGTTCTTGATGTAGATATAGATATTGAGGGCGGCCGCAGAGCCGATGTACTTAAAAACTTCCGAAATATATATGGTGAAGATAGAGTTGCAAATGTATTGACATTAAAAACAGAAAAATCAAAATCAGCAATTCTTACAGCAGCGAGAGGATTAGGAATAGATGTTGACACGGCGCAGTACCTCTCATCATTTATTGAAGCTGACCGTGGACAACTCCGTAGTTTAAAACAAACATTCTATGGTGACCCAGACAATGGAATTGGACCAAGTAAACAGTTCAGATATGAAATGGAAAACAATTATCCAGAGTTATGGGAAGTAGCTCAAGGAATTGAAGGATTAATCAATGGATGTGGTATTCATGCGGGCGGTGTAATCTTCGTTGACGAACCGTTCACAAAGACAACCGCACTTATGCGGGCGCCGTCTGGTGAGTCAATAACTCAGTTTGACTTACATGATGCAGAAGATACAGGACTTATCAAATATGATATTCTGTCAATTGAAGCGTTAGATAAAATTCATAATTGTATTGATTTAATTTGCGATTATGGATATGAACGTAGGGAGAATACGTTAAGAGAAACCTATGAAAAAATTATAGGTATATATAAACTTGAACGTGATGACCCAAAGATGTGGGAGATGTGTTGGAATCACGAAGTTATGAGTCTGTTCCAAATGGAAAAGCAAAGTGGAATACAGGGAATCGCGGTTATGAAACCAACCTCAGTAGACGACTTAGCAATTCTTAACTCAGCGATTAGACTTATGGCGACCGAAAAAGGCGGTGAAATTCCAATAAATAAACTTGCGAGGTTTAAAGCTCATCCAAGTGACTGGGATTATGAGTTGCAGAAATATGGATTGGATGAAAAAGCAAAAGCAATTCTTGAACCAGTAGTCAATATTTCATATGGATTGTGTATAACTCAGGAGCAATTCATGCAGCTGGTACAACTTCCAGAGTTAGGTGGTTTCAATCTAACTTGGGCAGACAAACTTAGAAAGTCAATCGCAAAGAAGAATCCAGCTGAATATGAGAAGTTAACTGAGGAATATTTTAAGACAATAAAAGAGAAAAATTGCGACCTCGCGCTGTGTACGTACGCATGGAACGTATTAATTGCGATGAGTAAAGGATATGGATTTAACTTATCACATACGTTAGCATATTCGTTAATTGGCCTCCAAGAACTCAACTTAGCTTTTCGTTATCCAATAATTTTGTGGGATTGTGCATGTCTTATTGCAGACAGCGGCGGAAGTAGTCAAGCCGAAGAAGAAGAGGAAGAAGAAATAGAGGAAACGGTGAGTTGTTATGATGAAATGGAAGAATTTGCAGAAAATGCCGAAGTGGCAGAAGAAACTGATGTTGATGAAAATGAAGACGATACTAATGTTACTAAAACTAAGGCAAAAAAGGCAAAAGCCACAAATTATGGAAAGATAGCAACAGCAATCGGTAAAATGAAGGCGCGTGGTATAGAAATAGAAGCCACGAATATAAATAAATCACAATATACGTTTACTCCAGACATTGAAGGAAACTTAATTATCTATGGATTGAGTGGAATAACAAGAGTTGGAGACGATTTGATTAATGAGATAATGACAAAGCGGCCGTTCAAAGATATTGACGATTTTATTGAGAGAATAAAGGTTAATAAGCCGCAAATGATTAATTTGATTAAGTCGGGCGCATTTGACGAACTGTATAACGGTGATAGAGTCAGAGCGATGAGACGTTATATTGATTTGATTAGTGACAAAAAGAAACGTATAACCTTACAGAATATGAAAATGTTAATTGATTTTGGGTTGATTCCTGAAGAATATGAGTTACAATGTAAGGTATTTAACTTTAATAAATATTTAAAGAAAGCAAAAATAGATAGTTATTATGGTTTAGATAGTGTAGCTTTTAAGTTTTATGAACATAACTTTGATATGGACTTACTCAAACCATATGACGGTATAACTTATCTGTTTGAAATTAAACAAACAGACTGGGATAAGATATATAAGAATCAAATGGATAAAGTTCGTCCGTTTATTAAAGGACACAATGAAGAGCTATTAAATCGTATAAATGATAGATTAGAACAAGATTTATGGGATAAATATTGTAAAGGAAATATAAGTAGTTGGGAAATGGATTCAATCTCATGTTATATTCATGACCATGAGTTGAAGAAAGTGCCAATTGGACGTTATGGTTTTACGTCGTACGCGGCACTGCCAGATAATCCAATTGTCAACTATGAATTTACTTCAAAACAAACAGGACAGAAAATCCCATTGTTTAAAATATCTCGTATTATCGGAACAGTATTAGATAGAGATAAAGGTAAGAAAACTGTAAACATATTAACTCCGGAAGGTGATGTAGTACCAGTAAAGATATTTGGCGACGCATTCACGCATTATGATAAACAAATATCTGAAAAAGGTGCGGACGGTAAGAAACATGTAGTTGAAAAATCGTGGTTCAGTAGAGGAAATAAGATAATTGTTACAGGAATTAAACGAGAAGAAAGTTTTATAGGTAAAAAGTATAAGAATACTCCATATCATTTGGTTGAACTAATAACAAGAGTTAGTGAGAATGGTTCAATTGAAACACAAAAAGAGAGAGTAGAGGAATGAGTTACGGATTATATGATGCAGATTGGCAATACTATAAACGAGTACCATTCTTCAATCTTGAACTAATGAAACTTTCTACCTACTACAAACGTAGGCATGAAATAGTAAGTCTAATGCCTACGTTTGAACCAAACAAATATTCTAACGTAATTGTCCGTCAAGACTACTACAATTCATATGGCTACGCCTCTTACGACAATGTAACATACGGCGGGCGCGCCTTTGACGGAGAAAACTACAAACCACTTCCGTTAGACATAGAGGTAATGAAACCTGATATTCAACTCTATGAGAAAATAAAAGATAAAATAATAAAAAACGATGATATAGCTTCAGGTTATAGTATAATGCGGCGAGCCGAACATTTGCGCCTGTCCCTTGATGGGCACACAATTTGGTCGGATTTTGAAAAACAAATGTTAAATGAAAAAAGTTCTTTCGGTCTAATCTTTTACGACTATGACCTTAACGCTATTGACGGCGCGCATGAAATCGTACAAGACCTCCTTGATAATTTCGCAGGAACTTCGCTCGGCCGCCGTATAGGTATGAAATTCCCAGTACAAACCGCTACGTTAGACGAGTTTGATAGCTGGGCAAGTTTCTCACCTTTAAATCAATATTTTGCAGTACAATATAACGGGTTAATAACTCCAAACGATTACGACCATCTAATAGACCTTCGCCAAAGGTCAACCGGGTTCAAACAATGCGTCTGGGATATAACCCGTGGTATGGACTATGATACTTTTATAACAACTGGAATAGTTCAAATTTTTGAAACGATTTTAGATTTGCGAAGTCATAACGTTAATTTATCACTTATATATGATAAGGATTTTTTCAAAGATACACGCTGGCGAGATATTACACGTCTCATCTGTATGTATGACAATTATATAGGTAGTAAATTAACTAAGAAGAACATGAATCGCATCTATACCGATACAATGTTCTTTTATTGTCGTCGCTTATTAAAAGGTTTTACAATTGACCGAATGAATTGGGACGTGCAGAAATTACGTGATCTTTTTCAATTTATCCGAGAAAATAATTATGAGTTGTTCGTAAGGTTTTACGAATACAAAGGAGAAGCAATATGAGTGGAGAAGAAATAAGAGAAAAAGTATTATTCAATAATCAGAAAATACAAGAATTGCTTGACCCCTCTGTTTTCATTCTTCAACCTGAAGTACAAAAACTTTTAGAAGAAAACGAGGAGCTTCAATCTGTATGTCCTCATATATTTCAAGGAGGAAAGTGTATCTATTGTGGAAAAGCCGAATCGTCCTTAAAATAATTTAACTAATTAGGAGGGTATGATATGCAATATATCAAAAAAAGAGACGGTAGACTGGTAGAGTTTAACAAAAACAAAATAGTACAAGCAATTCTTAAAGCATTTAATGCTGTTGATGGCGAAACAACGCCATATGCTTTAGAAAAAGCAGAAAAAATTGCTAATTTTATTGAAGAAAAAAGTTATGACGATGTATTAACTGTAGAAGAAATTCAAGACCTAGTAGAAAAAGGTCTTATGTCTACAAAGCGCAAAGACGTAGCTCGCGCGTATATAACCTATAGGGAGGCGCGCAGTAGACATAGAAGTTGGAACAACGTCATGATGGGCAAAGTTGAGACAAAACTTGCCGCAACTGATGTCCAAAATCAAAATGCAAATGTAGACGAGTATTCATTCGGCGGCCGCAGAGGTGAAGCTGACGCAGTTATCTTCAAGCAATATGCTCTTGATAATTTAATGAGTAAAATGGCTCGTGAAAATCATCTCAACAATGAGATTTATATTCATGACCTTGACTCTTATGCGCTCGGTATGCATAACTGCCTTACAGTTCCGTTTGATGACCTGCTCGCTAATGGCTTTAACACACGTCAGACAGACGTGCGGCCAGCCAACTCAATTAACACAGCTTTCCAGTTGATTGCGGTACTGTTCCAACTTCAGTCACTTCAACAGTTCGGTGGGGTAAGTGCATCGCACCTGGATTGGACAATGGTTCCGTATGTGCGTAAGTCTTTCAACAAGCACTTTAAAGATGGGCTTGTATATGTTGAAAATCGTGGCGACGTAGAAGATATAATGGGCGAAATTAACCCAGATACTCCAATTGACCACAAAGCATATACAAAGTTTGAAAAGGCATACGCATATGCACTTGATATGACAGAACGTGAAACAGCACAAGCTGTAGAAGGAATGTATCATAATTTGAATACCCTTCAAAGTCGTAGCGGCAATCAGCTCCCGTTCACTTCCATCAATTATGGAACGTGCGCACTACCGGAGGGCCGCATTGTAATTAAGGCATTACTCAATGGGTCAATTAAAGGTGTTGGTAAACTCCATAAAACTCCAATTTTCCCATGCGGAATATTCCAATACATGAAAGGAGTTAACGATAAGCCAGGCACACCAAACTACGACCTATTCCAACTGGCCTTAGAGTCAACTGCAAAGCGTCTCTATCCAAACTATGCCAACGTAGATTGGTCAGGCAATGCAGGGTATGACCGCAACGACCCAAAGACTTATTTTTCAACAATGGGCTGTCGCACAGCTAATGGCTTTGATATTAACGCAGAGCCTGGCACAAATCCACAAACAAAAGATGGACGTGGGAACATTTGTCCAGTAACTATTATCCTTCCAACACTTGCAATGGAAGCTGGCAACGTAGAGGATTTTATGGAGCTTCTTGATGAGAAAATCCATGAAGCTAAAGATATGCTTATTGAACGTTTCAATTATATTTGTTCACAAGATGCTTCCGGCGCAAAGTTCATGTATGAGAACCATACAATGCTCGGATACCATCCAGAGGAAGGAATACGTTCAGCCTTAAAGCATGGAACAATTGTTATTGGACAACTCGGACTTGCTGAAGCATTACAAATTCTTATCGGCTGTGACCACACAGACCCGAAAGGAATGGAATTAGCTAAGCGAATTGAACAATTATTCAAAGATAGATGCGCTGAGTTCAAACAAAAGTATAAACTTAATTTCGGCGTATACTATACTCCAGCTGAAAACCTCTGCTATACAGCAATGAAGCAGTTCCAAGCTGATTATGGAGAAATTCCTAACGTCAGTGACCGTGACTATTTCACAAACTCAATGCATGTACCAGTTTGGAAAGAAATATCACCTTTTGATAAGATAGATATTGAATCAGAATTAACTGGCTATTCAAGTGCAGGTTGTATAACCTACGTTGAGCTTGAAGGTGCTGTATTAAAGAATCTTAAAGCACTTGAACAAATTGTAACCTATGCTATGGACAAAGACATTCCATACTTTGCAATTAACGTACCAAATGATACTTGTTTAGAGTGCGGTTGGACAGGAGAAATTGAAAATGCTTGTCCAGAGTGCGGCTCAACGCACATTCAACGCCTCAGACGTGTAACGGGTTATTTAACTGGAGATTATATGACAGCTTTTAATAAGGGGAAACAACATGAAGTCCAAGACAGGTTTAAACACAGTAGGAAATTATAGGCAATCCGCGGCCGCAGGTGCCTTAATTGGTTTTGGAGTAGTCATTAATTCAATGATGATTAATCCAATAGTAGGCGCTGTATTATTTAGCCTCGGTTTGCTATCAATAATTGAACTATCTCTGCCTCTTTATACTGGTAGAATAGGTTTTTACCAAGACAAAACTTTAGTCGGTATTTTTATTGGTAATTTAATAGGAGTGGTCACAATTACATACCTTTATCTTTGCATGAACCCAGCTATTCATTATATGTTATATGATAGTGCATCGGTTAAGTTTAGTAAAGGTTTCCATGAAATGTTTTGTGCGGGCGTCCTCTGTGGGATGTTAATTCATTTTGCGGTTAAAATTAAAACGATGCCAGTAGTTGTAATGGCGGTAGCGGTTTTCATTTTAACTGGCACTGAACATTGTATTGCTGACTTCCCTTATTTAGTAGCACAACCAACCTTTGATAACTTAATCAAATGGTTATTGGTAATTTTAGGAAACTCAATTGGAGCTATTTGTATAGAAATTTTTACAGTAAGGAACGATACAAATGAGATACGCAGCGATAATTCCAAATGATGTAAGTAACGGTGAGGGCATCTGCACGAGTTTCTTCGTGCAGGGCTGCCCGCATCATTGTAAAGGCTGTTTTAATCCTGAAACGTGGGATTTTACGGGCGGAAAACCATTTACAGATAAAACAGTTCTTGAAATCTTGGATGCCATCGGCGCCAACGACATACAACGCAACTTTTGCGTACTTGGCGGTGAACCATTGGCACCAGAAAATACAGATATGACTAGACATATAGTTAGTGCTGTACGTAACACATATCCAAATATTAAAATTTATCTATGGACTGGATATACTTTTGACCAAATAAAAACCTATGAAATAATACCTATTTTAAAATATATAGATGTATTAATTGACGGGCCTTTTATTGAAGAAGAAAAAGACTTATCTTTACATTTGCGTGGTAGTCGTAACCAACATATCTATGTAAAGAAAAACAATCATTGGGAGTTAGAAGAATGAGTGAAACAAAAATTCCAAAAGTAGTAGTTGATTTTGATACGTTTAAAAAACTTTATAAGGCGACTAAACAAGCCAAAGTAAAAGAGGTTAGCTTTGAGTTTGTAGTCGGAAGCCTTTTCCCTCACGTAATAGATAATATTAAAGAAGAACTTCGGCTCCAATACACACTTGGTTATGCTGAAGGGTTGAAGGAAGGACAAACACATGAAAAATAAAATTTTTACAATACTATTAAGTTTACTGATGGTTTTATCCACAACGAATATTGTTTTTGCAGCAGAGGATGATTTGGTAGTTAATTATAAATATCTTGGGGTTAATGGAGTAGAAAAAACCGGAAGTACGACAATATCTAGGAGTGGTTCTAAATTAATCTCTAAACTTGCTACCGTTCCTAAAAATGTTTCAGATAATGAGTATGAATATACTTATGAAGGCAATTGGAAGATTGACGGAGAAATCAAAGCAGATACTGAAAGAATATACGGTGCGGATTACGACAAGGCTGAAATATATGCAGAAGCAATTCAAGTTAAAAAAGCTATTCCGGTTGCTACTATTTATATAAAATATTTAGATAGAGAAGCGGGATGGCAAACTAAAAAAGTCAATTCTAACCCCGTTAAATCAGGTAACTCTTGGAGGATAACACAAAAGACTCTTGGCGATGATATAGACTATAACAAACAGTTTGATTATCAAGGAAAAAGTTATACTTTTACAGGATGGGATAAAGAATTACCTTTAACAATTAAAGGAATTACTGAAGATACAGACTATTATTTTACCGCGCAGTATACAACTGAAGATATTAAAAAGTTTAAAGCTATTTATACAGATAAAGTAGCATACGGCGGCGGTTCGTGGTCTAACTTAGACGAAAATAGCTATCCAAGTTCTTTTACTGATTACATAAAGACTTTTAAAAAACCTGCTGATATACCAAACCATTATACATTCCTTTATTGGGAAAAAGGTAATGACAAATATTATGCTAATGACAAATATACCAGATTATATAAGGACATCGCACCGGATGAAGAAGTTGAATTTATTGCAACTTATGAATATCAACCGCCTTTAATTATTAAATATCATTACAATAAAAATGATGTTTATACAGTAAAGAGCTATGAAAACGTTAATATCTACGACGCGGCGCCTGAGAAGCTTAAATGGTTCTATGATGGTGAAAATGAGCCTATCAGCGAAGACGAAGTAGCTACAATACCAAACTCATATATTGTTCAAGATAAAACTAATGACGCAAAAGTTGTCCATGTATATGCAAAATATTTTACAATTAATTGGTTAGATGACAACGGTGAAATACTTGATACAAGTGAAATGGTTCCTTATGGTGAAATACCAGAATATAAAGGTGAGACGCCAACAAAAGAGACAACGCCGCAGTATACGTATAAATTTCTTGGCTGGACTCCAGATGTAGAACCGGCTACAGAAGATAAGGATTATACGGCTGTTTACAATAAAATAACAAACATCTATACAATTACTTTTGTAGACTACGATGGTACAGTACTTTCAGAAGTTGACTATCCATATGGCACACCAGCCGCAGAAATAGAAAAGCCAATTCCAACTAGAGAACCGACTATTCAATACACCTATATCTTTGCTGGTTGGGACCCAGAAGTCCAAGATGTAACTGAAAATGCTACATATACGGCTACGTGGGAAGAACAGGAAATTCCGCCTGAAGACCCCGAAGACCCAGAAGACCCAGACGAGCCAACAGAAGACCCTGATAAGCCAGAGGATAAGCCTGAAAAAGAAAAGGAAAAGCCAAAGGACGAGCAAAAAGTCGCTCCGGCGCCTTCAACGTTTGGTGGGTGGATACCAACAAATGAGCCAAGCGTGGACGATGAGGAAGATGAAGCAGAAACGAGACACGTCAATGAAATGAAAGCACCAAAAGGACTCGGTCAAAACGAAAACTATTGGGCTTTAATAAATCTTATTTGTGTAATCTTATCAGCAATATTCGCTTTAATTTCTTTGTTCATTAAACGTAAGAAATATGAAGGTGAAGACCTTCAAAAGAAAGAAAAAAGAAAAAAATTAATTCTTAAAATTATCGGTGTTATATTGTTTATCTGCGGCATTGTACTGTTTATCTTAACTGAAGATATGACAGCAACAATGGCACTAATAGATAAATGGACTCTTCTCAATGTACTCTTATTCATCAATAATGTTCTTGCTTTCATTATATTAATAGATAGCAAAAAAGAAGATGAAGAAGAAGACGAAGAAGAGGAAGAAGAATAAATTCAAAAGGTGGGTTGAAAGACCCGCCTTAAATTTTGACTTTTTTTTATTTTTATGCTATAATATATATAGAAAGATAGAAAAGAGGTAAAATTTATGGAGTTTAGAAAAATAAATGTAAGTAACTTTGAGGGTGCTTTTCGTGGCATGCGTAATCCGCTTGATTCTTGGGCAAAGTCTGATAGTCAATTTGGCATTGGAAACATGGATATGGTAGATGATGCTGAACAGGAAGTCGCAGATGCGTGGATTGCGAATGAAGAAGAGTTAAATAATACAAAATATGTAGAGTATTCTAAAGATTACGAAGATGTTTATGCAGACTATGTAAACTGGCTTGAAGATGAGGGCGTTACAAGAGAAAATAATGGTATTTTTACTTATGCTTTCATCGGTCCAAAAGACCTTGATTTGGCACAACGCTTAATCAAGTCTGGTCCAGAGCATTGTAAGTTCCTGCGACAGATTCAAGTGTGTGCTGATATTACGGCGCCGCTGTACTGGTGGAAAGAGTTCGATACATATAAGGTTGGAACAACCGCAAACTCAACATCAACAATGCACACCCTCTGTAGGACACCAATTACAAAAGATAAATTTGCTTTTGATAATGGCGATTTAGCTATAGACGAAGTTACCTACGGAGACTATATCAACGAAATTTTGGAAATGTGTGAAAATCTTCGTAAAAAGTACTGTATAACAAATGATAAACAATACTGGCGCGCACTTGTACAAATCTTGCCGGAGGCTTTTCTCCAGACACGCACGGTGACCCTGTCCTATGCAAATCTACGTAACATTTACTTCCAGAGACGGGCGCATAAACTTACTGAATGGAGAGACGAATTTATGGAGTTTATTAAATCACTTCCATACGCATATGAACTAATAACATTGGAGGACGAAAATGAAAATACTGAAACAGACTGAAGAGTACAGAACAGACAGTGAAGAAGAAGCTATTGCAGTAATTGAATCCTATAAGAAAGATGCTGAGGAAAAAGGATATATCCTTGGAGCTAGTGGCTATACTTATAAAACAAAGAAAGCAAAGGGTGAGATTATTGATGAAGCTTGGGTAGTAAAAGTAACCAAAATATTAGGAGGAGTGTGGGATGACGGAGAATAAACCAGATTTAGAAGTCCTTCCTGGTGGAAAAGACGACAATACAGTTGAGGTTGAACTCAATGACCAACCAGAAGAAGAACAAACATTCTCTGATGAACAAATTGAACAATTCTACGAAGAGAATAAAGATTCAATAGATATGATTGGTGGCCTTGAAATGCTTGAGACCCTTCTTGAAACACCCGATGAACAATTTGTAATAATTGCACCAAAGTTCTTAGAAGTATTACAATCTACACTTCAAGACCCACAAACTCGTACTGAATTTAGAGCGTATTTACAAGATAAAAGTTATACCGCACAAGACATAACTGATGAAGCTCGCACCTTCAACGAAGCAATTGAACAAATGGACTTCCTTTCTGAACCAAAGAAAGATGTACTTAAACAGGCAATTGCTATGTCAGTTAATTTACTTCAAGAAATTAACAATTCAATGGAACGTATAATTGAAATTCCATGTGAAATTGCTGAAGGAGTAGAACTTCCAGCTTATGCAAACGAAGGAGATGCGGGACTTGATATTTATAGTCCAAAAGAATATACAATTAACCCAGGAGAAACGGAAATTATACCAACAGGAATTAAAGTTGCAATACCAAAAGGATATGCAATACTTATACAGCCGCGCAGCGGTCAATCTGTTAAGACGAAATTACGTATTGCTAATACACCAGGACTTATTGACTCCGGCTATCGTGATGAAATTGGTGTAATTGTTGAAAATATTGAGCCACCTTTCAAAGATATAGATTATGAATTTGATGATAACGGTGAAATTCATATTAAATCAATACTTCATGGACAAGCATATACAATCGCTGAAGGACAGCGTTTTGCTCAAATGAGATTAGTACAAGTACCAACGGCTTCATTTGTCCAAGTCGATTCAGTAGCTAATCTGGGAGAAGACCGTGGCGGCGGTTTCGGACATACTGGTGAGTAAAATAAAAGTAGAAGATATTAGAAAGGCGGCGATAGAACACGGATGGACATTAATTTCTGAAGAATATCATAACTTAAATGAAGAATTGACTTTTGAATGTGCAGAAGGTCATAAGGTTTATCTTCCGTACAAGAAAGTTAGAGATAAATGGGAATGTCCAATTTGTGAGCAAAATAAATATCATAATTTTACAGGTGAAATAAAGCCTAAGAATAAAGAAGTACAACGTACGCTTGGCCTGGATCAAGCTACACATATTACGGGTTATTCAATTTTTGATGGAACAGATTTAATTGATGCAGGAACGTTTGAAACTCACGAAGAGAATGAAATTCAACGCGACTTAGAAATGAGGAATTGGTTAATTCAAATGATTCAAACTTGGAAACCAGACGTAATAGGAATGGAAGATATACAATTACAAGTAATGGGTAAGACAACAAACGTTACAACTTATCGTACGCTCGCGCGCCTTCAAGGTATTCTCATGGCGGCTTGTGAGGAATTACACGTAGATTATGTCGTGTGTCCTCCAGCCACATGGCGCTTCAATTCTGGAGTAAAAGGAAGGACACGTAGTGATAAAAAACGTTCAATGCAAATGAAAGTAAAAGAATGGTTTGATATTACAGTTTCAGATGACGTCGCAGACGCAATTGGAATTGGTAAATATATAAGTGAACATCATAAGAAAAAGGTTGAGATAATCAACTGGGAGTAATGGAGGAATTTACATATGGTTAAGGTAACAATGGATCAAATTATGGACTTCAGAAACAACGATGATTTCTTTGAAGATACGGTTATTCCACTGAAAGGTGCCTATAAGATTAACAAAATTAAAAAGAATGTCATTAAAGAAGCTGAGTTCTATAGCGACAAGTTCCAAGAGATAGTAGATAAGTATGCGAAAAAAGATGAGAACGGAAATCCTAAGTTTTCAGAGGACGGAAATCAAATTCTGATTCAAGATGGAAAGATTGAGGAATGTAATGATGCACTTGAAGAACTTCAAAGTCTTGAGGTTGAAATTGAAAACTATGATTTAACAATTGATGATTTAGGTGAGGGTGTAGAGATTACACCAGATAAACTTGAAGCTCTTATGCCATTTTTCTCATAAATTAAAACAAAATAAAAGAAGGAGTCAATTAAGACTCCTTCTTTTTTTTATCTAAATTTTCTAACCATTGTTACGTTGCGGTAACTTGCGTTATCTGTAATTATCTTTTCAACTCGTTTAGCAACTTTATCTACGTCGTAGTCATTGTTAAGGTGATCAACGTTTATGTTAATTTCCCAAGTTGAATCGCCATATGTTGTAGAATTAGTATTGTCTATGTGACCCATTACATCAGAAAGTATATCCTTTAATGCAATAAAGTTCTTTGTATCAGTTGCGTTAAGTACGGCTTCTGGTTTCGCCCGAGTACCATCAAGCCACGCAGGACCAGTCGAAGTAGCCAAGCCACCAGACGCATATTGACTCAACTGTTTCTTTAAATCTGTAAGTTTTTTCTCAGTTTCTCTATATTTATTCTTCCAACTAATAGCTCTATCCTGATATAATTGCCATTTTTCAGTACCTTTTTTATAGTTTTTACGTTTGGCAATATTTTTATCATAATTAGCTTTTTGCTGTTCAAGTAAAGCTTCGGTATCTTTAATTTGTTGTTGTAAAGATCCTTTATCAGAATTTGTATTAGCATTAATTGAAGTTGGCCATTGTTCCTGCTGAGTCCCAATAATACTTGTATCTACAGTAACAGTAGTTGGAGTAATTGGAACTTCGTCTGGAGTAACTCCAACTTCATCCGTTGATAAGTTTATTTCTTCAGGAATGTTATTGGAAACAGATGACCACGCTTCTTTAAGAGATAGTAATTGATTTGCAAAATTTGTTATAACGCTCTGTAACTCAACCACTTGCGGCTCTAAATTATTAATTTCAGAGGTTAAATATCCACTCTTTTCAGAATAAGTACCGAGAACTAATAAAAGATTTTCCCATTCTCCCTCTTTTTGTTCTTTAGAAGCACTAAGTAAATTTTCATAATCAACACTTTGCTCCCATAATGTACGAATTTCATTTATATATGCCATAGGATTAGACAAATATTCTTCAACTAAAGCTAAATTACTTTGACTATTAGTACTAATTTCTAATTGAGCTTCTAGTAATTCAATCATATGGTCACGTTGTTTTGCAGCTTCATCAGCTTGCTCTTCTAAACGCTGCAAAGTTTGATCTTCTAATGTACGTCCATAATTCTGTTGAGCTTCTGCAATTTCTTGTTCTAGTTGTTTAATTTCACTTGCATTACCGCCAGAAGTATCTGCACGTAAAGTAGCTAATCTTTGCTGTTTTTTAATTATATCATTTTCAGTCTTAGCATTATCTTCTGCTTGTCTACGTTGCTCTAATCTACGTTTAACTTCATCTAGTAAATCTTTTAAATGATTTGTTAACGAATCATTTAATTTTGATAATTTATCTACTTCCGCACGAGAAGCTTCTTCTTGAGCCGATAATAATTCCTCTGCAATACCTATATATTCTTCACGTAATGAGATTAATTCATTATATAAATCAGTTAATCTAGTAGTTTGATTTTCATATTCTGAAATTAAATTACTGTTAGCTTCATCTAAAGAATCATAAATTTCTTTAATCTTTTCATAAGTCGCAGAATTTATTCCATTATTTTCTCCTCTTAAAAATGCTTCTTTATCAGCCTCTAACAAATCAGAATCAAAATCTAAAGCAATAGTACCATCTGAATTGTAAGCAAACTTAATATATTTTCCAGCTAAATCTAAAGCCGCTTTTTCATCTTTTAATGCTGTAATCGCGCCATTAGTGGCCATTACCAATGTGGTTAAACTTTCATTATCAGTTGCCATTCCTGCCGCTTCTGCTTGATTTAAAGCATTTATATAATCAGCTTGCGCGCTAGTATTATTTTCAATAGTTTTTGTTGATGTAGCTATCTTTGTGTTAGTCGTTTTTATTTTTTCATTTACGGCTTTTATTTGTGCTTTAATTTCTTTTCTTTCCTTAGAAGAACCAGCTTTTTTAAGAGCTTTTTCAAGATCTGCCTTTTGTTTTTTATAAGTTTGTAAATTTTCTTTATAAGTATTTATATGCTCTGCCGCTTCATTTGCCTTTTTTGCTTTCTCTTCTGCCGTGGCTCGTGTAGTTAATACATTATTAGCTAAATTATTAATATTAGTAATTTCATCAATTTCTTTCTGTACTGTATTACTATTCCTATTTAAAAGTCTATTTACTTCTTCTTGAGATTGAGCAATTAAGTCCCGACCTTTTTCAATAGCATCAACATTAGTTTTAATTGAAGCGTTAAACAATTGAGTACTAGTTTTCATCAAATCTTCTGTAGTCTTTTTTAATCCACTGTTTAACTGAGCTTCAATTAAAGAAGTACTTCCCTTAATTTTACTATTTTGAGCTTCTAATGTGGCAATTTGTTTCGTAAGTACGTAAATTTTAGTAAGTTCATTTTTCCATCCAATAAAGTTATCGTATAAATCCTTACTTAACTGTTGTAAAGCTTCATTTGCTGCATCAATTTTATCTTGGGCCGCATTACGTCGCTGTGTAACAGTATCAATATACTCATTTGCTTGTTTTTTAATTGCCTGAGCTTTCTTTTTATTCCCACCAGCTAATCTATTAATAACATCTTCATCTGCGACATAAGTCCCTGTAGCTTCATCAAAACTAACTATTTTTGAAAAATCAACTGCTGCATTGCGTTTAACTTTTTGTTTTTTTCTTTTAGCTTTTTTACCTTTTTGCTTAGTAGTAACAACCGCGGTTTCATCCCAAGAAACAGTTTGTACCCCCCCTGGTTTAGTAGTTATTTTCTTTTGTTTCGCGGCCGCTGCCTTTTGTGCTTTCAAACTCTTTTTGGCTGCTTTTACACTAGTAGTTACGGTCTTTCCCTTACTATTAACATAAGTAACTTTATTACCCTTACCAGCCGCATCAATGGCCGCTTGTAATTTAGAAACTCGGTCGGCTTTAGTATTATACTTTGTAATAGCACCTTTTTTCGCGCCCGCGGTATCAAAATTTTGTAAACGCTTTTGATAACGTTGTTGTATTTCAGTATTAACTTTAATAGATGTATTTAAACTTTCTACGTAATTTGAAGTTTCTTTTGTAATAGTTCCAAAAGTAGCACCTATTTGAGTTATAATCTTTCCAAATTCTTTTTGGTTTTTATCAACTTTTCTTTGTACACCTTCAACTTTACGACTAATATTTTCCCACCAGTTAGTAATTTTTCCAACTTTTTCTGACCATTTCATCCATTGAGCAATTAGTTTTTTAGTTTTAGTAGAGTTAGAACCACTTCTAGAAGAATTTCCGGAGCTTTTAGAACTTCCAGAGCCTCCAGAATCTTTGGTTTTATTTTTCTTAACCTCCCTTTCAGACACCATCGAACCAGCGCCAATTGCTGCAGTACCACCAGGTATATCTTTTTTCTTAATAATATTCTGTGATTCTTGATGATTCCAAATTACTGCATCACTTGGCAAATCAACCATTTCAGGACCATTAGCCCCCAAAATCATTGATCTATTTTCACTTGGAATCCAGGCCACTTCATATCCCTTTTCTCCAGTGAGAGTTAATCCACCACGATCATTTGGTCCAATTGTACCATGAGAACGACTCCCCTTAGCCATAGAACCTAAAGTTAATTGATGATTGTTTAAACTATTTAAAGCACCCTTTAAATTAAGACGATTAATGTTTTCCATAAAATCGATACCAAAATAGTTAACAGCTTTACGTCTATGTACGAATTCGCCAGGTGTAAGCATGGCAGGAACAGTATCCGTACCTTCTGGTACAAAAGCTGTTAAGGTAGAACCACCTTGAGCAAATTTAGATATTCTACCTTTTGAACCGGCAACATGCACACTACCACCTGTACTGTCATCAATTTTTCCACCTTTACGAACTTTAACCTTAACTTTAACTGCTTTTTCCCAATCAGCACTAGGACCAAAGTTTGGACTGATATTAATAGTAGCATTTTTATTATTAATATTATGTACTAATTGATTTACTTTTGTCTCAGCAGAAGTTGTACTAGCAGTTACACTAATAACCGCCTTAGCTTCTTTGGCTGCGGTTTTTATATCAGTAATACCTTCAGTACTACCTTTTTTAGAATTAATTGTTACATTACTAGTAATTTTCTTTCCTTTTTTCGCAGCTGCTTGTAATCCATTTATTGAACGAGTCGCTGAAGCTAATTCATCAGCTCCTTTTGCATGAACTGTTAAAGTTACTTCTTTATCTTCAGCTTTGTCTAACTTTTCTTGTGCCTTATCTAATTCTTCAGTATTAGCTTTATAATTAACCGTTAAATCAGTCTCTGTAGCTTGTTCTGCAGGAGTCTCTTCATTTTTAGAAGTACCCTTTTGTGAACCAGTTTTTTTGTATTTGCCTAACTCATCTTGAGTAGTTTTAAGTAACACTTTTAAATCAGCCATTTCTTGCTGAATTTTAGTAACTTTTTGTTCTGCTTCTACAACTTTTTGCTCAGCTTTATCTCTGTCCGTTTTAGCCTTTTTTGCATCTTCTTTAGCTTGTGCTACTTGTTCTTTAGCTTCTTTTAACTGAGCTTCTTTTTCTTCAATTTGTTTTTGATATGAACTTATATCTTTTTCTAAATTTTGAATACGAACTTCGTCTAATACTTTTTGTTTAGCTGCAGCTTGTTCAGCTTCTTCTGAACTAGTTTTAACATCAGGAGCGCTATCTTCACTTTCTGATGTGTTATTATTGACCCCTTCAATAATTCCTTTAGCAATTGCTTCACCAATAGCTTCCCATTGAATATTTTGGTCTATTTCAGCAAATTGCTCCGCCATTGAAGTAAAAGAATCAAATGCTTTCGGATCGATTGTCTCACCATTATATTTATACTCTTTATCTGTATGACGCTGCATTTGTTCAAACGTCATATTCTGTGCTTGAGCTTCTGTAAAACCTTTTTGAATATATCCCTGAATAATCTTTTGAATATCGTATCCGCCGCCTTCCGCGGTAAATTGTTTTTGATTAATAAAGGATAACTTTTGTTCTCCACCAAGACCTACATACCTATTATACTCACGAGCCATCTTATCGTAATCTTCACGAAGATTACCTTCCCTATCTTTATTTTTAAACCCATAAGCACCCTTTTCATTTGATTTAAACTCAATCCCAGCTGCTTTACTAATTTCTTTGGCAATTTCTTCTGCACTTTTATTAGTAGCTGCAACTAACGTATCAATTTCACTTTGGGTAATTGCAAGACTCAAACTGCCATCTGCATTTCTAATAGTATGTTCTTGAGCATAATTAGTATCTTTTAATGCGGTTTGAAATTTATTTGTTTCCCAGTCATGAACAAAATTTGGAGAGTAATTCTTCCAATCTTCAATCATAAGATCGGCTTGCTCTTTAGTTACTCCTTCTGCTTGTTGTAAGAATCTATTAAAATCTTCTATACTATGACCAGCCAAATCTAACTGCAGTTTACCATTTTTATCATAAGTCATAGTAATATCACGAAGGTTTTTATCTACTTTACTTGTTATATTTTTCCCGGCCACGTCAGTTTTATTAGTCAGATTCATCCACATCTGATCATAACCTTTAGAAAAACCGTTAATATAACCTTTTATTTTGTCATAAGCTTTTCTAGTATTTCCACCCGCATCTTCTAACGCTTCTTGCCAATGTTTTGTACCAATGACAGATTGAATATAATTAGCAAACTGTTCATTACCCCATTCGCCTTCGTTAGCAAATTCTTTAATTTTCTCTATATTCCCAGTAATAAAATCTTTACTTTCACCAGTATCAATACCAGGATTAAAATTCTCTATATAATCATGTGCCGAAGCAATTGCATCATCAAGCTGACCAAAGTATTGTAATAATTCAAGTACAGAATCACTTAAATCAGTAATTGCAATTGTTCCATCAATAGAAGTTGCATTAATCGCTGCGGCTAATCCGCCAGCTGAAATAGCACCTGTGTCAAGCATTCTAGCTAAAGTACTACTTTCTTCGGCCATTTTTTGGATTCCAACTGCACTTAAACGCCCCGATTCTTCAACAAAATTATCAAGATTATCCATAGCTTTAGTAAAGTCTTCAGCTACAGACATTTCCTGTAAAGCATCGTTTAATAAATGACTACCCGCAACAGATTCTTTCATTGATTGACCAAATTCTTTAACTTCATCTACATTAGATTCTAAAGCAGATTGCATAGCACCTAATGCGCTAATTGAACTAGTCCAATCAACATCTTTAAAAATAGTTGAATATTCTTTTCTAACTTCCTTACTTCCTTGTGTATAAGTTTTTATAAAATCATCAGCTACATTGACGTCAAATGCATCTTCTAAACTTTGACTTGTAGTAGTGGCGAAGCTACGCTCTGCTTGTGTTAAACTATCTAATTGCTTTTTTAAATCATTAACTAACCCACCGCTACGAATATCAGAAAACCAATCTACATCTACATTTGTAGCTCTAGCCATTCTTGCAGCTAAATCAACATCTTGTTGTGCTTGAACCTCTTGTATAGCTTTTGCGCGTTCTTCTATAAATGCTTGAGCATCTTCAATACCCGCCGCCTTAAGAGCTTCAATATCAGTTTCTGACATTTGAGAAACTAATTTGCTCAACTCACCACTATCAAGTAACTTTGCTAAATCATCTCGATTAGTATTAACATTATTTGATAATATATCAGTAATTAAAGAATTAGAATCTAAACCACTAAATACTTCTTGAGCCGCAGAATTTAAATGCATTAACGCTTGATCAACTTGACCTGCGCTATCAATCATTTGATTATTAGCTTTTATACGTTTATTAGTAGTTTCATCATTCCAAATATCTTTTTCAACTTCTACTTCTTCACCAGCGGCATTTCTAAATTTATTTCCTTTAATATATTCTAAGCCATTAGCCTCTGCATAAGCCTTTGCTCTTTTTTCACCAGAAGTATCAGCTTCTATACTTTCTATTAATTGATCATAATTTGTGGCCATTACTTCGGCTACAGAATCTTTATCAATTAAATCTTTTTGTGAAGAAATTAGTGAAGTAACAGCTTGTTTACGAGCTACTGCAGATGCCGCGTCCGCTTTAGCAATTATATCAGCGGTACTTTTTTCTCTACGGGCCGCCATTTCTTTTAATACTAATTCACGTCTTTTATTAAAATCTGCACTGTCTCCTACAGTATCCCATAATTGTTGTTCTAAACGTTCTGCTTTTTTATATTCTTCAGAAACAACAGCTTGCTGACGTTTATAATCTGCATTTGCAAATATATCTATTGCTTGGGTTTTTGCTTGTCTTTGTTGCTGTTCTTCTAAAATAGCTTCACGACCAGCTTGAGAAATATTCATGCGGCCATTTGTATCTGTAGTAATATATCCATTTTGTTCAAGAGATGGATATTTCTTAATTAACTCAGTTATTAATTCATTTGACTCAAGAAGCTGTTGATTAAATTCTGCCGTACCAGAAACTAAAGATTCAAAAGCAGTATCGTATTCAGCAAGTTTATCAAGACTATCAGTAAGTTCTGTTGTAGCTTGTTTCATTTCTGAAAAACGATCAGATGCAGCAGACGCCCTATCTTGTAAAGAATCTAATTTTTCACTATCAGTCTCTATAGCCAAATCAAGAAGTTTAACTGCCCCTGCTAAAGCTATAATTGCTGTAATTGCCCAACCAATAGGTCCTAAACTAACCCAAAAAGCTTTTAAAGCAGCTCCAGCGGCTTTAGTCGCTACAATAAAATGTCCTTGCGCTATTGCAGCACTAATTGTCGCCGCAGCCTCCGTTCCTTTTGCAGCAGAATCAGCTAATGATGCAGCAGCTGCTGCTTTTGCAGCTCCCGCCGCAACACTTAAAGTTTCACCAAAGGTAGTAAGCAATCCTCCAATTTGCATTAGAACCATACCAAAGCCTTCTAAGCCTGGAATATGAGCTAATACTGAACCAAAAGCACTAACTTGAGTTCCGGCGGTGGTAACTTTATTAGTTAATAATTCAGCTTTTAAAGCGGTTTCATTCATAGTAAAACCAGCTTCTTGCCCGGCCTTGTTCATTACATCACAAGCCTCTCGCCAACTAATAGCTCCAGCTTGTAATTTGTCTACTTGTTCATTCCATAGTTGGCTAAGTGGTAAAGTTGCTGCACCACTAATATTACTTTGTTTTAAAGAAGAACTAAAAACTTTAAATAAAGTCCCTCTCATTTGTGGTGTAGATTGTGCAAATCCTTGCTGTATTTTTGAGGTTAAAACGGTAGAAACCGATTCAGCCATCTGACCTTTTAATCCTTGAATTTTAGTAGATAATCCATTAATAAAAGCATTTCCATATTGAGAACCTTGCTCAGTAGCCACTTGTTGTTGAGATTGGAATCCTTGTCGAATGTCTTGACCTATTTTACTAAAACTTTCTCCTTGGAAAAAACCAGCCGCTCCATTTAAAAAACCACCTAATATACCTTGATGTTTAAAAAATGCCGCGCCACCCACACGTAATAATCCTAAAGTACCAACTAAAGTAACTAAAGATTTATTTATATTTTCAAAAGGTTTAGGACTAATTTTACCTATTGCATCAATAAATTTATTAATAATAGTAATACCACTAGTAAAACCATCAATAGCTCCTTTTAAAATAGTGCTATTAGTAAGCCCCATAGCAAATTGATCCCAAGCATTTTTTAATTTATTAAGCTTAGTATCCATAGATTCAAGAGTTTTACTAAACTGTTCTTGTGATGCGCCCGCACTATTATTAGCAGCATCCACTAATTCCATAGTACGTTCATAATTACTCATCATAGCAATAAAACGAGATTGCTGACGAGAACCGGCTGCCATAGTAGCCACATAACGCTGTTGTCCTTGACTTAAAGTATCCCATCTAGATGCTAAATCAAGAAAAACATCATCAAGCTTTCTAAATTGACCTTGAGCATCTGTTAATGACACACCCACACTTCTTAAAGCAGTATCAACTCTATTTATACTAGTAACATTACCTTCTTCATCTATAAATTCTTCGGGAGACTTCTTCATTTCCTGAAATCTTGCTATAATTGTTTTCATAGCAGTACCTAAATTTTCAGGAGCCTCTCTTGTGGTTTCAATCATCTGTGCTAAAAATGCAGTAGTTGTTTCAAACTCCATACCAGCAGAATTAGCGATTGAAGCCGTACGAGTCATAGCACTACCAAGCTCTTCAGTATCAGAAGCCGTAATAGCTGCTATTTTAGAATAAACATCATTAATCCTTGCAGCAGATACCTCATTAATTTGCATATTAAAACCACGAAGCGCTGCGGTCATCATGTCAGTAGCTTCTGCAGCTTCAATACCAGCAATACGAGCCATTTTTAATGTCTCTGTTGCTATTCCCATTGCTTGATTAGTATTTAAACCTTGCTGATAGTAAAGAGTCGTAGCATCATATACATCTTTAATTGTAGAACCTAATTGATTAGCTGTAGCAGTATATTGTGGAAGTTTTTCCCACATATCTCCAACACTAAAATTAGTTACTACCGCAGTTTGAGTCATTGAAGCATCTAATTCTTTAACAGTCTGAAAAGCTCTTTTTGCAACATCACCAACCTTTCTAATAATTTCGTATAACGAAAAATACATTGCAATTCTATTAGAAAGCATTTGTGACTGCTGTTGAGCATTAGCCATAGAATTAACTAAATTTTTATTTTCTTCTACTACTCCATGAACTGCTGCTTTTTCTTTTTGCGCGGCATTACCAATATTTTTAAAAGAAGTAACACCCTTATTCAATAAATTATCAAAATTCCGAGTGGCTTGATTCAAAGGACCTTGAATATCTTGAATTTTAATTCCTGCTTGATCCGCCGCAGCTAATAATTGATTTACTAAATTTAATGCAGCAGTAGTATTAGCTTCACTGTAAGTACCAGGCTTTTGAATAACATTTCCATTTTTATCAGTAGTGGTTGCATATTGACGTTTTTCTATTTCTTTTTGAATTTCTTGCAACGCCTGTTTGGCTTCATTAACTTTCCCTTTATCAAAATCGCCAAGCATCTGATTAATCAGGCCATGCTCTCCACTAAGTTTTGAATTTTTTAATACTCCAGATAACTGTTGCCCTAAATTTTTAAAACCTGTTTTATCGATATCAACATTTTCTAATTGTTTAGTTAATCTTTCAACTTCTGCTGCGGCATCCTTTAATGGACCAGAATCAATTTTGAACATCGATTTCAAATCCATTCCAGAAGCCTTAGAATATACCTTTACTATATTATCATATTCTCTAGCAATTTCATTTAAATACTTAGAAGTTTGTGTAGCATCACCCTTGGTTTTAATGCCTTGAGCCATTTTTTGTTGATACTTCTCATAGGTACTACTAAACTTATTAATCTCTTGATTAAATTTATCAGTTATTCCAGAAGGTAATTTTAATTTATTAAATTGAGCTTGTAAAACCCCAACATTAGCCTTTACATCACTAATGTCCATTACAGTTTTAATACCAACAGTAATTACTTCCGACATTCTTAATTCCTCCAATAAAAAAATAGCGTTGATTAAAAATCAACGCCATTCATCATCCTTATCTATATCATCTTCTAGGAAGTAAATCTCTAAAATCTCTTTTTCGTATCCTTGTTCAACCGGAATTGCTGTACCTGTAAATTTCCCTACAATTGGTTGTGCATTTGCTCCTAAAAGTAAATTAAAGTTTGACGTTATTTTTAATCGTGGTATCTTAATGATAACCGTATGTGTTTCTCCAGTAACGTCATCTTTAATTCTAGAGCGACCTTCTAAACTTATATACCCCTCTAGTAATTCTTTACCAACAAAACTGGCAGTAGCACCGTTATCATATTCATAATTATAATCTACAATAACATCTTTATATACTAAAGGAGTTTGAATTTCAGTTGCACTAATACGACTTAAGTCAGTTAACTTTTCACCCGTTTCTACGTTGTATACAAATATCCAATTATCAGCGGGCACGTGTGTAAGTGTGGCTATACCTTGGTCATTAGTTTCAACTTCATCCCTTTGTGAAATTTTTAATTTATGTGTATCTATTTGAACTATTCCTGTATTAGTTACAAGTCCAAACTGTGCTTTTGAAAATATACCTTGTGTAAAGGTTAAATCTACTCCTTTAGTCTGAGTCCAAACTACTAATTTTCGTCCCTCATAACCACCTTGCGCGGCTACCTCACGATTTATCTCTTGAAAATTAGCAAGTTGGATTTTATCAAATGCCGCAATTGTCTCTCCTGCAGCAATTTGTTTTCCATTTATCTCCATAGGATAAGTAGATTTTAGCTGCACAAAGTATAATTCTTGCATGCCAAATTCGTTATCCATTTTATCTCCTAATAAAAACGGGGAGGTTCACCGCCTCCCCGCCATTAATTAATTATTAAATTAATCTCCTTCTACTATTTGAGAAGTATTTTCTGTTACAATAGACTTCGGGCTATCCCACTCAGCATGATTATTTTCAAATTCATCTAATACAGACGCAACGCCCTTATTCTTTCCAGTAGCTCCCGTAGTACCCTTTAATGCATACTTAACAAGCTTAACCATAGAACCGCTCTCTGACTTTAAGCACTGAACAGTCATAGTAAACGTAGCCGGATCTCCATCAGCTTCCATCGTAAGAGAAACATCTTCTGCAGAAACCTTTCCCTTTGGAATAATAAACTGAAGGAATTCATCCTTACCAGAAGCAACGTTTCTAGCATATGTGTCACCAGTAATATAATAAGTGTTTGAATTAAATTCAGCACCTATATCAATAGTTAATCCACCTTCAACAACGCCATTATTGTCTCCTCTTGGAACCTTAGTAGATGTGCAATCTAAAAGATCAAAAGTAATAAAATCAATAGGCTGCTTTTCTGAAGAAACTAAAGAATCTGATGCATATTTACCTTTTCCATTAGTCCAATCTGGATATTCAACTGCAACAGGATCTTTTACTTCTATTACATTGGCTCCGCCATCTTCATAAGCAGTATAACTGAAAGCTGTAACTAAAGAAGTTGCAATATAATATACATTACCATTTAATTTAAACTCTAAGAAATCAGTTCCACTAGCAGTACTCTTCGGAATTTCTTCCTTACTATATTTTAAAGTTTTTAATACTTCTTGCTTATCATCAGTAACGGTAGCATCACCACCAAACATAATTTGAAGTGACTTAGCGCTAAATACAGCGTCTTCCATTTCAATGGTAAGCTCTTTATTAGTATCCCATGAAAGAATCTTAACGTTACCTTTACCACCTCTAGCATCTACCGTCTCAGAACTCTGAGAAAGAGTAGAAGTCTTTAAAGTATCAAGATAAAGAACTGGAGCAGAAGGTGCGCCCTTTGAGTCTAACTCATAGAACATAACGTCAGCGACTTCTTTAATAGCATATTTATCAAGAACAATTGCCATAAATATAGCCTCCTATATTTCTTCATTTAAATCTTTAATCCAATATTTTGGTTTAACTTTTTTCTTATCCGCGCCCGCCAGCAAAGCACGAATATCTATATCATATTCTTCCTTTTGCTGACTCATACCAATAATCCATGGTACGCACGCATAACTTATCTCTCCGATATTAAGTGGGGTTAAACCGATTCCCATACAACAAATTGCCGCAAGTAAAGTTCCAAAATTTGTACTATTACTTTTCTTCTTAGCAAGTATACGTTCACTAGCTCTAATTTTTGCTTTGTAACGTCTAACACGTGGGTCCAAATCTTCTTCAGGTTTTTCTACCGGTTTAGAACCAAAAGCTTCTCTAACCTTGTTTTGAAATTCAAAAAAATTATTCTCATCTATTGTCCTTGGATTTTCCAAATCAACATTTGGGTCAAGGTCTTCTTCAGCCTTACCAATTATCACTACTTCCAATTCTGGTACAATAGTAACTGGTTCACCAATAATCTTTTTAAAACCATACAAAATTTTACTCTGCGCGCCTTCATCCTGATGGTAGTTCATTAACAGATATTGAAAAGGCGTTGGAATCTGCGGTACATTCTCATTAACATACGCATCTTCCAATTCTTCTTGCGTAATTGTAAATAACGTTTGACAAAAAGCAAAATCAGCGTCGCCGCATACATCTTTTACCTTTGGCGGATAAACTTTACATATATCTTTAAAATCAATTGGATAGCCTAAGAAAATCTTCTCGTTAATCATAACTTGTAATTACAAAATCCTGTTCATATGCGGTCATTTCTTCTGACATAAAGTTTAAGTCAAAATCGCCGCCAGTCATTTTACCAAGTCCTTCTATCTTTTTCCCATTTAAAGACTTCTGCACTTCACCCATTATAGCAAACGGCCGCAAATTCGTATCTTTAATAATCCATTGTGTCTGTGGAACAAACACTTCAATATTAACGAATACATTTTTAAACTCATTGTTTGTAACCAAACCACGACCGCGCGCAATTCTAAGTACAACCATTGAATGAGCTGTTTCTTTTGGCCCTATTCTCGGTACTATTTTCACTAGCTTTTCAAATATCTCTTTCTGTATTTGTTCCTGTGTCAAATCCTCATGCGCTAATGGGTCTTTATCCGTATAATATAAAAGCTTTAACAAATTTTGGTTTGCAAGCAATCGCTTTATAATATATTGTGCATTAATTCCTAAATCTGCACAATTTCTAACTTGTCCCATTATTCATTCCCTCCTTGATTAAACCAATAAAACTCATCTGGGTTATCTGCGGCAGTTGGCTTAGGAGGTTCAGAATTGTCTCTTATATACTGTGGGTCAACAGAAACGAACTCAACACCATCTGTAGACTGTCTATCATAACCAGTAACTACATAAGCTTCTAACAAGTCGTCTTCTCCAACTTCTAAATAATCATCCTTATTAATCTTTCCATTAATCGGAGTAATAAAGAAACTTAATTTTAAGTTTTCAGTATATAATGTCTTATTTCTACTTCTAGACTTTAACTCATCCTTTAACATGTTATCTTCTTGACCATAAAAATATGCCCAAGCATTTTGTATATCGCCTTCTCTATCTTTCCAAGTTAGATAATGCGTCATTTTCAACATAAAATATCTATTGTAACCACTAGCTACATAATCTTCCAAATAATACACCATCCAAGGCTCTCTTTCATCATCCTTATCTGGTAACCAAAGAATTGTACCACCAGGTATATTAATATTTATATCTGTTAAAAGATAGTGAATTGTCTTCGTTTCATTCTGTTTACAAGGAGTAAACTCACCTTCACATTCCTCGTTATCAAATTCAAAGGTGACATAATAAACTGATTTAAGTAATTGCCTATGGAAGTTTTCTTCACGCTGCCGCTGCATACGTGATTGAAAGTCAATTCCATATCTATTAAGTCTTTTTAAATAGACTTCTTCATAATAGCTCATCGGAATTACCTCCCCTAGATAACAGCGACATACAATCAAAAATAGTGCTTCTGAAATATTCGTATCTCAAATATCTTAAACTAGCCAATTTATGATAAAGCGCATAATAATTTATAGTTCTTTCATCTACATCAAAACCATCAAGTTCAATTAAAATAGAATCTAAGAACTTCTCCCATTCACGTCCTTTTTCATATTCACAAAGCAGACCAAATAACTTATTTTTCAGCTTATTATTATACCCCTCTTGTACATCTGGAGTATAATCCATATTATTCACCTGCCAATTTCTTATAATCAAATGGCTGGCCGTCTCTAGAGCGATAATATACACGCTCTAACTTTAATGCCTTATACTCTTCACGTTCCAATAAAGCCTTTAATTTGTCAATTAAATTAGCTTGTGAGAAATCTCTCTCTACATATAAAGGTTTTATATTTTCCCATGTTAAAATAGTTCTATTCAACCACTCACATTTCATATAAGTAGCTATAATTTGTATTTCAACATTAGTTAAATCTCCCTCAAACTCATCCTCATCATTAATTGTAAGGTCAACTCTCGGGAACTTAAAGAAAGGAATCGCCGCATCAAGTAAAGAACGCCAATCCATTTGAATTTCTTCTTCTGTCCAATTTAACCATTCATCTTCTAACATTTTAGAAAGAAAAGCATCATATACTTTTTGAATGGGAGTCATATTAAGCCTCCTTTACTTCTTCCTTATCCTGTTCGTTTAATTCAATGGCTTTTAAAATATCAGTATGTGTAAGTTCTTTTAAGAACATATCCCTATCATAATCTCTAATCTTGTTTTCAATACAATATTCTACAAGTGTGCGTCGTTGCTCATGCGTTAAATCTCTAACGGCCTGTCTATAATCAGCCATTTTTAACTGCATAATCTCCTTCATTCTATCTTCGGTCAATTCAAAAATCTTTGTTGGCTCATTTTCATCCTGTAAACCAAGTTGAATATTAATCTTCTCAGCATCATCACCAACAACAGCTAAAATACCTTCCCTAAACATATACTCTACGCCTGGGTCATACATAAGCTGCTCTAAATCTTCCATTTCAAACGAATACACCGCACCCTTCTTGTTCCAAGTTCTATTAATTCTTAAATCAGGGTCTTTTACACCTACAGTGCCGCTAACTAAACTTTTAACTTTAACTTTCATTTTAATTCTCCTTTATACGCCTAAATAAAATTAGGGAGGAGGTATACCCCCTCCTCCCCGTTAATAATATTAAATTACTCTTGGTAAGTTTGAGTGATACCAGTATTCTGATAAATACCCCAGTTGTGTTGTGTAAGAATAGCAACACCAAGCTTTCTATATGTATCAATCTCAATTGAGTTGTCCTTATTAGTCCAGTCGTAAATCTGTGTATTTCCTTCAAGAACAACCTTCACTACTCTATCTCCACCTGTTGGAAGCACGTATGCTAACTGCGGGTCAATGTAAGTAGCTGTATTATTCTCATCAACATAAGACTGTGGAATCTGAACAATCGGAGTTCCTCTGAAGATGTTGATGTATCCCTCATTGTGGATTCTATCAATATCCTGCGGATGATAAATACCTTGGTAATTCGTTCCAACTGGAACGATAGCATCTGGTCCCATAGCTCCCACGAACTCAGGTGGCGCAAAGATAACCGCGCCATTACCATAAGCCTTAACAACGCTGCAAAGCTTAAACATCTTGTCAGCATCAAATGTGTTCTCTATAACCTTATTTGTACCAGGTTTATCATTCAGAGCAGCACGAAGAGCCTTTTGAATCTCCTTATAAACTGCTTCTGTCTGGGCCTCTGTAAGAACCTCTACATACTCAGACATAATCTCGGCGCCATCAAGCATTCTCTCAAAATCAAGAGTCGTAGCTCCGCCGACTGCATGTCCACCCAGCTCAAATGTCTTAACATCAAGTCTGAATGTCTCATAAACTCCGCTAAGTCCTACCTGTGTAAGGAATTGCTTAGCTCTTAATTTTCCAACCTTCTGCTTGAAGATTGCCTTTTGTCCCTGCGGTACTTGCTGTACCTCAGCGAAAATACTAACAGCATCCATAACGTTCTTAGGAACGACTTCGTCTACTGCCTGGATAATGATATCATAAATATCATATCTATTCTTCATAAATTGATTAACAGAACCCGCTAAATCTCTGAGTCCATCTGCAAGTGCTTCGTCAACATTTTCTACAGAGAAATTAGTAGGAGCTTCATTCTTAGCTGCATATCTAGCTAACTCTTTTAATTCATCTAAAGTCATTACTCATTCCTCCTTAATTAGCACGCAAATACCTGGAACTGTACAGCGAACTGTCCATCCGGCATCGTTGTTGCCTTAACTACGTTAAGCACAGGACCTACCTGAGGCTTAGTTGTGCCAACAGCGATAGAACCATCATCACTGATTCCACCATAAAGTGGAGTTGTAGCTACATCGGCAGCAGCTTCCTTGAAAGTATCGTCGTCAGCCATCTCATGAGAGATGCAGTTTGTTGTAAATAAATCACCAACAGCAAGGTAACCAACTCTTGGATAAAATGAATCCTTATCCAGTTTGAAATCCTTTAATCCATTGGCTCTATCATCATACATATGCTCTGCAGAATAGTTAAGAGCAATTGGAAGTGAATCGTCTGTTGCAAACTTAATCACTTTATTGACCTTATCAACTGCAAGTAACATTCCGTTCTCAGCAGGAACATCGGCAAAGTCTGTTTCATCAAGAGCACACTGTGCCTCAATTCTACCATCTCTACGGAAGGCCGCATTATTTAATTCGCATTGACCATAACCGTCAATTACAAGTCTTGCTAAAGCCATAATAAATCCTCCGTTATTTGTCTTTATATCTACTCAGAATTCCAGCAATACCTTCCTCAGGCATATCATCCTTTGGTGCACGTCCGGAAATTCCATCGTTATTATTTGAGAAAAGCGTAGGCTTTGTTTGAACTAAAGCAAACGCAAGCTCCTTCTCTAATTCATCAGTCGTCATATCTTCAATCTTTTCTTTATAAGTATTCAGAACGTCCTCGTTTAAAAGTTCATTATAACGGTCAATAATTCCGTTCTTTTGCTTTAAAACTACATCATGTTTGTAATTATTAAGTTCCTCATTCTCATCAGATAAGGTTTGAATTTGTTCCTGAGCATTAGCATAATCTTCCTTCGCCTTGTCAAGTTCAGCCGTCATATCAGCTTTCTCCTGCTCTAAAGTGGAGATTTGACCAGCTTGCTCTTCATTTTTCTGACTAAATTCCTCAACATTTTGATTCAATGTATCAACATTTTCTTGTAATGCTGTGAACTTCTCATCAATCTTTTCATATGTGTCTTCATTAATCTTATGTAACACATCTAAAGCACGCTTTTCCTCTGCATTTACATCAATGATATAAGCAGTCTCTCTAGAAGTAATTTCAAGAGAATCTGTCTCATCATCTTTTGTGTAATAAACTCTTTCATATCCTTGAGATTCAAAATTATAAACTACAGCATAGTCATCATACACATCGCAGATGGCATAATCCATAGTATAATCATTCTCCTCATTAAATCTTGAATTTAGAAGAGTCCAAATCATATTATATTTCTGATTATCAGAAAGTTTAAAATTCATCGGTTGTCCTCCTATATCTTCTTCAGATTTAGCTTCATATTCTTCAATCTGGCGCATTACGTTTTCAATTGAGTCAACTAATGTATAGAAGGCGGCGCCTTCAAAACATGGCTCGTATTTCTCGCCTAATGCTTGTAATCCTAAGAAACAACCATCAGTAAAAACGTAATACTTCTTTCCGTCAATAAACTTCCATTCACCTTGGATAGAATCTGCGTAAAGTTCCATAGATTGAGATTTTTGAAGTATATCTAAAGCTTCTTTCTTATAAATACCTGTAAACAGATACACATCTGTACAAGCATATTCTCTTTCCACACCATCTTCATCTAAGTGTGTTTCCCAAGCAAAATTAGGATTTTCTGGTACAATACCATAAATTCTACCTTCATAGCGTTCGTGTCCATGGTCGGTAAAATCTTCACCTACTGCATCGTAAATACCTTTTACTGGTACATACGGTAAAGTAGAAATTAACTTTTCAGCAAATTCGTCAGTGATATAAGTTCCGTTCCTATTACCATATTTATAAAAAATACGACATCTTGCCTTTGATAACACCTCATTAAAAGCGGTTATATTACCATAAATAGAAAGAGAAAACTTGGTTAAATCTTTTTTATCCATTTGAACCTCCACTATCTAATGACTCCTCATTAGCAATTGTTTTAGCACTTTTCTCTTCTAAAGGTTTTTCAGGGCGTCCTGGCGAATTCCCCGACTCCGTATAAGAAGTACTTAATGGAATAAGTTTTTCTTTTAAACCTAACACATCATTTTCTAAATCTTTAATATTTCCAAGTTCTTTTTGCGATACACCAAGCGCAACCGCAGGAATAATAAAGCTATATCCAGAGTTAGCCATCTTCAGCGCCGTATCAACATACTTATTCTCATTATAATAAGTAACCGGTAAAATCGCATATTTAAAAGTTATGTTGGAATTACTAAACTTAAAATTCACCATATACGTTATGAGACTTTCAATCTTGTGAGCGAAAATCATCATAAGCGCCATATCATTATTAATAGAAGTTTCTAGTGATAAATTGGAATCTGTACCAAATAATTGTGGACTCACGCCCGCAATTGAATATATGTTAGACAGTTCCTTTTCTATGGTAGCTGTAGCATTATCATTAGAAGTTTTTGAAACAATACCATCCACATCGGCATAAGTTGTTAAAACAGACACATTTTCATTACCCTGCATCATCTTAACAGTACCGTTGTGCATTACTTCTGCTTCATCTGGCTCAAATAAAAGACCTCCATCTTGTAAATGCGGTATTTTTTGAACAATAATCTTTCTAATCTCTTCTAAATCTCTCTTTTTATTAATATCTCTTGCTTGGTCATATTCA
>RHMF01000057.1_pt1 | contig 39172 bp, 42 predicted proteins | sample 5365151 | NCBI WGS metagenome assembly RHMF01 (sample SAMN10266501, study PRJNA497801) | feces metagenome | isolation source: feces | host: Bos taurus | place: China: Prairie of Fairy Mountain | collected 2017-08-14 | reverse complement strand
CCCGGTTGGCCTCTCTGTACGCACGCTGGTTCTCCGCGATCTTCTCCCGGTTGGCCTCTCTGTACGCACGCTGGTTCTCCGCGATCTTCTTCTGCCGCCGGTCTTTGCGATCAAATGCTGCGCTCTTGTCCAGTTCCCGGCTGCGGCGGATGTCCTCATTGGTCAGCCGAAAATCCGATTCAATTTCTTCGTCCGCTCGACGCATTTCTTCCAGTTCTTCCGGAGTAAACAATGCCATACAGTCACCTCTACTTTCTGCGTACCGGGGAATTGCCGAGCTTGTGGACGGTCATATCCCGCACGGTCTCGCGCCACTTCACACCCCATGCGGCAGCTGCGCGGTGCGTGGCCACATTCTTATCCGGGGCATCCACACGGAAAGGCTTCTGCCCATCCAATTCCACGATATAGCGGTAGTTCTTATCTTCCATACCAGCCTCCTAATCTTCTTCCTCCGCAAATCGAGCCTCCATGATAGCCCTGTACAATTCGCAGTTCTGATATTTTTCTTTGCAAAAATATGATTGTAGTTTCATTTCCTTCATATTCCCGAAATGCTGCACGATGGAGGACGCCTGATAAAGCCCCTCGCAGTAGATTGCTGTTGCGGTGGAGCGGTGAAACATCGGACAAGCCACTTCAACACTGCGCAGCTGTTTTATTTTTTCTACCTTCACTTTCTCACCCATTCTCCCACCCTTTTCCTCAGCCTACTTTTTCAGCGCTTCAATTCCGGCGGTCATCAGCTTGACGGCTTCATCCGCGGGGATCTTCAGATAATTGATTGCCCGCCACATCTCTGCAACGGTCAGGCTCGATGGGTCTTGCATCCTGCGCGCCCATGTCCTGGCGGCGAACCGCATTGCGATTCCCATCTCTGCCGGTGTGCGATCTCGGTGCCGCCGCCATGCATTGATGACATTCGCCAGTTCTTTAACCGCATAGTCGAACCAAAAGATTTTGCTTCTTCCCATTCAACCACTCCTTAAATTTCAAGGCCAAAGGCCTTTGCGATGGCCCTGGCAGTCGTGTCACTGTCTCTGGCGCCGCACATAAAGGCTGCAACCGTGCTTTTTGACAAGCCGATCTTATTTGCGATGTCCTGATTGGTCAGCTTCTGCTCCCAGCGGATCTTCGCCACCTCGGCCTTCAATCCTTCGTACAAATTTCTCACCTCCGTGGTGATTTGCTCTTGACCAATCCCAAAAAGAAGCGTAGCATAACCCTTGAGGCCTCCCCTTACGGGAACAACCGGTAGCGGAAGGAGGTGGCAAACATGACAGAGAGTCCGATCAAAACTCTACTGACCATCATGCCGCTTTCCCCGTGCCATCCGTAAGTCTGTAGCGGTCTTGCGGGAACCAGCCGCAAGCGGGTCGCGTCCGTGAGCTGCAGAGGCTGTACCGGAGCCGTTCGCACCGGCAGCGGCATCGGCGTCGTTGGCCTAACCAATCGTATTGCCGCAATCCGGACAGCCGATGGCAAAGTGCGTGGAGCGCCGTGTACTGTGCGAGTATGCGGCGTTCTGTTCATGCTGCGCTTCTTTTTGGAATCGGTAAAGAAATCACCCAAAATTCGTAAATTGCGATTGACACGATTCGCAAAAAATGATATTGTGAAATTGCCACATAACACAACATTGGAACTTCTTCGCTTTTCGTTTGTACCGAAAGGCCGTTTTTGCTTTGCCTTTCTCGTCAATCAGTGTTTACATGCTTAACATATATTAAGTTTATGCATTTGTCAATTGCTTATTTTAGCATTTGTTAAGTTTCGTTAATTTTTCTAAATGGAGGCTTTTTGAAAGTGGATGTTTTAAAAATTATTAAGCGAATTGAACAAAGGCTAATAGAACTTAACATGACAAAGGCCGAGTTCTATAAAAAAAGTGGAATCTCATCCGCTTCCTTGTGTCAATGGAAAAGCGGAAAATACGTTCCTTCTGAAAAAAAACTTAATGCAGCTGCAGCCGTCTTGGGTGTTTCTTACGAATACTTAATAGACGATAAACCGATGGACATTATGCTTGCAAGAATTATTGAATTGATTGGAGCAAAGCACGGCGCGGCGCAGGAATTAGTTCGTGCAATTGGTTGTCCCAAAAATGCAGTTACCGATTGGAAAGCAGGAAGAAGCAGATCTTATAAAGAGTACGCTCCGCAGATTGCAGACTACTATGGCGTATCTCTTGATTGGCTCTCCGGTCTTACGGACGAGCGAACAACAAAAAAGGCCCCGTCCGAAGACGAGGCCGAAGGTGATCGTATTGCGATGCTCCGCAAAAGGCTGGAAGCCTTGAGCGAAGAGGATCTCGACAAGCTGATTGCTATGATGGATGTATTGGGGATGTGAATATATGGACTCTCTTAGTTTTTCAGAAGTACTAATTGTAGTGGTGGTTATTTTTTTAATTTGGTTTGTCCGAAATGATTATCTCGTAAGAAAAGCTCATAGCAAAACGATTAAAGAAATAAGTTATATTTCTTATATTTACGAAATATGCAAATTAAATTTTTTGAATGCTTTATATTGTGGTTCTTTGTCCAAAGGAAATGTATTAGATGAATACAAGATTACTGAATCATCTGAAATTGACTCTGCTTTTGGAATTGTTGAAAAATACAAAGATTACATGATTTCAAAATTTCTCAAAGGCACTTTAGCCCCTATTCCTGATTATTACGTTTACAAAGGCGAAAAGTATTACATGACAGATACCGAATATTATGCACGCACTTTGTATTCATATATGGAAGAACATTTGCTTGATTTTTCATTCAATAATAATCAGATGTATTATGTAAAATCTCGCCGCGCAAAATGCGGTGATTTTCGTTTTGACGAAATATGTGAATTAACTGATTATGCTGTAATATATCACAAATTATTTTACGCTTTGGAAGTATATTTAGGGATTTCCTATTCGGGCGGTTCTTCAGTTACACTAAACTGTATTGATGCAAAAGAGGTTCATATTACTTCCCGTAATTTTTAATTAAATTAAATTTTGTATTGACTTCTGCAAGAAGTTTTTCGAGCTTTCGTTTCTGTTCAGGTGTCATTTTTTGGTAACGCTCTATAATCATTTCGATTTTCTGTTCTTTATTCATCGCGCCCACCCTTTGCTCATTCCGTTATGTTTTTTGCCCCGGTTTTTATATCAAAACATTTGTTTGAATCTGTTATATCAGCTTCGCTGTCCGATTATTGGGACACAGGGCAGAAATAATCTGCCCATGTCTCACTTTACTGCCAGTAGCACCTTTAGGTGGCTTTGGGCGTCATCGTAGAGATCTGGATGGAGGCTGTCAATCAAGCGGATCAGCTCCAGCTTTCTGCGTTTATTGACGGCGCTTCTCTTTACCCGATGCACCTTTACTTTTTTTGGTGCGTGGACTCTTTTGATCTTTCGCACAGCAACCTTCATAGCTTTTCCTTTCATTGTTATAGTCGGGTCGGACGATGTCTCGATTATATAAATTGACCCGGCGGGCGTCTGTCGCCAAACTTCCGTCCACCGGGTCTTTGCTGGGGCTGACTAAATCCTACCATTTCTTGGTGCGATGTGGAAGCCTATCATACACGGATTTGCCCCCAATGTCAGCGGAATGTTCCGCTATTATGCGGGGGTATAAACACCCGCACGATACCGAAATGGAGGACACAATTGAAAAATAAAATAGACTACGCTGACAAACCGTATAACAGATGCCTTTCATGCTCTCATCGGACTGATAAACGGTGCGATGGCCCCCGTACTTCCGCTATGATGCTTCCGCGTTGGTGCGAATATATGAGAGCAATGAAAGAGGCCAACCGGCTGACAAACATTGAAATAGCAGAAAAATCCGGTGTTTCTCTGAAAACTATCGAGCGCATCATGGCTATCAATTGTGAGCAGGACATCATGCGTGACACTTGCAGAAGAATTGAAATCGCTATCATCGGCGAAGGAAACCAGTATCCGTGCTACCTTGCATTTGTAGAATCTGCCGCCAGGCCTACAGAATCCTCCGTAGATTACAAGGAGATCATTGCGGATCTCCGGTCGCAGCTGGAACGAATGAAGCGAAACAATGATTTTCTGTGGGAAGAAAACAACCGCAAGGCCAAGATGATCGATATGCTGATGGAAAGCAGAAGGTGAGGCGCCTATGAAGATACCCAAAGCGCTGAGGCTTCCATCAGGCTCTTGGAGAGTCCGTGTGTACGCAAACGGAAACTACATTAGCATCACACGGCAGACAGAAAAAGAAGCCATAGCCGAAGCCATGGCTTTGAAAGCTGGACTCAAAGAAGAAGCCAAGAGAGCGCCCGCAGATCTTACTCTGCGTGAGGCCATTGACCAATATATCGAGCTGCGAGAGGTGGCACTATCTCCGGCCACCATCCGCGGGTACATCTACATCAGAGATCACCGGTTCCCGTCTGTTATGGATCGAACGATCAAGCGCACTACTGATGCCATGTATCAGAAGGCCGTCAACATCCAGGCAACAACACACAGCGCAAAGACGGTGAAAAACGCATGGGATTTTGTTTCTTCGGTGCTGAATACTATTGTAGGCCGCCGTGTAGAATGTGCATTGCCTCAAGTCATCCGGAAAGAGCACAAATTTTTAGACCCTGACCAAATCCCCATTTTTCTCAAGGCGTTGGAAAATCGAAAGCATGAGATCCCTGCGCTGCTGGCGCTGCATGGTCTCCGGGCATCAGAGATTTTGGACATCACATGGGATGACATTGATTTGAAGAAGGGTATTATCCATGTGCGCGGCGCATCGGTCCTTGATAAGACAAACACTTTTGTTCATAAAGAAACCAACAAAAATGTTTCCTCGCGCCGTGATGTTCCTATTCTGATTGACCGGTTTGCTGAAATTGTGGAAAAAGCAGATAAGTCCTCAAAGTATGTTTGTTCCGTCAAACAAACCGGGCTTTACAATGCTATCAACAAAGTATGCCTCGATGCAGAGCTGCCGGAGGTTGGCACCCACGGACTTCGCCATAGTTTCGCCTCGCTCTGTTATCACCGCAAGGTCCCGGAACAAATGACCATGGCATTGGGCGGTTGGAGTGATCCCGCAACCATGAGGAAAATCTATACACATTTGGCAAATCGCGATAAGTTGACCCATGCTGCATCGCTGCGCGGTTACTTCAAAGAGGTCAGTAAATAGCCCCGTCATTCATGGACACTTTTCGTGTCCATTTTCGTGTCATATTTCGTGTCATATTTATGTCCGAAACCGTGTCATATTTGTCCGTAGTGTGTACTAATGTGTCATTTCTGCATCAAGCTCATTATATCAATTTAGCTGAAAAGTTTAGACAAAACACGAAAACTCCCAACCTTTTGCAGAAAGTTGGGAGTTTTGTTTTGGTGCCGGTGGTGGGACTCGAACCCACACTAAACACTATAAAAACCCTTATAAAATAAGGCTTTTTAAATTTCGTGTCATATTTCGTGTCATATTTTATCTGTACTGTCCCTGCAAAATTCTCACATTTTTTGCCTTTCTGATCTGTTCCTCATGGAGATAGTCATAGACCGCCAGCATCGCCGCAGGAGGATCTCCATGCTTGGCGCGGTGTTCGGCAATGAATCGCGACACCGCCGTATGCAGTTTCTCCATATGCCCCAGCTCTTCGTTGCCAAGGTTAAACAGAACCTGGGAGATTTCCGGGAAAGATTCTTTGTATTTGATTGCGGCTTCGGTGTACTTCTCTGCATCCTCGATTTCTTCGTGGATCTGATGCGATAAATACTTGATTACTTCCATACGGCTACTCCTTTGCAATAAGATTATAAAGGACATCCACATCTGATGCGTGGAATGTAATCTTGCCAATAAACGGAATCTGAACCGGCAGACTATTCTTGCGCTCGATTTCTTTTTTTAAATCTTGCAGTAGTCTGTCAACATCGACCATGCCATCGGTATCGATAACGCACAAGGTTTTTACAAACCCATTAGTCATCATGTACTGTTTCAGTTTCTCCGCATTATCATTTAATCTGCCCACAACAAACCTTGCGGCAATCTCTTGCAAATCGTTCAGATTGGAGCAAATCTCCTGATCGATGTATTTGTTAATGCCCAAAACTACATTTTCAAAGGTGGCTTTCATGGCATCCTCCGTAACTAAATGGTATGGGTGGGGAGGGTTGCCCCTCCCCTTGTGGTTTTACTTTCCGCAACAAGGAAGCGGGTTGTACACGGTCTGTGCGGTGGTGGTGGTGCCGGTGGTTACATCAGCAACCATCTTCGGATAGAAGGTTGCATTGGAATAAGTAACAATAGCATTATCACCGCAGCAGCGCTCATCGCGCTCACGATTCAAAGCGCACAGGAACTCATTGCGCTGGGCAGAAATCTTTTCGCCAAGCACCGCAAAGGTACCTTCGATCTGAGCGTTCTTCACCGCCTGTGCTGCAATCTGTGCCTCAATGCCGGTGAACCGACCATCGACATACTTGTACAGTTCAAGCGAATCGGTCTTGGCTGCATCTCTGCCACGGAGATATGCGATTTCCATATCCTTGTTGACAACCTCTCTGCTGGCGGGAGCGGACTCACCACAACCATTGCCGCCACCAAGGATGCCACCGAAATTACCGCGTAGAGCTTCCACACCCAAAGCACCGATAGCCAAGCCAAGGGCCGTGCCACCGACACCGCGAGATGCATACTTGTTTTCCATATCCATATATTTTTTTCTCCTTTGTAATGTGATGGCATCACCGTTGCGCACCCGGTCATGCTCTGCTTCGACATTACACTTTTGCGGAGGATTCTACCACCGATGAAATCCGTTTTGTTTCCGTAAAAGAGCAGCAAAAACCCGCCCTTTCGGACGGGTTTCATGCGGATATTCAGATGAGCCTCTCGACCCACCATCTCCCCGCCCATGCGGCGCGGAGCTTTTTTATTCCGGCCCTGTACCACTTTTGCACGGCGTCAGGGCTTCGGTCAATGGCTTCTGCTGCTTCTTCCTGCGTGTAGGCTTTACGCCCGCACAAGTCAATGGCAACGGTTTCGCGGCGGTCCAAATTTGCAAGGGAGATCATAAAGCTGACGAGATCGGCATCAGGCATTCGCAGCAGCTGCACAACCTCTTTTTCAGTTGGCCTTGCCGCTACTTTTGCGGTGATCTCTCTTACTTCCATGTCATACCTTCTTTAGATAAACTTCAGAGCAGAAGCCTTCGACATTTTTGCCGTTGACCACGCCGGAAATGTACAGCCATTTTTTCCCGTTTGCGGCAGTAGAATAGTAGCCAAAATTCCGAACCTTGGCTTTGTTTGGGATAGTGTCAAGAATTTTCTTGTCGGTGCCGGCACCCGCTCTGACATTCAGCAGGGACGCAGTAACTTCATAAGCACCGGCCATCTTTGACACAAAGAATGTTGCCGGGTCGATCCGATCTTTGACGGCAGATGTAGCAGCAGGGACTGACGGCGCGGCGGTGGTTTCTTCCGCAGGTGTATCATTGGACAAAACAACAGCTGTATGGCCGCTGCTCAAAAGAATGTCACCGCGTCTGAGGTAGTCGGCTTTGGTGAGATATTTTGACGCCCGGAGAGATTCAAATTCTCCGGTTCCGATCAAAGCGGATTCTTCGTTTCCCGTCCAAATGTGCTGGCTTACCTTTACACCGGCTGCGTTGACGCAAACTGCAACCAGAGCAGAGCAATCTGTTTCGCACGGTGTTGCGATTTTGGAGAGATCGAAACCCACTTCTTTCGCCCGCTCGTAGCAGGTGGTGCGCTGATTCTGATCGTAACCGATGTTGGCATTTGCACACGCCGCCTCCATGGCCGCAGCAATCATTTCGGCCACTTCGGCTTTCTTTGGGCGGATTACGCACAGCCAATTTTTGTTGTACCACGAACGGGTACAGACTTCTTTGCCGGTCTGATCCCCTGCAGCACCGGATCTGGCTTTACCGTTTTCGTCGATGCTCGCGTGCCCAATCACAACGCTCATTTTGTCTGCGCCTCCTGCTCCGTCTTTTTCTTCAGAATGTCAATGGCGTTCGTAATTGCCGCAGGAATCGGCACACCCATAAGCCCTGCGTTTTCCACAATAGACAGCAGTTCATTGGCAACAAATGCGATGCAAATTGCATCGCGAATGTAAGTGGATCCTACTGCCATATCCAGACGATGCCCGATCAGAACAAACAGCAGCATGGTTCCTTTTCGGATCAGTCCCTTCATCCCCGCTCTGCTTTCCAGCGCTCCGGTCTCCGTCTTCGGAGATTTGTGGAACACCCCTGCTACCACAAGGCCAGTAGCATAATCAATGAGCATAAAGATCAACAGCGTCGAAAGCGATGCCGTCCATCCTCCGAAGAAGGAGGCCACAACGCCCCCAACGATGCCGGTAGTAGTAATAAGAATGTTTTTCATTTTTTGCTCCTCTTTTCTTTTGTTATTTTCTTTTTGTAGTGTAACAGGGGGCAGGCTGTAAAAATAGCCTACCCCCTGCGTTGTTTTAGTGCCACGGTGTTTTTTTGAGTCCGCTTTCTGCGTATTCGCAGAGATACAGCGCATCTTTTTGCGCATCCGTCAGCTTTAGCTTGTCAATGTACTCGATTACTTCCGCTTTTTTGCGATTGCTTTTGAAGGAAAGAAATTCCTCATACACTTCGATGGAGATCTTTGCCGGCTTTGCAAGCAGGTAGTAGTCCATCGCCTGTCCGGCACCTCTGACTTCTTCGCTCCCGCTCAATGCTTTGTACTTCCAGATCAGCACATCATCTTCAGCATCAGCTTGTTCCATTCCGGCAATTTCCTGCAGCAGCTGTACCGCCTCGGCATCTTCCAGCTCTCCGGCAAGAACCAATTCCATAATGCGCCCCCGCATATTGGAATTGATGTTTTCCGTTGCTTTGGCCTTGGCTTCGTCTTTTGTGATTTCTCCGTCTTTGAAATCTCTGTTTGTCTGCCAGATCATTTTCCAGAGTTTGCCCCGCATTTTTTTGTATGCGTCCATGTCCCCATCCAAAGCAGTCCAAAAAAGATTGTTATAGTCATTCTTTTTTCTGTTTTTTGCCGTGGCTTTTTCGGTCCAGTAGCGGTACCAGTATTCAGCCTCATTTTTCGGCATGGCCGCCCGCATGATCCACAAAACAGGGATTTTCACAAGCGTCTCCATGTTGTCCTGAGGAATTCCGAACAGCTTGCACACAGAGGAAGAAAGATCCAACAGATGCTGCACCGTATCTGCGACAGGCGCTTCGCCCTTCAGCATAGACCAAACGGAGCCTGCTATTTCCGGAGCTTTAATCAGCTGTTCAGCAACTGTTTGCAAACTTTCCAGCGCGATCAGATCCAGGCCGTAATAGGTTTCTTTGAAGAAAAACGCCATGATTGCATCATAGATTTCCGTTCCGAAGGGAACAATACCCGCCATATTGGAAACAAGATCCTTCCCGAATCCAGCCAGCATTTTTCCGACTTTCAGCTTGCCTTCTTCGTCCTCAAAGTCTTTCGTTTTTCCGCGTAGCAGCGCGTAGAGAATTGCGATCGCCGAGGATGTGGCCTGCGATACCAGCAGCGCAGAAAATGTTCTGGCGGCCTGATGTTTGGCATCAGTCACATCCTGCCGTGCTTTTTCTGCGACAGCACGAGCTTCTTCGTTGTTGTCGTTTTTGAGCGCTGCTTCCGCAGCCTTCAGCTGCCGTTCCTTGGCCTGAAGGTTGTTTACGCTGTCAAATGCTGTGTTGAATGTAAGGTAAGCCTGGCCTTTGAAGGTGTTCAGCATCCGGATAAATGTGCTTTCGCTTCGGAGGGCCTGCGGCCGCAGCATAAGGCTGTTGTCCGGCTGAGTCTCCATGATGATTTCATCGAAGATCTTTGCCGTTTCCTGATAGAAGCGGTCAGTGCCTGCCTGCAGATCCGGCCTGCGCTCTTTTACACAGTATTCAGCGGCCACCCACAGTTTTTTTACCACTGCGGTGTCCATCCATCCGACCCAGTCTGTGGCGTTTTCCAGCTTTTCAACAAATGCGCTCTTGCTTTTTCCCTTTGCCAGATCACCCAGTTCTTTGGACATACTGCCCTGACTTCTGTGCCAGAGCCACGGAGAGTATTTTGCAATCAGCGCGGGATCTCCCGTTCTTTTGGAAACCAGTGCTTTGTTGAGCGCTTTCCAGCCTGTGACTATGGCAGCTGTCGGATATGCGGAAACCTGCTTTGCCGTTACAGACAGATTGGCCGTCAAAACCGCACGCGCATAGTTTCCGCGGATTTTGTTTGCCAACCGGTCAATATCTTCGCCCGGTCTTGTCGGATTCTGAATCTGGCCGAGCAGTTTTTCAATATAATCCGCAGCTTCCGTGCCCCAGTTATCCCGCATTGTCTGGGCCACAGAATGAATATCATAACCCGCTTTGTGTTCACCCTCACCGCCGGAATCGTTGATCTCCCAAATTGTCTGACCGTACAGCTTGCTGAAATTCCGCACGGGAATTGCCATACCGTAATACTTGGCGTGAGCCTTTACCATTCTCCCGAAAGTGTCCGTTGCGCCGCGAAGCATAATTTCGCTTGCACTTCCGGTTCTTTCTTTTCCAAAACCGGGTTTTTCTACGGAATTATCTTTTACTACCGTTTCCAGTTGTTTACCGATCTTGTTTTTATTGACTTCAATGGGATAGTAGTTTGGAACGGTGTATCGGTCATAACCGAGCAAATCCCGCGATGTTGCGTTCATCGCATTTTTGGAGGTTTCATTGTAATACCTCTGCAGCTTTGCGGCATAGCTTCGCTCTTTGTCCGTCAGCTTTGCGGCAATGGCTTCGAGATCGGATTTCCGGAAGCGCATGACTTCGGCGCCCTGATTGTACGCTTCATCCACAGCGCCGCGCATCAACAGATCATAATTCGGAATCCGGAGGCCACCGCCTTCAATATGACGGATATTTTCCCAATTTTTGCTATGCAGCAGAATCGCAATTGCCATATCTGGCGTGATACGGACGGTTTTCATTCCGTCTGCCGTTCTTCCGGTAATTTCAATGGTTCTGGCGCTTTTGCCGGTGATGGAGCGCATAAATGCTGGGTCATCCTGGAATCCCTGCATGGATGCTTCGGCCTTTCGGATGTAATCGTGCATCTGGCCTTCGCCCTTCAGCAGATCTTCCGCAGCCCGCATCATGGGATCTGTTTCATAGTGGGCTGTCAGCATGCGGAAAAAGTGGATAGGATCCAGTGTGCTGAGTTTCCACTTTTCCATGACCTTTTTCAAGCCCAGGTTGATTTTCTTTCCGCCTTCTTCCAGATGGGATCGGATGTCTGCAGCCTGCGCCGAAAGCTCTCGCTTGTCCTGCGCGTTGATCAGCTTTTTGCTGTTTCTCATTTCATGTTCAAAATGAAGCATTGCATTCAGCAAATCCCGCACCTGACCGATTTCCATTTCCGCAATTTTCTTTCCTTTCAGGCGGGCAAGTTTTTCCATTGTTTTTCCATCCGGGTTGAAATCCGGGTCAGATTCTTGTCTTTCCCGCACCCATGCTTCCAGCGCTTCCACATTAACGATTTTTCGCCCGCGGTCATTGGTGCCTACATCCGGAACACTTTCGGATGAAACATTACCGATGTAATCTCCGATCACCGTAACGCCCAGCATGCTTTTGGCCACGGTGTCGATGTTGCCCAGCAGTTCCCGCGCTTGATCGTACCACATGGAGCCGACACGGATCCTCGACAGCCGACGTGCGATATGCAGGAGCTTGTCGCGATCCTCTTTCTCTTTTTTTGCGGTTCGCTGATCAAGACGCTTTTTCTCAAGATCCAGCTTCATTCGCTCTATATCATCCTGCCATGCGGCCTTGACTTCATTGATCTTGTTCTCATAGTAGGCTTTGACCATTTCTTCATGCAGGCGGGCGTCGGCCTCTGCGGTGCGGTTCGGCGCCGTATCGTTATAGAGCAGCTGCAGAAGATCCTGCGCGATGATTTCCGTAATATCTTTGGTTACACCCGATGCTGGATTCCGGAAGATTCCGCGGAACCGATCCAGCACATCCGCAATACGAAGCAGCTGATCCGCCGGCGTCGTGATTTCCGGTGGGAAGTAATGCGGGTAGTTTTTGGCAAGAACTTCGTCATAGAACTGATCGATGGGCGTACCGCTGGCGGAAAGCAGCACCCGGCCGCGCAGATGTTCTCGCATCAGATCATAACCGCCGGAGGCTTCCAGCAGCTTGCGGTCTACGGCTTCCATTACAAGCCGCTGGCCGCGGAACATCTTCCGGATTCCGTTGTAATCCTGCTTTGCCTCAATGGTTTTTCCCGCGGCATTGTCCACCATCCGGGAGGCGATGGCCAACGCTTCATACTCTGCCTGCCGGTAGGCCTCAACGGCGGATTCGGTCTCTGCGGTCAGCCGGGCAATTCGGGCAATGCCTTCCTGCAGATCTTCCTGCGAAATGCTGTCCTGCCCGTACCGGCTCCGCATCTCCCGCGCCGTTTCCACAGCCACGGACTTTGTGATTTTTCGCACGGTACCGGATCCCATCAGGCGGCGGGTTTCCATTTTGCTGGTCTGCAGATATTCCTGAACCTTTTCCACCTGGGCAGCCTGTTCATTCTTAATCTTGCCGGCAGCCTTTAAGTATCGGTACTCGCCGCTGGATGCAGGCTCCCGCTCTGATTTTTTCCCAGAATTATTTTTCTTGAAAGTCCCTTGACTCTCTCCGATGTTTTGTGTTACAATCTCACTAAAGGCAGATCCTGTAGGAGAATCGACAGCATCTTTGTGTGCTGCCCCCTCCCTTCCGGGTTCTGCTTTTTCTTGTCCCATAACATACTCTGCACCACTTGGCATTAAGACTCTCATAGAATGAGGTCGATTTTTCTTTCCGAACAACACGGCCACAGCTACATTTACTGTTTCACCGTTAATTGTAACTGGTCCAGCATAAGTAATAGATGGGTTTCCGAGGTTTTTGTGGTTTCGATGTCCGCTGATGGCTTTTCCTCGTTTAAGAACATAAGGTGTGGCAATAATTGCAGCTGCCTCTTCATCTCTTGTTACATACCGTCGAAGCGTTGTGATTGCGGTTTCATCAAACAGAAATGTTGCGCCATCTTGCCTCTCAATTTTGTACCCAAACTTGGTTTTAAGAATATTATTAAGCACATTCGCATAAGTATTTCCGGATACCTTTTTGAATTCCACATTTCCCACAGGCTTCATTTGGTTGATTTCGTCAAGATGCTTGCTCATTTGGTTTTTTATGGAGCTATTATTATCAGGATCCCAATCTATATTCCATTTCAGCACTTCTCTTTCACTGTGCATTGTTGCAATGGCGCTTGCTTCACTATCTGACACTTTGGTTAAAATTTCTATCCGATTGTTTACAGCAACTTTCAGCGCATTGTCCCAAAGGGCCTGCAGTTCGCCTGCGTACTGCTCCATCAGGTATGCAGCTTCGCTGTGCTCCGCATCCACTCCTTCAAACGCACTTTTCAGATTGTTCAGAAACTCTGTAATCCATTCCCGGATCCTGTCAAACAGGGTCCGGTTTTCTTTTGCCAGCGTTTCCACGGCCGCACTGTCCCGCAGAAGCATTTCGCATCCATCCGCAATGACTTCATCCAGCGCTTCTTCTCTTGAGAGTTTTTCGCTGCTTCGGTTCTGCTTTTCCTGAATCAGCTGATCCAGCGTTTTCCCCTGCCATTCGTTCAGATGCTGCAGCATGAATTCCCTCAGTTTTGCATATTCCGCCGGCGCCGCATCCTTCATGTAATGGGTCAGCTCGTGTGAAACCGTTCTGAGCATGGCCGACTTTCCCAGATCACCCGCAGTAAGCATACCGGCGTTCAGGTCAATATAGATCTTTCCATCTTTGTACATACCCTGTGCGCCCTGCAGCTTACCGCTTGCATCCGCTTTGCTTTCATAGATCACAAATTCAATACCTGTTACCGCCGCCAATGTTTCAATAAAATCAACAGACTTTTTTTGTCTGCCGGAAATTGTATCTCTGGCAGTATCGGCAGCCCATGTCATACGGCCCGGCTTTTTGGTATTGGTGTTCTTGGAAACACCTGTTTGAACGGAGGCGTCTGTTTTGCCCGCGTTAAAGGCAGCCTTCATTTCCGCCATATATTTTTTATTGACTTTGTATTTGCGCTGCGCTTCTGCCAGGCTCATGCCGTCCCGGCCTGCAGCATAATACTGCTGAAACGCAGGAAGCTGCGCATAACTGAAGCTGCGAAGCGCGGCGGCGCCGTTCACTCCCATTTCTGCTGCAGCCTGCTCACCCTTTGCGATGGTTTGTCCGCGGGCATAGGCGGCTTCCAGAGCGTTTTTCATACTTCGGTCATCGGTAAGCTCTTTTACCTCCCGAATGTCTGCACCGGTTCTCCCAAGGTCCACCGCGGTCTGATACAGGTTATAGAATCGGCTGGCTTTACCTGCGCTGCTTTTTCCGTTGTTTAGATACCATTCGTAAAAGCGAACCATATCATTGACGGTTGCGGCGTCCATGCCGCTGTCCTCTGTCACATAGCGCAGAACTTCCAGTGCCGTTCCTTCCTGCTTAACAGAATTTAAGCTGACCGTTTTGCCATCGGAGGTCTGCACTGCGATTCCGGTTTCATCCACAGATGCCACCCTGACGGCATTGGTGCCGCGGAACGGCTTTGCCCCGCTCTGCGATGTGCCTGCATATTCCGCTGTCTGTTCGGGCGCTGCATCGCTTCTGATGCCCACACCGTCTGTTTGCGTGCTTGCTTTCGCATTGGCTTTTGCTTCCTGCGTTTCCTGCACCAGCAGGGCAAGGTCGCGCTTGCTGACATTGTCGGCACCGCCCTTCTCCAGCTGCTTCTGCACTCTTGCGAGGGCATCACTGTCGGCATTGGTTTTCCGCGCCGTGGAAACCACCTCGTCAACACGGGAGCGGTTGGATTCGCCAATGAGGTTTTCCATACGGGCCGTTTTGAGATTCTGCTTAAATTCGCTGCCGGGCAAAGCAATGTTCATGGGAGCGGCAGAAAGGAATCCAAGGATACCTGAATAGATTGCCTCTTCGGTCACCAGCTCGATTTTGTTGTGAGTGCCAAGGATGGCATTTTCAATTACGGGGCCAATGATTTCCTGAAGGTATTCTTCCACACCTTCGCCAAGATTCGACACACCCAGCTGAATGGCAGCTCTTGCTACTGCGTTATCAACTTTAGACAGTAGCGAGTTAAATGCCTTGGTGGTAATGTTCTTTGCCCCGGACAGAGCGCTGACACCGCCCAGCAAATCCTGCAAATACAGTTCCGCGCCGGTGATGGCAGCAGAGTACAATCTTGCCTGAATTGGAGCGAAGCCTTTGTTCACGGCCTCCTGATAAGCATTGCCAGCCACGGAAGCACCCATGACCACCTTACCTGCAGCGGGGCCAAATGCAGCACCAGCCAGCACGGACGGAAGCATATTTGTGGTGGTAGCCGCAAGGTCAAAAGCGCCCTTCGCAAGCACATGATCAGTCAGATCCTCACGGATCATCCCGGACAGCTGCTGCTCGGTGGTGTAGGGGATGTACTCATCTCCTCCAAAAAAGCCGGTCACGGTACCGCTGATACCTGACATGAACTGCGAGGCACCCGCTCTGACACCGGCGAAGATTTCCTTGAGGGTGTTGCCTTCGTATTCCTTGAAGATGTCAGCCGCCTCACGGGAGGCAAGGGATTCCTGCATGACATCGAGGTAATGCATTGCCTCTTCAGGATCACGGTTGTAGTAGTAGTTGAAGAGCTGCTTTTCGGAATCATTTAGATATTCCAACTTATCAAAGTATTCCGGGGTAGCCATAGATTCGGTAGTTGGATTCCATTGACCGTACCGACGAACGAGAGCAGATCTGCCAGCCTCATCTGCGTTGATGTATGCGTGGATTTTGTAGCTTTCCTCGTTGCTCTGCACACCCGGAATGTACTGGCTGGCTGTCGCAAAGTTGGGGTCATAGGTAGCGGAGCCTTCTACCGCCACATCACCCATACGGACACCTTCCATCTGATAGGTAGCCTTATGTAGCCGCTCGTTCCACATAAGAATCTGATCACTCAAATCAGCCAGTTCCTGATCACGCTTGTCGATTGCCGCATGGTCAAAGCGGTCGATATCCTGCTGACCCAGTTCAAAGCGCTTGGCTTCCAGCGCTTCGACATTGTACTGTGCGTGTTGCATAGCCTTGGTCGGATCAGTAGCCATAAGGTACTGCCATGCATATTCGGTGTTTTCGGCATTGCCGCTCTGCACCGCCTTCTGAAGAGCAAATCCGGGATTCTCATAGACATCAGCATAGAAATCTCTGTTACCAAGAGCGGCAGCTTCGGCTTCTGCATTAGCAAGATTGCGCTCCACGGTTCCACGATTTGCATCGTTCTTTGGCATGGTTTCCAGCTGATTTTTGTAAATGTCTGCCCAGTTGGATGCGCTTGCCGCCATATTGTTCAGCATAGCCTCCGCACGGGCGGGATCATGCTGGGAGAGGTATTCCAGCTTCTCTTCTTCGGATGTCAAAGTGTTGAGGAACTGCATCTGACCAGCCATAGGATCGAGGGCATTCATGCCGCTGGCTTCTTCGACCGCTCTAAGGTATCCACGGACATCATCGTTGTTCATGCCAGCCATCGTCATCTGTGCGGACAGATCACGGGCGGTGCGTTTCAGATGCTTCGACCGCTCAAGGGCATAGTCATTATCGTAGTTGCCCTTCTCCAGCATGGTCATGGTCTGATCATACTGATCCATCAGCTGCTGGAGATACGCATTGGGATTGTTGCGGATTCCCTGCGTTCTCTCGCGCTGCCTACGGAGCATCTCTGCTTGGGATGCAGAGCGCTCACTTGCAGCTTCGATGGCTCGGTTGTAAGCGGCATTGGATTCGTCAACGCCTTGCTGGCGGTAGACGGGATCGGTTGTTCGCTCCATGCGCTGTACGCCATTGTTACCAACGGTTACATTTCGACCTGATATTGCATCATAGTAGTTTGTGGTGCGTTGCATAGTTATTTCTTTTCCTGCAATCGCATCATAGTATGTAATGGGCTTTTTTGTGTTTGACTTACGCGGAAGGTTTTTTACATCTTTGCGTGCCATTCTGTCACCTCGTCATGCCTGTACTTTTAAAGGGCATATTTTTACCGATAATGCCGGCCGAACCGCCCTGTCCAGAACCGCTTTCATAAGGGCGAATCAAAGCATTATACAGTTCTCTGTATTCATTGGAATCAAGGTTATCTTTGTTTTTGTCAAGAATTGCAAGTCTTTCTGCGAGATTAGTTTCTTTACCCATTTGCGACGCAACTGTGGCGGCTGCATCAGAAGTTTCCTCCTCATAAGTATATCCACCACCGCTACCACCCTTGGGCGCATACAAACTCATCCACGCATCAGCTTCGCTCTGCGACATACCGGCAGCAGCCAGTTCTTCAGCAGAGGGAACATAGCCGGTAGCAGCCATGAGGTCGAGCAGATATGCTTTGTTGTCCTGCTGCCTGCTGTATGCCCGCTCTTCTTCCGCAACGCCTCTTTCATAAGCCCGATCTTCTTCGCCCTGCAGGAATGCAATGTTGTCCCAATACTGATTGTAGGAATCCTGATACCGGTTGTAGTCGGTAGCTTCCAGATCTGCCAGCATTGCATACTGGTTCTGCAGTTCCTGGCCTTCCTGCTGATGGACGCCATACGCCCGGTCATACAGATCCGGCACCACATCAGTCAGCTGCTGCAAATATGCGTTATACTGCTGCTGGCCAACGGCCTGACCATAGCTGCTTCCGTATCCACCTGTGAGAGCAGCAGCCTGCCCCATGGTGTCCATCATGGCCATCTGCCCCTGCTGGGTGTACTGGTCTTTTAAGATCTGATACAGTGCATCTTCTGTCGGATTATACGAAAACGGTTCTCGACCGTTGATCTGCATCAGCAGATCATCCATCTGCGTTTTATACTGGTTTGTGTATTCTCCCGGTCCGTTGTCGATTGCCGTCTGCAGCTGCTGTTTGAAAGATTCCACGCTTGCAGACGGAACATATTCCGTCGATTGCGACGGCTGCTGCGTAGTTTGCTGCGTCTGCTGCTGGGTCTGACCAATGGTGGGAGAGGCCTGTTGCGTCTGCTGCTGATCATGCCCGGTGGTGGGAGAGTTCTGCGTAGTGCTTCCCGTGCCGTACAGTTTGCCGCTGGTTTCGGTGCCAAAGATACCGGAGCCATCAGCGGTGAGGCCGTTGCTCTGCTGGTATTTTCTGACCGCCTCCTGCGTTTTGGGGCCATAGATGCCGTCAACCGCAAGGTTATAACCATTGGCATTCAGACTTTTTTGGAGCTTTTTGACATCGTCACCGCGAGAGCCGTAAGAAAGATTCATAAGATTTCCTCCTTATAGTTTCTCCCATCCAGCCGGATACGCGGATGGGGAATATACATTGTGATCCATCAGAGAGCGGAAGGTGCTGCCGTCTTCTGTGCAGCAGTTTCCCTTCTGATATGGACTCGTTGCGAGTGCTATAAAAGGTTTTGCGTGGGCAGGATCATCAGACCACACGAACCCCCATTGGGCGGGGAGCAGTTCGGGTTCGTCCGTATAAACGGAACTGTCATAGTTCTGAATCAGCCGCACCACCCTGCCAGCAGACGAACGGCATACAAAGCCGTCCGTCATACCAGCCTTGCGGGTGATCATATTCTGCTTTTCCCGCGCCTTGAGGAATTCCGGGATGTATTCTGCCTCTGCGTTCAGTTCCGTGCCGGTCATGGTAGCGGATGCGGTCTGCACCGTCATGGCAATGGCCTTGCCCTGCCGCCGCATAGCCTCCAGCACGAAGGTCTTACTATCCGTCATGCTTTGTTCACTCCTTCCCGGATGGCTTCTGCCAGTTCATCCCATGACACATCCTCGGTCACGGGGATGACAGGCTTTTCCTGTCCGTCTTCCTCGATGGTGTATTCGCCGTGGTATGCTTCCTCTTCTGCGATCCGCAAAGCCTCGTCACTATAAGGAAGCGCCTTGGGAAACAGATTGTCAGAGCCGTCCTCGGCGGGAGTATTAAATAAATACTTGATCCATTTCATTGCATTCCCTCCTTATGTCTTGGTGTACCAAATCTGACAATAGATCTGCAGCGAGGAATAGCCGGAGGCAAACCGTGCCGTGATCTTGTTGGTGTTCACATCGACCCATGCCTTGTAGGTGCTATTCAGCGCCGGTTCCATAAAGATTGGTAGCGCTATGCCAGCGGAGGTGTATGCTGCATAGCGGATCGGGTACACGGTAGAAGCGTGATAGGTGTAGGTGCCGCCATTGGTCAGCGTTCCGCAGTCGACCACCTTGGTATACACACGCTTCTGCCGGTGATATTCTGCAACTTCATATTCCGTTCCCAATGCCATCTGCGGATTCATAGGCCGCCACCCGCTAAAACCACTTGAGCTTGTATCGGATGCTCCGTAAAACGAACCGAAATAGTAAACCGGCAATGTCGATGCTATCTGTGTTGCTCGTGCGTATCCGTAGGTACCATCTCTTCTCAGCTCTACTATGCAGTAGCTTGTTGGGGCATCGGATAGCCTCGACGCGCTGTTGGCGCTATTCGAAAAAACAATGCAGGACTTTGTAGGCAATGCTTCAAATACTTGCTGCGTAGTCACCTGGCCAGACAGACCAAGCTCTGCAAGCGTTCTATAGACATTGTAGGTAAGCGTAATATCACGATTTGTGTAATACTGCGCCCAAGCTCCCCAGCCGGTAGACTTGGCATAGGTTCGAACATAGGTCTGCTGGTCATTAGATCCGGGAGTGCCAGCACGATACCAAATCTGTTTACAGAACAGGTTCGCATCTTCCGGGGCATCAACAACTTGAAGCCAGCCATTCGAACCAGCTGGAACATTGGTCGGTGTATATGCGGCAGATGGGAAGAAATACCAGCCGGGCTTTGTGTAGTCATTCAGATTGGTTCCGGCCTCGGTTACTACCGTCACACCCGTTGCACCCTCAAGCGGATTGTCGAGAATCAGATTGCCTCTCACTCGGAGATCCCATGCGACATCCAGCAGATTATCTTCCTCGGCGGCTTTGCCGAAGGCAGCGCCCTTGCCGCCTTCCTTGCCGTGGAGCCATTCTTCACGGGTGGTGATGGTCAGTTCGGTGGATATGCTCTTGCCCAGTGCATCGACCACACGCATTTCGATGACATAGGACATTGTGGTAGCGAAGCCGGTAATAACCGAACCGCTCTCAAAGGCCGTCCAGCTGCCATAGCTGCCGTTTGCCATTTTGGATCTGTACTGATAGGTTGCGGTGTTCTTCCCCGCCACCGAAGCAATTTCGCCGGTGAAGGTCAGCTTCACACACGCACCGCTGGGATTGATCGTGCCGTCCTCATCGCACCGCTCTGCCTTGGCAATGCGGATGCTGGGTGTTTTATAGTCCTCGACAGAAATTGCCGCAGCGGTTGCCGTAGCGGTTCTGCCTCGGCTATCGGTGACGGTTGCCGTGGGTGTGATCTCACCAGCGGTGTTGAGCGCTGCGCTCGTCCCGCTCATTGCACTCTCCGTCACATTACCGGCAGAGAATGCGTATTTGCTGATGGTAGATCCGCTGGCACCAGCAGCCGTGATAGACCATTTGATCTTGGTATATCCCTTGACCGCTATACCCCAGCCTTTGACCACGGAATTCTCATTGACCAGCTCTGTGGTGAATGCGGAGATGGTAGGAACCACAGTAGCCGGCACAGACAGGGTGAACGCATACTCATTGCTGCCCACCAAGGTGCTGCCGTTGTAGGTGTCTACCACCATCGTGCATTTGGCGCTGGCAGAATTTGGAACGCGAGATCCCCATGTGGAGAGGCTGGGTGTCCATGCGTAAGAGGTGCCGACATCGGATGCAATCTCATAGCTCTTGCTGCCGATCTTTACGGTCAGCTTATGCTTAAACGCAGAGGATGCACGGGAGATGGATATGGTACCCTTGCTTCCCATGACAAAGTTGGGAACAGTAGCGGTGGATGCTCTCGGAATGGTGGTGAGTGTGATAACCTTCGAGCCGGTAATTTTCTGGTAGTGGCCCACATTTTCGCGCCACAGATTGAAGTTCGGCTCTATTGTCACGCTTTTGCTTCCGTCAGCATCATGCTCAATCTCACCGGTTACCCACGGGAATTCGTTGTCATCGTGATAGCCGGTGTTGATTGCCCGGACATCCCACCACGATGTACCCGCGTTGACAGAAACCGCGTGCGTTGCATGGCCGTTGAAGTTCATGGTGCGCAGCAGCACGCCATCCACTTTCAATGTGCCATAGTCAGGCGAGGGCCCGCCTGGGTAGTATGTACCGCCGTAGACGGTGGATTGCATCTGCATCCCATCAATGGACAGAATGGATTTGTTCTTCTCAAGGTCATAGGTTTCCGACCACTTGACCCGCAGGGTGAAATTGTGGGTTCCCGGAAAGTCGATGTACCCGGACTTGCCCTTTACATATGCCATTGCTTAACCTCCGATCCATCGGATGGAAAAGCCATCCTCAAAAGAGATTGCCCATTTGTTTCCGAAATAGAGTGTGGTAGTAATGTAGAACGAACCGTTCGACACATAGGCAGACTCGACACCATTCACGCGGAAGGACATCTTTTCCGGTGTCCATGTGGACACATTGGAGGTGGTGTCGATGATGGCATACTCTTTGCCGTCCACCTCTGCCGTACCTTCTGTGCGAATGTCCTGCCCGATAGCAATGCCGATGATGGGTGTCACTCCGTCCTCTGCGTAGCCGATGATACCCTGTTTGATATAGCCTTCGGTTTCCACCTTGTAGGCGGTCACGTCGTTCAGCTGGTCGGTAATGGTTGCCTGATAGTCAATGGTCTGCTTTACACTATCTGCCATCTCGGTGATCTGCGTGTTGATGTTCTCGGAGAAGGTGCCAAAGTCAGATACTGCCACATAGTCAGAAGTGAGTGTCTTTTCGATGATGTCTATCTCTGCCCGGACATTGTCGGCGGTTTTGATGATCAGGCTTTTGAGGTTGCCCATACCAGCATCGATCTGCTTCTGCTGGTTTGCGGTAAGGTCACCTGAAAGAACCTTCATTGCCTCGGTGCCGGTGGCAAAGTTATCTGCGGTCAGGCTGGTCAAAGCCACATTGAGATCGCGGGACATCTGATAGAGATACTGACGGATCTGCACCAGCTGGTCCTGCTCAGTGCCTCGTAGGATAGGCGGCTGCATAAACTGCTGCATCACATATCACTCCCTTGCTCGTATACTCGCGTGATGGAGAAGAGCTGGAATTCGCCCTCACCAATCAGCTTGAATTGGAGGTGGTCGCATCTGCGGGGGATGACCGGCAGGGTGAAAGTGTTCAGACGATCACCGGCTACGGTGCCTCTGTCATGCCACGCGCCGTCAGAGTCATACTGCATCAGCAGCTGGAATCGGCTGCCCTTGCCCAGTTTTACCCGGAAGTTGTAGCGCCCCAGGTACTTGCGCCCCGGCTCTTCGTAATGCTGAATGCCTGACACGGCTTCCCAGCTGATGCCGTTTTCCCGCTCACCCTGCGTTCCGCAGACGGACATCAGCATTTTGGTATCGGCATCGATGTAGAACAGATCACCATCAGCCGCAGCGAACATCAGCGCGGCGGTATTGTCCTCCCGCATCCACAACTGCTTCGCGGTATCAAACACGAACAGATGGCTGATGTTGGCATCGTCCTGCATGGAAATGTAATACTTTGCGCCTACCGCACCGGCTACTGCGTTCTTGTAACGCACACCGCCCAGCGCATCGGACAGTTCAACGGGCTGGCTGCCATCGTAGGCGTAGATTCCGCTTCTTCCCTTGTAGTACAGTACCTCACCGGCAACCGCCACAGAGCGCCATGAGCCGCGCTGCACACCGGAGCAGATAGAGGTCTGAATCTGATGCGCACCGGCAGAGCTGATGGCCACGGTGTGGATGGCATCCTCTTTGAAAAAGGTGGGATAGCCAAGGTAGTTTACGGCGGCGGTGAACTGTCCATCGGAGCCTACGGATGCCGCCCAGGAATCGGTAGAGATGCCCATATAGCAGCTCCAGTTCTTGAAATCCCCCAGCTTGCTGCCGTATATCTCGTTGATCGGTTCGCCGTCAACGAGGCCATACTTGCATCCCCACAGGCGGTTGCCAGCCTCGCAGACATAGTCCATATCGGGAACCGTTCTGCTGACGGAGATTTCGCCGGTGGTCTGAATGGTGGCGCTGTCGAGAATGCCGACCACTACGATCCAATCGGTGTCCTTGGCATAGATGATGTGGCTGCTGTTCAGCGCCTCAATCTGCTCGCTGCCTTCCGCGCCCTTGATGGTCACTCCGTCATACTGTTCAAAGTTTGCGCCGATATTGGTTGCGGAGATCTTCACATAGACCGTGGGGATCTGCACCCAAGTGGACGAGCTGCTGGAATACTGCATGAGGATGTGGGTGGTGCCGCTGGTGTCGAGCCACAGAGATGCGTTTGCGGCCTCTTCGGGTTCGGCATCCTGCACGGTGACATTCTCATACACTTCGCCCCGGATGTTGCACAGTTCGTAGCTGACACCGGCATCACCCGTAGCTTCATAGGAGAAGAACGCTTCAAGGCGTCCGTAGTCATTCAGATCTGCGGTGTTAAGGTACTTCTTGTCTGGGAAAATGACAAGGTAGGCACCCATGGACACCAGCTTTTTGGGGCCATCGTCAGAAAGATTCAGGTCGATGTATTCGCCGTTATAGATTACATTGGTGCCATCAATTACTGCGAGGGCATCCTTGGCAATGATGCCGGCTGGATTGGTGTATCCCTGCATAGCACCACGCAGTTTGCGGGTAGCCAGCAGCGGATACTGGTCAGCCGACAGATTCGTGGTGTCATACATCTGATTTGCGGAGATCCGCAGCTTATGGTTGTAGCCATAAAAACTGTCGGTGATGTACTGCGTAAGACGCCTGTTTCTCATTTTTGATATTTTCATGCTGCCACCTCAGTATCGGAATCTGCCGGTTCGGATTGGCTTGTGTGTTCTGTTCCAATAGGCAGCAAAACTTTCAAAACTGTCATTGAATTTATCTGCGCTGTCCTGTTGGCGAATATTCTCGCCGTTGCAGTAATCTATCTGCGTTCGAAGAAAATCGACATACAGCACACTGTACGGCGCAGGCACTGTCAGAAGTGTTTCCGCAGTCATCGTTTCGCCGATTTCTGATGTTGGGCTTCCTTCGTGCGTGTCATAGATTTCAATTTGGATTCGACCTTCTATTTCTGTCAGCCAATCCAGCTTTTGTTCTGCGGAATACTGATTCGGCGCAAGTTCGTCTATTTTTCTGATTGCATCTGCCGCTGTCATTTGTGTCACTTCCTTTCACAAGAAAAGCGAGGCAGGCCAGCTTTTGGCCCGCCTCGCGGTTTGTTACATCGTAGTGGACTTTTCTTCCAGATAGGCTTTTGCCTTTTCGATTGCTACGCCCTGTTCGCGCAGAGCTGCGTAAACCGGGTATTTCACCTTTACTCTTACGCCTCTGGCGATCTGAGTACGAATTCCGTTTACAGACACGATCACAAAAGGATCTTCACCGGCAGTAGCCTTGGGAATATAAACAGTTCTTTCCGGGTATTCCCATTTCTTTTTTTCAGCCATGGAGTCCTCCTTAATTCTCTTCCTGGACCATTTCGCCCAGTTCGCTGCAGCATTCGATTCTTACGATGTAATCTTCCATCAGTACCTTGGCTGCGTATGCGGCCTTCCAGCCGATGGTAGATCTCTGATCCAGGGGATCAGCGGTACCGCCGCTGCCCTTGGGTTTGACAATGACATGGGCGTTTTCGCCGCTGATATTGATGTCACCATAGGCATCTGCGCCGAAGCAAACATTGGCGAAAACCGGCTCGTTGTTTTCACCGGCGCCGCCGGGATAGATCGTCTTGCCGCTGGCGATTGCAGCATGGGGCTGCTGAATGGTCAGCTTTGCGGAACCAGCATTTGCTTTGGTTGCACCAATACATTCGAATTCCACGCCGTCCACATTCAGCAAGACGGGGGATTCTTCGGACGCGGTCATAACCCGGTCGCCATCCTGAATGGCTTCCGATACGGAAAGGGAACTGGTACCGCTGCCGCTGGATGCGGAGAGTTCTGCTGCCGCAGTCAGGTTTTCTGCGTCTGCAGTCAGCTTTGCACCCTTATGGATCTTGGCCTCACTGGTAAGGCAGAATCGAATGCCATACAGCATACCGATTTCGCCCAGATAGACCTTCTGGCTATCTTTGTACTTGACCACATCCACCCACTTGTCGTGGCTCGTCAGCAGGTCATATTCCGTGTAAGGATGCAGGATCCAGTTGTATGCACCGTCGATCTTGGGTGCATTGGAAGCCTTCAGGAATGCAGCCACTCTCGCCACGAGCTTGGGCGTCAGCTTGCAGGTTTTGTTCAGTTCGCTGCGGAGCTTGACTTCCGTTTCCTTGCCATCTTCGCCGATCTTGGGGGCGTAGAACACATTGGGGCAGGTGTGGATTTCGTTTCTTGCTACGGTGTCCAGCGAAAGGCCCATGTTTGCAGCATGCCGGTCGGTGATTTCAACCACCATGTCATCTACCGCCGTCAGCTGCAGGAAGTCGCTGATGGGGGTATAGTCACCATACTGCCGAACAGTAGCATGGATCTGACGGACATTCACTGCGGAGCCTTCAGGGGTTACGCCTTCCTTCAGAGGGACAGTTGCCTTTTTGAAGTTGGAAAAGCGTCTGAAGGATGCCTGATCGCCGTTGTTTGCCGGCATGGGTACATGCTTTGCAAACTGTGCGTGGATGAGGTTCGGACCGGCTTCACGCAGAAGCTGGGTTCTGTAATACTCTTTCATTTCCGGAGAAAGATCGTTCCCCGGAGCATTCAGACCAGTAGTCTGAACGGGCGAAATATCCGCAAAGATCTGCAGCATACGCAGTCTCGGATCGCCCTGCATAATATGATTCATGTTTTCTCTCCTTTCGGTTTTTAGCCCCAAAGCCTATGGCCCGGGCCTACCCGTTCTCCGTTTTTTACAGCTTCCCGAATTTTTCTGTACTGCTCGTCACTCATGTTTGCGGGATCAAACTTTGTGACGGCGGGGCTTCCGCTTCCCACACCGTTTTCAATCGGCCTTCTGGAACCTGCAGCAATTGCCTGCGAGGCTGCCGCGGCTGCATCCTGCGCCGCTGTTGCACTGGCCTTCTGCAGAATTTCATCATGGTGCATCAGTTCATAGACCTGAATCGCAGGCACGCCCCAGCTTTTGGTGCGCTCTACAAAAAGGGGATTCCGCATTTCTTCGGCAAGATTGAACTCTGGATATTTGGCCTGAATATCCTGTGCCTCTCTTACCATGCGACTGATATACTGCCTGTCGGCCTGTTCCTGGCGGTACATCTGCAGCTGCCGATCCGTGTCGGCTTTCTGCCAGTCGTTTCGGATCATCATTGCCTGCGCTTCCACAGAAATTCCGTTTTTGTCGGCAATGCCCTCCATAAAACCGGAATCTGCCATAAGCGTCTGCTCAATCTGCTCCGGTGTCATGGTCTGACCATTCACTCCGTAGCGCCGACCCATCAAATCCGCAATGCGTTCCCACTTCTGCCCCGTTTCTTTCATCTGCCTGTTATCATCCTGCAGTGATTTCAAGCGGGGTCGAAGAATTTCCTGCACTGCTGCGTCGAAATCCTTTTTGTAATCTCCTTTGATCATTTCTGCGAATGTGGGCTTTGGATCCCCGGCGGCAGGATCCTGCGCACCTGTCTGTGTGCTTGCGCCCGTCTGCTGCCCGGCGTCGGCAGCTGGTGCTCCATTTGCACCTACGCCCGCTCCGCTGCCGGCTGTGCCTCCGTCGGCAAAGATCTGCAGCAGGAGATAATTGTTCTTCAAGCTCATGTTGTTCCTTTCCGGCTTTCGCCTTTTACTCGTTTGCTTGACGATATAAGGCTATCAAAGAATTTTTGTAAAAAATAGAGTACCCCTTTCTGCAAATTGCAATAGCAAAAAGAGGACGCCTATGCGTCCTCTTCGATGCTTACATATTCCGGAAAGGAATCCGCCATCCACCTGAAGCCGTAAAGTATTGCTTCTATGTTCTGGATATGCTTTTCCGGAATAACAAATTCAGCGTTTCCGGCTTTTTCCTGAATGCAGTATTCGCCTTTTCCCTTTTCCCGAAGGTACTTTGCAAGTGAAACCGCCATGGTGGAAATCCCCGCACATATCAGATCCTGTCCCATTGCGGCGGCTCCCGCATGTCCCGCTATTTCAATAACTAAACTTTTTTCATCATTCAGCGTTTCTTTGCGGATTTTAATTTTTGTCATGCCTGTTACCTCGGCTGGGTAGCTGTCTGCGCTTGTTCTCTTGCTTTTTCCACTTTGGCGTGTTCTTTTTTCTGCGGTTCTCCTAAAGTGTTCGTTTCCAGCATTTCTCCGCCTGCTGTTTTTTCCGGCATTGCCGGTGCCGGCTGGCCGCTCTGCTGCGCAACATAGACTTCCGCTGTATTTGTTCCGCGAAGTCGATCCAGTTCCTGCAGTGCATTGACAAGAAGCATCTGCGTCTGCTGCAATTTTTGGCTGAGGGTCGCGTTTTTGGTAATTTTCTGCACAACTGATTGCTTTCCTCGGAATTCCATCAGGTCAACACAGGCAAGCGCCTGATCCGTAAGCTGCGGATTGAAGAATCCCATATTGAACAGCTGAATCGCCAATTCATTTTGAGACATCTTGCTGTAAGCATTGCTTTTCTGTGCAAGCACTTCAATGTCAAACACAGGCAAACGCATGCCAATATTTTCACCGGCAACATTTAGCGGCTGCATCTGCAGGCCGCTGTTTCTGTAGGTCACAAAATCTTCCTGACCCTGTGCTCCCGTGATGCGGAATTTTCTCGCGCCGTTATAGAACTGTCTGATCAGTTCTATTTCCAGATACACAACTTTGCGGAAGCTCCGATAGCTGTTCTGAATCTGGTCTCGGGACAATTTTCCGGATTGCTCCTGCATGGCAGCAATGGCAGACGCCGCCGTAACGCCGGCCGTTGTGCCGCCATTGGAAACATCCCGGTTGCCGGAGGTTTCTTTCATTTCCTCCACTTTTCTGTCAAGGCAAGCGAGATGGGCCGATCCCAGGGAATTGACACTGATCGGACGAAGCGCGTTGTCATCTACATTGCCGGTCACATCCACAAACGGATTCCGTACATCCATGAACTGCGCTTCATTGATGCTGGAACCAACCTTCTTAAACCACCTGGGTGTCGCAGCATACAGCGTGTTCATAATAAACGCATTGTTCATCAAGTCGATCTGTTCCTGCGCATCCTTGCAAAGGTCGATATACCCAAAGCCGGCGGGAGTTCCTTCTTCCGGGAACATAACATCCATCACAAACGGGTATTCTCCATGATCGTAAAAACCATGCTGGGCGCCGTTTTTGATAAGCTCTCCATCGTTTTCGGAGGCATAAAGAATTTCATTTCTTACGAACTTGCAGTAATGCAGCAGCCCGTTTTTCTTGTAGTACCAATCTACAACGGCGGATTTATCGTCTGTGCTGACGGAATCATCGTATAAATATTCCGCCGTATTCATAGTCTTTGGGCCGAGCTTTCCTGTCAGCTGCGGGTACTGCATCTGCAAAACTTCATTGCTTACAGTCTGGATGAAGAACAGATGCGGCGAATCCTGAATATCCATAATACCGGGTTCCCAATACAGGTTGAGCGGATCCACCTCTTTGGTTACGATGTCGCCAAGGCCGTTCAGCTTTTTGCCATCCCAAAACACGCCGTACACTGAGAACCCTGCCTTGATCTTTTTCCACCATGCGTCACTCCATGTGCCTTCAAAATCGTTTTGCTGATGAATCACAGGAATAATGCTGGAAAGGATATGCGCCTCTTCCCGGTCGTTCAGTTCCCGCGGCAAAATATTCGGTTCCGGGTACGCATCCATAGCGTCTGCGTGTTTGCTCATGCAGACATTGACCAGCCACCCAGATGTAGGTTTCGGATTGTCGTCTCCGCCCTTTCTCATGCTTTCCCAGTGGCGCAGCTTCCACCACTGCTCATTGTCAATAATTCTTGCATTCAGGTTTTCTTTGCCGCTTTTATAGCGGTGCAGCGTCTCCATGGCCTTTTGCAGTTCTTTTTCTCCGACCGGCTGGCGCTTTGCCTGTGCTTCGATCATTTCCCGCATGCCGCCCGCTCTGCTGTTTCCTGTTTCTGCTGCATGCATCTCCGTCTGAATCGGCGCGGATGTTTTTTTTGTAAATAATGCCATTTAATACCTCCTGAAATATACCGTTTTCTGCGGTGTTCTCTGATCGAGCGGATCTTCTCCCCTCGGTTCCGGCTTTTCTGCTGCTCTCGGCGAAATGGGGCTTTCCATCAGCACATAGCGGCATTCGTCGTAAATGTGATCTTCCTGATCACTGTCAATATCCTCCACATTGCTTTCGTCGTAAACAAGTGTCGGAATTGTCCGTATAAAATGCTGGCAGGTGTCAAACACCTGAAACATACACTCTCCGTTTTTGTCAAACGCCATGCGGTAATGAAACTGCATTTTTCCTGCCAGCCTCGTATTATCTCCGCCGTTCCAAAACACATAGTACGGATGTTTGGCCATGGTGTCGGCAATGCTTTCTCCGTGGGACTGATCGAAAATCGATGGGTCTGCAATTCCTGTAATCGTTCTTCCTTTCAGGTTTGGATCCTCCCGCTCAATTTCACAAATCTTTGCCGCGATCTCTGCGGGGTTCATTCTCGCGCCGATGTTTTCTCCTTTGTTTCCGTAGTATTCTCTGATGCGGTAGATCTTTCCGTCCGGTGTGGCCGCATACCAACCTACAGAAAACGGCCTGCTGTAGCCAAAGTCAAATCCGCGCCATATATGCCAGGTATCCGGAATCGGAAACGGTTTAATTACATGAGTCCAAAGCCCGTCCTCGTAATGTTCCGGATCGTTCCTCCATTCTCGGAACACCTGCCCTTCAAAGCTGTCCCAGCTGCCATACAGCATGGCATTCTTTTCCGCTTCCGGTAACATGGCAAGGTTCGCAATGTAGTTCGGATCGTTTTCCAGCAGTTTTTGATTGTCAAATACCGTAGCAGGCACAAATACACGGCTGCGCTTCAGTTTTACCAAGCTCCCGTCCGGTTTTTTTATTTCCACTTCCTCCCATATCGTTGTCAACGGTGGCGCAGCAGAGATAAACCGTGCTTTTACCCATCCGTGACCAATCCCGCCGGGGTTTGCCGTAGATCTCACATAGACAAAAGTGCCCGGCCCGTTTGGTCTGGCACGCTGCAAAAGGTAAGAATATTCCTCCCATGTAAAATGCGTCAGTTCGTCAAAACCAACAAAGTCGAAGTTTCGGCCCTGGTATTTGTGCCGATCCTGCACATACTGCATAGATCCGAAATAGATCTTTGCACCGCTCGGGAATGTCCAGCAGTGATTTGCGCTGTTGTAGACAGCTTTTGGAAATGCGCCGCGGTAGTATTTCATGGATTTGTCTATCAAGTCAGCCAGCTGTGGGAAGGTTTTGCGGATAATAATCCCACGAAAATGCGGGATGTGAACCTGCCAAAGCGGCTCAATCACCAAAGCATCCGACTTTCCGCCGCCGGCAGCTCCGCCATACAGCGCTTCAAATTCTCCCCGTCTCTGAAACTCCGCTTGTTTTGGCTGCGGTTCCCAAATCACATTATGTCCCATCGTGCGGTTCCTCCGGCACCTGCTTTGCCGCCACCTGAATTACACCCGTGGTTTGTTCATCCACACGGCCGCCCAGCAGTTTTTCTTCTTCCAGTTCCAAACGGCGTCGGCCGATCCACTGTGCTTCTGCCTCGGCCTGCGTTGGGATTCTGTTCAGCGATCGCAGCAGTCCGCTCATTTCCCGCAGCATCCCTACGGTCTGTTTCATTGCTCTCGTGTTATAGATTCCCGTGGTCTGTTCCCTTAACTCGCCGCTGTCGCAATCCTTGACCAGGTACCGTAAAAATTGCGTTTCATCGTTCATCACATCCAGAAGGCGGTCCGCCATTTTTTCAGAGGCTTTGAACAGCGCTTCCATCTTTCGCGTGTCCATGCGCGCGTAACGCGCGACGAGATCCGTCCCGCGTTTGTCCCGGTATTGTTTTCTCTCTTGCGGCCAATCTTCCTTCTTGGCTCTTTCTGCAAGCGCATTTTCCGAAACGCCATATTTTTCCGCCAATTTTCTGTAACCGGCTGTTCCGGCAATGTATTCAGCCCGAATCGGAACCCAGTCAATTTCGCTCAATAGATCTCACCTCCGCCATTACGATACCACCCTCTCAGTGAAAAAACTATAGTACCCCGGGATCGTGCTTTCGCGGTATCACATACCGGATATATTGCGGCCGGCCGTACCGGTATTCGGTTCTGTGAAGCACTCTCGCGCCCTTGGGCGGCTGAACTTCCTTGTCCGACGGAGCCATTCGGATCGTTTCCTTCGGCTTTGCAAGATTCCGCGAAGCAGTATATACGATCTCGTGTTCTTTTGTCCTGCGGGTCTGCTCCATGAGGTATTTCGCCAGATCGTAGTGATCGATCTCACTCTTCAGCTGCTTCTCGCCGGCATGGCCCAGCTTCCAGGCTGCCTTGCAGATCTCCACGCAGGCAGTATCCACTACGAAATGGAGGTGCGGCCTGGTATGTACATGAATCTGATGCTTCGGGTCAAGATCCAGGTCCGACGCCACTCCGTAATACCGGAATTCGATTCCCGCCTTCTTGCAGGCCCTGGCACATCTGCGGAGCCATAGTTCTTCTTCATGGCGGAGGATCAGAAGGGCTTCGTCCCATGTGTCCGGGTCTTCTGCTCTGTAATCCGGGGCAATCCTCGCCATGCTCTCATCCGATACCGTCAGCAGGAGCAGGTAGCCGTTAGATTTCGGCCAGTTTGCATTCAGCGTCCGATTGCATCTGCGGATCAGATCATTCTCATTCTGTCGGAGCTTCCGAATGTCAGACTTCATCTTCCGGAGAGATCGGGTGTGTGCTTCCCCCGGGATCCAGTATTTTGTCTTCTCTCCGATGAGGCCTGCCTCTTCCGTTTTGATTACCCAGTATCCCTTGCTTGCCACGGCTATCTCTCCTTCCGCTCTGCAGATCGGCCCGTCATTCTTCCGATCCATCTGCCTGATCGCTTCTTATTATAAAATGGTTCTAACTTTAGGCAGTAAACCAGTCCCGATAAGAACGCGTGCGCGCGCGTATATATATAAGTAGGTGCGAGGGAAATCCGCGCGCCGGCGTCCGTAATTCAAACCAGCGCCGCGCATGGCGGCGGCGGTTTCAACGGCGGAGGCCGTCCCGGCGGCAAATCGCCGCCGGGTATCGTTTTTTATACGCTCATGCTGATGCTCCAGCCTTCCGATCTGGTGATTTTGATCTCACCTTTTCCGCCAATAGCCAGCTTTGCTTTGCAGCTGTCGGCGCACTGGACGGTCACGGAGACGATTTTATCGTCAACAAGCATTCTCGCGAGTGTTTGAAGCAACTCCATCACTTCTTCAGAGACAGCCTTCAGGCCGTACTTCTCGGCCGCTTCCTCGCCGAAGGTGTCCTGCAAGGTGTCTTTCGCCTGTTCCAGCCGCTCCATGCGGCGCTTGTGCATCCGTGCTCTGTTACAATCACACAGGCGAATCGCGGCCTCCGTGCTTGTCTCTCCGTCTTGCAGTGTCGCGGAGATCACCTGACCGCAATACGGACATTCGGCCATTATGCCGACGGCCTTCATATTATCCATCTTCTTTTCCTCCTATGATTTCATACTCCCCCGGCCGGAGGATCACCCGCTTTCCGCCGCAAACGATCACGCAGTTCGGGTGGCGTCTGTTTCTGCTCAAATCTGCTGTGTAAAGCGTCGCATCATACTCAGCTCCGCACTGTGGGCAGCAATGGTCATACAGTCCGTCAATCTCTTTTGTGACGCGGATTCGCCCCTGGATTCCTTCGTCCGGCTTTGGCTTCGGGCCGTTCTGCTGCATTCCTTTTGCATTTCCTTCATGGTGAGCCTTGATGTTCGCATCAGCTTGTCCACGACCTGCCCCGGCTCCTTCAGGCCTTCCGCCATCGCTGCCGTTGTCAGATGGAAGAAGGTGTCCTCCGTCACCAAAATCGGCACCAGCCTTTTTCTTTTTGGTCTGTTTTTTCTTCCCATCAGTTTTACTCCTTTCTGTTGTTGGATCATACGCATAATCTTCGCATCCGCGGGATGCTTTCTGTTCCAGCTTGCATACCAAGCGGTATATGCAACGTTTGCACTTATCCGCAGGTTTTCTCGCAGCGGTTTTTTTCTGCTGGATTTCCGGCTGAATTTTCAAAAGATGGATAAAAGCCGCAATCGTAGCCCGTGCAACACCGTCCGTGTCAGCCATTGCGTCCTGTAATTTTTCGATAACCGGCTCAGCATCAATGATCTTTGGCATATTCTTCGCACCACCTGTTCCATTCTTCTATTTCCAAGTTCGGATCTGTGTGCATTGTTAAAAATCCAGTTACGCCGCATCCAGCGCAATTCTCTCCTCCTGTGCCGTAAATAAAATACTCTCCGCAGCAGTATCCAAGCATTGGAACACATTCACATACGGGACAAGCTCTTATTCTCTTCAATCGCAGTTCTCCTTTCTTGCCATATATTTGCCATAACTGATTCCAAGCCGGGAAGCTTCTTTTACGCACTCTTCAAGTCCCTTTTGCCTCGCTGCGCGGGCGATTGTCCTGTCAATGATTGCTTTCTCGTCTTTTTTGGTCTCTGCGACCTCTGCCCTCGCCTTTTCTCTGCACTCTACGGAGCAGTATTTCTTATGCCTTGTGTAATCGCTGACGGGCATGATCGGACCGCCGCACCATGCGCAATTCCTTTCAATCATTTCAACGCCTTTCTCCGTATGAGCAAAAATCGTCCGGCGATGTCTCTTTGTACCCAACGCTTCCTCTTATTTTCTCCCAGCAAAGTCCGTCCGCTGTAAGGTGCTTACACTCTCCGCAGCGGACCACCTCAACGGAATCCACGGTCTGCTCTGCTTTGTCCTCATACTCGCCAAGGCGGTCAATTGCCTTGTACAGTTCTTCGCACTCATCGCATTTGTTATCGCAGCGGAGAACACCAGAACACAGTAAATAGTAACCTTTCCCGTTGTAATGCTTCTCTGTCAGCCGCTTGTCATTTTCCATTGTCTTTCCTTCCATAAACGAACTCCTGGAATTCAGTTGCACACTTCGGACACAAATCAATGCAGGTTGTCACAAACTTCCATTTCGTTTCAATGTGGGCCGCACTCTGCTCGGAACACGCCGTTTTACACTTATCACAAATTACCGCTTTACTCATTGTCTTTCCTTTCTCCGTAGGCACAATAAAAATCCGGTGGCGGCACAAGTCCGCTCAACTTTGGGCATCCTGTCCACTTATTGTGTGGAACAGCACAATCCTTGCACCGCACCACCTTAACGGCATCCACGGTGGGCTGCTCGTCTATCATTAGGTTGATGTACTCAAGCGTTAGATGCACGATCTGTTTTCTAATCCACGATTCCGACCGAATCGCCGTCTTCAGAGTATTGGCATCAATCAGCCGCTTTTCATTTACCATCGTCCTTACCCCATTTCTGCAGGACGGCAGTTCTTGCCGATCGGAGCTTATCCGCAAGGGCAGGATCCGCCTGCTCTACCTTGAGAAGCGTGCCTTCCATCTTGTTCCAGATTTCCTGCGCCTGTTTGAATAGCTCGCCGAACACTACTGCGTCCGGATTCGTTACGGCAAGGCGCTTTTCAGCGGCCTCCCGCTTCTGCTTTTCCAAATCCGCCCGCTCCGCTGCGTCCGCAGCTTCTGCTTTAGCCATTTTCAGCAGCGCTTCCAGCGCGGCACGGGTCTTTTCTGCCTCCTGTGCAGCCTTTTCCGCAGCCTCGGCGCGGACTTTTTCCAGCATGGAAGCGGGGATCTGCGGATTCTTTTTCTGCCTGTCCAGTTCTTCCTTGATCCGTTTCTCATTTTTCCGTGCCTCTTCAAGCTCCCGCTCCATTGTTGTGGCCTTTTTCTTGGCCGCCACTTCTTCGTCCCGAGCCTTCTTTTCAAGGTCCCGAGCCTCCACGATGATGCGCTGGGCCCCTTCCAGAGCCTTCCTGTCTGCTGCCGCCTGCTTTTCGATTTTCTCCTTTTCGGCTGCAACGGCATCGCGCTCTTTTATAAGCCGATCGATCTCTCGGACGGATTTATTCGCAACATCGTTTTCCTCCGCGAAGGCTTCTCTCTCATTTTCTGGTATCGAAAGTAGCCGTAATGCCTTCGTATACGGCAAATTCCCAAACGTTTGGGATTTTGCCACAGCTCCAAGAAGCGTAATTTGCGCATCTCCGTATTCATCAAAAAGCTTCATGAAATTCTGGGCAGCCGATTGAGAGATATCAACTTTTTCCTTTAGCCAACTGCCCCATTCGCCGTGCGGAAGCATGCTCTTCGCCTCCGTCAGCCGGCGGCCGATCTCAATGGCACCGTTCAGTGCCACCTGATTCACTTGGTTCCGGATCATAATGATCTCAGTTTCCACGGTTTGAATGTCCCGTACCGTTATGATTGTGGTTTCGCTCATGCTGTTTTCCTCCGTTCTTCCAGTTCCTTGGCCGCTGCCTCGGCTTTTTTCTGTTTCTTCCACCACGGCATCAGAATTTCCCGCTTCCACCTGTCAACGAAATCCTTGACCTTCTGCGGAATCTGATGCCGGTATTCCTTGTGCGGGCCGTGCCGCTCATTGCCGTACCCGTGCAGCTGCACCTGATACGGCGTTCCGCCGGTCATGCAGATGTCCAGCGTGTAATAGTTCCGTTCCGGGCGGCGGTACCGGCGTACAAAAAAGATGGTATCTTTCCCGGATAAATGGCCGGGGCCGTAGCCGCCGACACAATGGCGCAGAATCTCGCCCTCCCGTATCAAATCCGAATTTTTCCGGGGCAGTCGGATGCACAATTCTCCGTCCGTCCATTCCAAGGCCGCGTATTTCTGCGCGATATTTGCAAAGGCTTCCTGTGTCGGCCCGTCGTTCTTGATCCGTCGTTTCTCTGCCTCCCGCTCGTGGGCAGCAAACAGATCTCTCGGCCAAAGCAGCTCCGGTTCTGCGTGCAGTTCCAGATCTGCCATCTGCCGGTAATCGTGGAGCGGCCGGCAACCCTCCTGGACGGTGATCCGGCCTCTGGCCTCCTGCCGCTTGAGATATGCGACCACCTCACGGATGCTGTTGTATTCTTGATCCGCTACAATATCCGACACGAACATGATCAGATCATCCTTGCCCAGCAGGCGGTGGTATTCTTCAAATTCTGCGGCAGATACATCGCCGCAATACAGCCAGTAATCGAAATATGATTGGGCAATCTCCCATCCCCAGTTCCAGCGCCAGCCGTTCTTTGCATCCTCTTTGGACATACATAGCATCCGGTGTGGTTTTACCTCGTCCCACATGACAAACGGAAGCTCTATAATAGAGCTGCGTTCGCTGTAATAGCCGAGCTTCGCCATGATCTCATGGTCAAAGTAGCTCTCCACGGTACGGCCCCAGCCGCATTTCACAATGTTCTCAATGTTCGGCATGACCCGCCATGTCTTGAGGTATACCACCGGCCACGCTCCGCCGGTGCTTATGTACTCCGCGATCCCGGTCTTTTCTCCGGTGGTTCCCGAAAGATCCGGCACCTTATGGTACACAAACGCGCCAACCTTGTTATGCGATGCAGCCTCATAGTCATAGTAGAAGCTCTGGCACGGATCCTGTATTCTGCCGGCGCGGCGCCACGCAGGCTCCTGCGCCTCTCCGAATTGTCCCCGGCGTGTATGAGCAAAGTTCACGATCATTCCGCCGACCAGCGCGACGGCGCTCCGCGGCAGTACATTGGTCTCGTGGAAGCCCCACTCCGTAAACCGCCGGGAGGCAAGCCAGAACATCAGAACCATAATTCCGTCCACCACCTCGACGCTGCAGATCTGTGTCTGATAGGTTCGGCCGCTTTTCAGCGCCGACCTTCTCACGAGCTTCCCTTCCGAAAGACACAGCGGACAAATAACGCGCTCATGCTCTCCGAATGAAATGATCCGCTCATCCTCCGGATCCGGAAGGCCGTCGTACAGCTGCCCGTCATCGCCCATGGTCAGTTGAATGCCTCTTTCTGCTCCCCGCAAAATATAACCTGCCGTGAAATCTTCGCCGCAGGCGGTACAGCTGCACCGTGCGCCCCATTTCCGGACGGTCTTTTTCTCCCGCTGTTCCCAATCCTCGGCGGTCATGGTCTGCATGATCTCCGGCGCCACCTCTACGGATTCCCGGCTGAACAGGATCATTTCACCGCCCAGTTCCGAATCGGACATGGTATCAAGGATCCATTTGCGCAGTGCATACGAAGGCTTCTCCGGCAGGCGGGTGGCCAGTTCGTCCATCGTCATGCCGATCACCTCCCGAGGAAATCAAAAATATCAATGATTTCACCGGCCGGCGCCTTATCTGCCGACTTTCCCGCAGGCGCAGACGGTGTCCGGTCCGGAAGGCCGTAGAACTTTCGGAGAATTTCATCCGCTTCTGCCGGTGTCACGCAGCCGACTCTTCCGACTTTATTCTTTGCGGCCCGCTCCGCGATCTTCTTCTCCGCATTCTCGAGGCTCATTTTCTTGCTCTGCATATCTTCCAGGATCATCAAAGCGCTGTCCGGTTCGTGGGTCACGATGTCCTTCAGCTGTTCGCCGACCATCCATACAGCGGATCGTTCCTTCTGTTGCTGCTTTTCGATGGCCGCAACTGCGCTCATTTGAACTTCTGTCATTTGCAAAAACTCCTTTTCTATGTTAGAATAGGAGTGTGGATTGCAGGTTACATATTCCACACCCCTTGCAGAAGCTCTTGCACGATGGCGCGTGCAGGAGCTTCTTTCTGTTTATGTAATTCCGGCTACCTCGCAGATCTCACTCGCGATCACCATAAGCGGGCAGCAATCGCATTCCGGTTCGGCGGTTCTCTGATCGATAACTCCCGTTTCAATCAGCAGGCCGGTGTGGCACTTTTCGCAGATCATATCCAGAAAGTCCTGCGCGGTGATGCCGCTCATTTCCATTTCCTTTCCGCCCATCATGCCACCTCCGGTTTTCTCAGATCGTCCAGCATCCGCTCGTGGGCTTCCTTCAGCATTTCATGCATGCGGCGCTCTTCCGTGTAATCCTTGTATACCTGCGCAAGCTCGGCGTCACACTGGGAACGGATGATCCGGACTTCTGCGCTGCACTTTTCTTTGAGCTTTTCCAACTCTTCGCTGTGGATCGATGCCACATGGGAGAGTTTCGCTTCCAGCTGCTTCACGCGGCTTTCCATTTCCACCTCCATGATGATTCGCTTTGTTTCCTCCTGGCTGGCCTTGCTCTCAGCCCGGTTGACGCGGATCTCGGCCTTTGCCATGGCCCGCTCCCAGTCCTTTTGCAGCTGTTCGTGCTTGTCATTGATCACCATATCCCGAACGAGAAGCGCGATCGAGAAAATCGTCAGCGCTACCAGCGCCGCTGTCATGCCGATGTTCATTTTCAAAAATCCTCCTTGATACCATCACTTTGCATTCGTCCATCCATCCGAAGGAGAATGCCGCTTTCCATTCCTGCGAGGCCCGCATAAGAGCCTCCAACTTACTGCCCGCCAGCATGACCAGTTCTCCATGCTTCGGGTGCCGGATGCAGAATTCCATCTGCAATCCCATATCTCTGCAATAGGTCACGGTTTCCGCCGCGGATGCCTGCCTGACGCAAAGGCCATCGATACCGCTGCCGTCGCCGGCGGCACCCCACAGCTCCAGCGCTTTTCGAAGCGCGGCATGCTCGTTTTCCGCCCTGCAGATGATCTGCTCATGACCGGAGGCCTCGACGGCAAATACATATTCCCTCATACCGTGCTCCTTGCTGCAGCGCGTCGCTTTCTCATGTACTCACGCATATATCCTTTGATCTTCTCCCGGTTGGCCTCTCTGTACGCACGCTTGTTCTCCGCGATCTTCTCCCGGTTGGCCTCTCTGTACGCACGCTGGTTCTCCGCGATCTTCTCCCGGTTGGCCTCTCTGTACGCACGCT
>RHMF01000055.1_pt1 | contig 39451 bp, 52 predicted proteins | sample 5365151 | NCBI WGS metagenome assembly RHMF01 (sample SAMN10266501, study PRJNA497801) | feces metagenome | isolation source: feces | host: Bos taurus | place: China: Prairie of Fairy Mountain | collected 2017-08-14 | reverse complement strand
ATGTCCATATTTATTTTACACCAACAGCACGGAAAATATTCCACGCTTTTTATCATACGGTATCATAATACCATAGTCGTGAAAATGGCGGATTTCTGCGGAAAAAAAGAATTACTTTTGGAAAAGGGATGATTTTAACTTCACATCCATGGGGGGGTAGTGGGGTATGGTGGTTGACAATTTGTGGAGGTATATGTATAATAGATGCAAAGGGGTATTTGATATGGCAGAAAAAGCGAGGTTTCCGGACAGTTTTTACTACAAGGGTTGGACGCGGGAAAATAATTACGGATTGAACAAGGAAGATTTTGAGTCTGTTGCGTTATACAGGCGTGAGAGGTTTAAGCGTGGGTGTGAGATACAGCGTGCGTGGTTACAGACTGATGAAGGTCGGAAGGCGCAAGCGGTAGTAAGCAAGGAATACTGGGAAAAGCGGGCATTGAAGGCGAAGCAGGAAAGTGACACTACGGAAGTATTATTACTGGAAAAGATAACGTCACATGCGGATGGTATGGCTACAGCGGAAATGGTTGCTGGGTGTATTAACTTGATTGCGCGGGAACTATCGAAGCGCGGTGTGGCACAGATAGAAGAACTAAGTTTGAAGGATTTGATACTGATTTCCAACAATTTACTGGGGTTGACGAAGGCTGCTGCTGCTGTGAAGAAGGAAATGGATTGGAAGCCAAACACGGTAGTGGTTAATAATGTAAGTACGTCTAAGACAGGTGGTGTTGTTGGTGGATTACAGGATGTGATAGATTTAAGGACGGAAAAAACTCCGCAAACGCAGAGCAAGGAGATTCGGTAATGTTGGCATTGGATAATTCTATATTGTGCGTCATTTCGTATTCTGGAATCTCTACTACTTTGCTGTCCACTAGGATTATTCAACCCGTGATTATTAGTATAGGTGACAAATGATGACAAATCAAGATAAATTTGAACTTGCGAAAGGTTTGTTGTTAGATTTCAAGAAATATGTTGTCTGGATACACAAACTGGCGCAGGGGACGGAATATGATATGATGCCGTGTCATATACAGATATGTGATACATTACAGAAGTATGCGGAAGGAAGGAATGAAAAGCGTAATTTAATGATAAATTGCCCACCGGGGTGTCTTGCTGGTGATTCTGTTATATCTATCAACAGGCACAAGAACGGTAGTACGATTACGATAAAAGACCTGTATGAAAAGTTTAATGGTTTGTCGGGCAAGTGGGTTTCTGGTCCTGTGTACATTAGGCGTGCTATAAATGGCAAGGTTAGGTTATCAAAGATTGAAGCGGTTGTTTATAAAGGGGAACAGTTTACTTGGGAAATTGTTTTGGAAGATGGCAAGCGGCTTCGTGCTACTGGTGGTCACAAGATAATGGTCAAAGATGGTTTTAAGAAGGTTGAAGAATTAAAGCCAGGGGATTTAGTTGCGGTTGATAATAAACAAATAAGGGGTACCGGTGGAAGGAAAACGAGACTTCGGGACCGTGATTTTGTGGTTGGCAAGTTACATCCTTTTGGTCGTTGGCACAAGGATTGTTATAGAATATCTTTGCATAGGGCTGTTTATGAAGCGAACATGAATGGGCTTGATTTGGAAGATTTTCGTAAAAGAACCTATACTAACACAGATGGGATGTACTTTGTTCCTAGAGATATGCATATTCATCACATAGACGGGAACCATAATAACAATACGCCAGACAATCTTGAAATACTGGACTGTAGAACACATCTGCTTAAGCACGGGCTAGAATCTAATTTTGGGCAAGGTCGGGTAGATTATGTTGCTATAAAGGAAATATTACCTGGAAAGTTTGAACCGGTTTATGATATACAGTGTGAAGAAATAGAAGGCTGTGAGCCCAACTATAATGCGAACGGAATTCTGGTTCATAACACGGGAAAGTCGCTTTTGATACAATATTTCATTACCTGGTGTTTTGCGCGTATAAAGAACAGTATGTTTTGTTATGTAGCATTTGGGGAAAGGTTGATTAAGAAATTAAGTAGGGATTCGCGTAATTTGATGATGATGCCCGAATGGGAAGAACTGTTTGGGAAAGAAATGGACCCTAGTGATAAGTCGGTATTGAATTATCATTTAATTAGTGGTGGTGTTAGAAGTGGACTGACTGCTGGTACTGTAAGTAGTGCGATGTTAGGTTTGGACGCTGGTGTGCCTGGGATAGATGGGTTTAGTGGGATGTTAATTATGGACGACCCGAATTCGCCTGAAGTTGTAAGTAGTGTGCACGAACAGATAGAATTACCTGAAGTTTACCAAAGAAAACTGGCTACCCGTAGAAGAACGCCTACTGTACCTACCTTTTGCGTTATGCAGCGTCATAGTGTGAATGACTTTGCTGGGTGGGTGGCGAAGAACGAACCTGATGAATGGGAATGGGTGGTAATACCTGCGATAGATGCGGAAGGGAACAGTTTTTATCCGAAGCGTTATCCTATTGAAGAACTGCGAAGATTGGAAAAGCAGAATCCATTTATGTTTGCAGCGATGTATCAGCAGTGTCCTGTTGAAAACTACGGGGCGTATTTCCACGAAGAATGGATACGAACGTACCGTGCTACGCCAGAAAAATTCAGTAAGGTCTTCATAACAACCGACTTTGGGTTCACGACAAGCGGGGATAAGTCGTTATTCTGCTGTTGGGGGCTAGCAAATGACAATAATATGTACTTATTGCGGTCTAGGGTAGGAAAATGGGAATCACCAGATGCAAAACGCTACTGCATAGAATTCTTCAATCATTGTGCCGCTGCGTTCAGACAATGCCGTAGGGTGTATGTAGAAAACACGTTGTCGGGGCTTGGATTTATACAAGATATGAAAAGGGAAGCACCCCAGATGGCGATTGTGCCCTTAAAGCGTGGTGCGAAGAAGAACAAGATGAATCGTGCAGAAAGTGCGATGACGTGGATGGAAGCAGGAAGGGTGTATTTCAGGGAAGCGGACCCGAATTATGTTGGGGCACGTGCTGAACTTCTTGCGTATAACCCAGCAGATAAGAACCCGAAGGACGAATGGATTGATAATATTGGGGATGCCTGCGAGATTTCGTTCAATATGAAGACAAGTAGTATATTTATATAAAAATCCACCCGAAGGTGGACCAAGGATACTAAAATGAAAAACATAGTTTGTTTTCAGAAACACCAACCTGCCAGTTGGTTCGGTATAATTATACAAGAAAAAAAGGATTGCGTCAATGGAGTTTTTAAGAATGTCGGCAGAACAGTTCAGGGCCTATATGAAAGGGAACAGATTCAATCAAAAGGAAATGGAACAGAAAGGGGAAAATAAGTTCCACGCAAAGAAAACAAAGGTTGATGAACGGGTATTTGATAGCACGAAGGAATCCAAACGTTATTTGCAGTTAAAATCAATGCTAGAATCGGGCCAGATAACGCATTTAGAATGTCAGAAGGATTTTATACTTATAGAACCTTTCACGTACCACGGAACGAAAATAAGGGGCGTACACTGGATTGCTGATTTCTATTACCAGCGCAATGATGGCCAATGGGTAGCCGAAGACTGCAAAAGTAAGATAACCCGGCAACGTCCTGAATATATAATTAAGAAAAAGTTATTTATGGCCGACCCTAAATATAAGAATATATTATTTAATGAATTTCTTTGACAAGTATAAAAAGATGCACTACTAGGACAAACATAGTCTTTTGGTTCAAGACTGCCCCGATAGCCAAGTTGTCGGGGTTTTTCTTGGTTATCACACTCTTGTTTTTGCCACGGTAAACCCCTAGGCACATTTTCGTAAAAATGCACAGCGGCTTTCGCGGCAACTTTGGTATCACACGCCGTATCTACTTCACCATACGGCAGGTGGCAATCCCTTTCAGGGCAGCCAGTATCTCTTGTGTTGGCAATTCGTTCCAGCCAGCAAACCAACAAGCCTAATACTAGGAAGCCTTGACGTTGGTTGTCGTCCCACACACTGTTCTTCCATCGCGTAACTCAGTTGTCCTTTGTGTGGCACCCCTTCTAGGACGGCAAGTTTGCTATGAAGTGTCTTGGCGGCATAAATGTTTTATACGCACTTAGAGGCCCTGCAGACGTAGTTCACAAACTTTTCTAAAAAACAACTTGATTATTTTCGAGTAATGAAATATAATTGAGTTGCTTTAGACGGCATCTAACCTATCAGGTTTATGAGTAAAAGTCAAGTACTTTTATTGAAAAAATGGATAGCAGATAAAAAGACCCCCGTTTTTCGAGTAGCGGGGGCATTTTTTTATTTTGTGATTTTCTTTAAGAAATCAAAAGTATCGCCAAGGTCGTCTTTTTCTATTGGAATACCACCGTTGTGGTGATACATAATTACTTGCAACAAATTAAGGTGTTTAGACTCTTCGGCAATTATATTTTTAACAATATCAATACCTTCTTTGTCCCCTGCTGCTTCTAATTCGTCCAGCAAAGGATAGTATCCTTCGATGGCTTCTGCTTCATCTGCGATATTTTTTGCACATAATTCTTTAACGCTCATTTTTTATTTCTCCTAAATATTTCTTTATGGTATTCGAACTTAAGATTTTTTATTTTATCTTTATATTCGTCCCAGTCAATAGTTTCTTTGAATTCTTCATATTCTCTTTTTTCCCACAGGAAAGTTCTGTCCGAATGAAGTATTTTTTCGATATTTTTCTTCCCTGCTTCTCTTTGCAGATACAAAACATAAAGTTCTGCGTCGTCTTTATTATCGAAATAAAAAACCTCTGTGGTGATACACAAAGGCGAATTTTCGGTAGCGACGACTTCATATTTGTTGAATGGTTCGCCGTTTTTTATAATGACTAAACAAGGACCACTTATATTCATATCTGATTAGAGTATTATAAATGTCTTGCCAAATGTCAAATAAATAATTACAATAAGAGCATTATAAGGGATTTACATGGCAAGAAAAAAATTAGAGCAAGTTAAGATTGAGAATTCTATGGCACAGTTAGTGTCAGGGATTGTTCCTGATGGTGGCCGTGGTGGAACTGGGTCTATGTCGCCCAACAAGATAAATGATTCCACATCATTAGCCCTTCAGGTTCGTTCTGAATTTATTACCTTGAATTATCCATTATTATCTAAACTGTATCAGCAGTTTGGTGTTATTCAATCATTGGTTGAAGTTCCAGTATTGGATGCGTTTCGTGGTGGGTTAAAAATATCTGCGTATGAAAAGAAAGTGGTTGTACCAGAAGAAAAGGACAAAAAGCGTCACAGATTCTTTAAGTTTTGGAACGCAGATGATAAAGACCCTAAAGCGAATTCACAGCAACAGCAAATAGATTTTGAAGAACGCCAGGCCCGTCGTCGTGAAGAATGGGAAAGGGAACAAGCCCAGGGCGACAAACAGAAAGGCAAAGAAGAAGACGCATATTTTCGTGAAGAAGTTAGCGGGGAAGATATTAGACGCATTGAAATATATTTGCGTCGTGACGAAACCTGGAAGAAACTTCAACAAGCATTGTTCTGGAAAAGGTTGTTCGGCGGTGCTGCTATCGTTATATTAGATGGCAGAACCCCGTCCACTGCTTTAGATTTAGAAAAGATTAACAAAGACACCCCGTTAGAATTTTATGTAACAGATAACTGGGAAATATCCAAGACAGACCTTAATGCAACTGAATTCAATAACATAGATTGGAACTCAGATACGCCATTCCAATTACGCGGGCATCCTATACATAAATCCCGTGTAATTTTATTCAAAGGAAAAGAATTCCCACCATTATATAGACCGATTGGTCGTGGCTGGGGAATGTCCATCTTGGAACCCTTGGTTAGAACTCTTAATAAATCTATTAAGAATGAAAATGTTATTTTTGAATTACTTGATGAAGCCAAGATGGACATATTTAGTTTATATGGGCTGAATGACGCTATGCAGGACGAACACGCTACTGAAGCGATTACAAAACGTGTTGCTTATGCGGAACAGGTTAAAAACTATATGAAAGCAATTCTTATGGATTCAGAAGACGAATATGCACAGAAGCAGATACACTTTAGTGGGCTGTCTGATTTGAAGATAGATTCCCGTGTTGATACGGCTTCTGACGCACGTATAACGATGAACAAACTTTACGGAACTTCCCCCGCAGGTTTTAATTCTGGCGAAGCGGACAGGGAAACCTATGCGGATACTGTGGAAGCAGAAGTGCGTATTCCTTCCGAAAGTGCGATTATTAAGATACTGGAAGTGGTTGGCCGTAAAGTATTGGAAAAAACGTTAGATTTCGATTTTGAATGGGCACCATTGATTCGTGTATCTGAATACGAACGTGAAAAGATGAAAACCCTTATGATTGCGAATTTGAACGAAGCAAACGTTTGGGGTCGTATCACGAACAAAGAATGGCAAGAAGCCGTGAATAAATATAACTTGTTAGGCATTGACGTAGCATACAAAGAAACATTTGTTGCGGACCCGATGGCAAAGCAAGTATTCAAACCTGGATTTGGAGGTAAGTAATGAGTTACTTTGAAAAAGAAAATACTGTGGCAGTTCGTGTAGAACCGACAGAAATACCAAAGGGAACCACATATCGTGCTAAATTTATTAGTGCTGGTCCTGTTGGATATAAAGACGGCGTGTACTTCTTGCCACAAGAAGCATTAGATAATTTTGCTTATACATTGAAAGGCTGCCCTGTTGTTATGGGTCATCAGGATATTGAAGACCGTAAAGACATGGAAGAAAAGGCAGTTGGCTATGTTGCTAATGTTGACCGTTGTGAAATGACGGGTGACTGGTTTGCTGATTTTGTAATGTTTGATGAAAAGGCAATAAATAAAGTTAATAACGGTGAAGTTCCTTATGTGAGTTGTGCATATAGGGCAGATTTATCGACTGAAGATTTAACGATTAACAACGTTGAATACAAAAAGAGAATTATAGGGGGAGAAATGCTACATCTTGCATTAGTTAAAAATCCCCGTTATAATGGAACTGACATCTGGAGAAATTCTTGCGAGGACTATTTTGTTGGCGAAGGAGTTCTCTATAACCAAAAGGACAATGTAATGTTTGGATTTAAGAAAGTTAAAACAGACTTAGATAAAGACACATTGGTAAACACCTGTGATGGCGAATTAACCATTGAAGAATTGGTTAACGCATTAGCGGACGCTAGAGCAAAGATTGCCGAACAAGAAACAAAGATTAACGATTTGGAAGCCGAAAAGAACGCTGCGGCAAAACCCGCAGATGAACCTGTGGTAGAAACACCAGCAGGGACAGAAGCGGCTGCCGAAGTTCAACCATCGGTTGAAGTTAAACCTGTTGAAGCACCAGAAGGTACGGATACAGAATTGAAAACGGAACTGAACAATGCAGTGACTGAAGAAGTTAAAGCAGACGTTGTTTCTGTTCCAAATGTAAGAATATAAAAACAAAAGGGTAAAGAAATGGCTATTGTAAAAACTGATTTTTACACTCAAAGTCTGAACCAATTCGCACCTAAACGCGTACGCGGTGAATTGCTGGATTGGGGTCTTAATGCCTGGGTTTTGGATGTTATGATTGACGCTTCTGAAACCGGAACTTTGTATGCGGGTGACTTGGTAAAAGTTTGCCCAACTTCAACAGGCAAATTGAAAGTCGTTGCTGGTGAATCCACTGATAAAGCAGTTGGTTATATTATCTTCAACGCTAAAAAAGAATCCTTCAAAGCGGGCGACCATTGTTCCATCTTGTTACGTGGTGGCGTTTTGAACTGTGTTACAGAAGAAGAATTAGACGCTGGTGCTATTGTTGCATTCAACGATGCTGATGGTTCTGTGACAGGCACAATCGGTGCTGGTGTTCAACGCATGGGCATGACTATGGCTGCTACATCTGCTACTGAAGGCGGAACTTATGTACCTGTTTTAGTATGTTAAGGAGTTGAAAATGGCAGAAAAGAAATATTTAGTAAATGGTGTTGAAAAAGAAGTTGCAGAATTGTTTAATTCTGAAGAACAATCTTCTATTTCCCGCACACAAGAATTGTTCAATGCTGCTGGTTATGGTGACATTGACGTTACATTGTTGACAATCATCGAACGTGAAATCAGTCAACAGAAATTCTATAAAATCGACCCAGAAAAGTTCATTCCTATGGACCATACACAAGGTGGATTTGCAGATTACATCACAGTGTTGCGTAACTACATCACTGCTGAAGGTGATATTGCTGGCTGGACACGTGGCGTAGATAACGATAACGCACGTCGTGGTCAAGACGGTGTTAAATTGGAATCTGTTGCTTTGAAAGTTCACAACTTGGCAAAAATGGTTTCTTATTCATTATTTGAAATCCGCCAAGCACAACAAACAGGTCGTTGGAACATCGTTACAGAAAAAGAACGTGCACGTAAAATCGATTATGATTTGTCCGTACAGCGTGCTTTGTTGTTAGGTGACGAAGACCACAAAGGTTTGTTGAACCAAACAGACGTTAACACAAACACAACTTTGTTAACAAAGAAAATCAGTTCTATGACCGCTGTTGAATTCAAAGCGTTCTTGGCTGCTTTGTTACCAACATACTACACTGCAACAGAAATGACTGCTTTGCCAGATACTTTGGCTATTGCACCATCTGATTTCTTGGGCTTGGGTGTGGCTGTTGACGAACAATATCCAGTGTTCACAACAATGAAACAACGTTTGGAAGACGTGTTCAAAGAAATGACAGGTAATCCAAATGCACAAATCTTGCCATTGGCATATTGTGAACCAGAATTCAACAACGACAAATACAAATACGTATTGTATCGCAAAGACTTCGATACATTGCGTGCGTATGAACCATTTGGTTACAACGTTGTTCAAGGTGCTACAGTTGATGGTATGAACTATCAAAACACAGCATGGGCTCGTTTGTCTGACGTCTTCGTGAATCGTCCGAAAGAAGTCGTTTACTTGTCCTTCAATGCTTAATGCACCAAGGTCTAATAAACCTACTCACCTGGGGCGGGCCAAAATAGCCTGCCCCTTGGTCTTTTAAGGAGAAACTTATGAAAATCAAAAACAACAATGCAAAGAAATTAACTGTATTATTAAACAACAAGGCGTATGTGTTTAACCCTGGTGATTCATTAGAAGTCCCTGAAATGGAAGGAACCTTTATTTTAAGCATACAACCATTATTGACTGCTGTTAAAGCAGAAACAGTAGAAATTCATTCTGAACCTGTGAAGATTGAAACACCAAAAGTGGCAAAACCAAAGGCGAAGAAAAATGTTAAAAATAAGAAATCTGGGAAATAGTTTTCGTACAATCACGTCTGGGGAATTACCCCACGATGGTGTGACCATGGTAGAAACCTGGGAAGCACACATGTGGTTAAACGACTGCACAAAGAAGATTGAAATTATAGACGAACCCAAAACCAAAAAGAAAAAGAAATGACAGATATTAACGTCAAAGATTTTTTAGATGAATTCAAATTATATTTCTTGCGTGAAGCAGGATTAGAATATCAGCCCTACCCTTCGTTTGTAAAAACTACTTACGACGCTGGGGACAAGGTTTCACATAACGGGCAATCCTGGGTATCTAACGCAGCAGATAATTACACAGAACCCGGTGGCCCAGAAGATTTGTGGGCAGTGATTGAAACACCTGCAAAACCATATCCTGAATGGGAGGCACCTAAGGCATATCAAAAGGACGAAAAAACCGTTGCGTTGGTTAACTTTAAGCCTGGCGTATGGGTATCTTTACAAGGGAACAATTATACAGTTCCTGGCACAAATGATACTATGTGGGAATTAGATGAAGAAGAAACAGAAAATCTTGATGATGTTATATTAGATGCAGATATTATTCGTGCTATGGGCGAAGCAACCTTCAAATTCAACAAGCGGTTGTTTAACGAAGCAAAAGGCAAGGTTATATTCTTGTATCTTACAATGTTCTTCTTGGTTTACGACAAACAGGCTGCGGCTAGTGGGTTAAACGGAAACAACGCTGCAGGCCCTGTAATTCATCGTACAGTGGGCAAAATGTCTGTAACGTATATGGAATCCAAATTATTCAGCAAGTATCCTAGTTACGAATTTTTGGCTTCCAATGACTATGGCAGAAAAGCGTTTAACTTAATGGCACCATATTTGCGTGGTGGTATTACATTGTTACACGGGGGTGCGACAGGGGAATAATGGTTGTTATTCGTGGCGATTTGAACTACAGAATGGACAGGTTCTTTTATGATTCTATACAAGGGCCGTTAGAAGAATTTTGTTCAAATTCTGCCTGTGCCGGGATAAAAGACGACCCAGACAATGCAAACAAAGCCCGAATGAATCATTATGGTTGGTATAGAACGTATCCAAGTGGCGAAACACGCCATATTCCATCTAGGCGTTTTATAGATGCAGCAATTCATAATTTTGCTGGTGATGGGGTAAATCAAGGATGGATGAACGCCAGTGAAATAGAACGCATGTTAAGGAAGAAAATAAATTCACGGCCACGTATTCAAAAACGTGCAGATATTAGTGTTCCAGTACCAGGGCAGGTTTATGCTACAGGTGCCCCTGTAATGAAAAGTATTCAAAGAACGACACAGCGCGGTCTTAGCCCAGTAAAAGGCAAAACCAAAGATTATGACGAATTCTTTCAGAAGGTTGCGAACAAAATGGCAGAACGGTTAAGAAACGCTATTGATACTAAGAACATCATTGGGGAACGAGAAAACGCAGACAGTACAAAAAAACGTAAGGGCTTTGACCATGTGTTAATTGATACTATGGATATGCGTAATGCAATAGAGGGTTGGACAGAATGACGCTAGGGATAAAAATAAAAGGGAAAGCGACAATAACGTGGGGACACGAGTTAGTTGAAGACCCTGATGCGGGACAATTCTATATGCGTGTATATCCTGTACTAAAGAACTTTAGGGTTGACAATAGCGATGAAAGAAAAGCACAATTAAAAAGAATTGCGAAAGAGATATTAGCAGAGGCAGCCGCTGGGCGTAAAAACATAAAGGTGAATAAATGAGTTCGTTTTTTAGTGATGCTTTAGGTGATAATATGATAGCAGGGGGAACAATATCCCTTAGTATGCGTAGGGTAACGTTTGTTGATGGGTTTCAAACACATGTTACAACACCAATAAAGTTTTTAGCACGAAAATCCTGTCAACCATTAAGCCCCGATGAAGCACAGTTGCAGGGGTTTGGTGACTATGGAACAAACGAATTTATGACGATTTATTCATTAAAGAAAATACCTATGCCGAGTAAAACTGGGGAAGCAATTATTGTTAGGTTTAATAAGAAAGATTGGTATGTGCGTAAGGTTCAGCCGTGGATTTGGGACGAAGGCACACCGATGGAACTGGGTTATTATGAAGTAACCTTATCGAGATTTAATGAAAATGAGGTAAACCCAAATTGATAAACTATAAAGATATTGAAAAGTATATTTCAAATATGTTTGTTTCCCTGCTTGGGGAACAGGCTATTACTTTTGGATTTTCTGCTAATTCCAACGAAAGATGTCTTGTTGAAAGACAGAACGGTTCGCCGTTGCCTGACACATCGACTATTCTGACTTTCAGGATAGATGACTATAATACATGGCGTGCACAGCGTTATGGAAGGGCTCACGTTGGATACACGCAGAGTGGGCAAGAAGTAATATCTGAGTTAAGAACATTCAAGTGCGTTGTGAACATTATGTCCAAACAACTTGGAGATGCTTTTGACTCGGCAAGATTTCTTCTAGCCAATTTACAAAATAACAGGTATAATAATTTTGTAAATAACAACGGACGGATGCTAGGTATTGAGCAGATTGGAACAATGAAGAACCTGTCTGACTTAGAGAATGGCACCTGGACGGAACGGGTTAATGTGGAGATTCAAATGAACTTCATTGAAACCATGGTTATAAATGACAACACTATGTTCGTAAAGACACCGACAGATTTGAGTGATTTACCGAGTAGCGTTGAAATTGAAACTAATGTAAAAAAATAGGAGTAATTAAAAATGGCTACTAACGTAATTAACATTCGGGAATTTGTTGATGTTACCACTTCGGTTTCAGCGACAGGAACGAATGTAGCACGCGACTGGACTGCTGTTTTGTTTGTTCAAAAAGGCGACGATGCTCAAGCGACTACTATTTCTAAGTATGATGACTTGGCTGCGGTTGTTGCTGGCGAAGGTTCAAACACAGAAGCAGCAAAATTTGCTACACAGTTCTATGGCACTGGTTACAATGGTTTATTCCCAGTTGGACCAATGTATGTTGCAACCATCGGTTGTGGTTCAGATGAATTCGCAGACAACTTTGCTTCATTATTGTTAAGCGAAGATTATTATATGATTGCTTTGGATACAGGCATCACAGACGCACAAAAGAAAGCGGCAGCGGCTTTGGCACAATCTGCTAACACAACTGCAGCACACAAATTGTTCTTGGATGATTCTTCTGTATCAGCATTTGATTTATCTTTGGAAGCGGATTTGGCTTTGGAAGGTTCTTGTTCTGTATCTGCTTACTGCAGAAACGCAAATTACACACACGTTATTGTGAACGCAATCAACCCTTCAAACACAAACAAATATTATTCTGCTTCTAACATGGCTTTCTGGGCAACACGTAGATTTGAAAATTCTTCTCGCAGAATGTGCTCTATCGCACACAAACCTGCTTCGGGTGTTCAACCAGTTGATATGACAGACACAACTTTATCTGCTTTGGTAACCCCAACACAGAAATTTAAGAACTTGGACGAAAAGAACGCCAACGTATATATCAACGTAAAGATTGTTGGATTGCCAGCATGGGAACGTGGTAACTTGCCTTCAGGCGATGATATTAGCGAATTTATATCTGCTGATTATCTGACATACGTATTAAGTGTATCTGTGTTTAGATTATTGCAAACAACACCAAGATTACCAATGAACACCGAAGGTGCTACAATGTTAGGAAACGTGATTTCACAGGCGTTCTTAGAATTGAATTCTGCTGGTGTTATCAGTGGTGGTGTTGCAGAAGACGGCGACGTATTCCCAACAACAGGTTACAAATACAGTATTCCAATTCCAACCGGTGTTAAAAAGGCCAATGGCTTGTGGGACGGCATAGTATGTTCTGCATTATTGACAGGCACCGCGAAGAAAGTTGTAATCGGTAACGAATTGAAGAAATAAGGAGTTAAATTATGTCACAATTTGATGGTGCTTTTAATGATATTGGCTTGGTCGATTTGACTATCCAAACCCCATTAGGCAATTTGACTGCTAAAAACTTAGGCCCGAACGATGTTGCTATCTTGGCTACACCAGGTAACGATGGGAACGTTATGAACATCTTCGAAGGTTCTACAGGTCAATTATTAGCAAACAAATCCTATAAAGTTAAAAACTGGTCTGTTACAGTTCGTTTCTTGCGTCATTCTTTGGATTACTGCAAAGGAACATATCTGATTCAAGAAATCTTGAACGGTCACGTAACAACTGTTGGTATTAAGTTCACAAACAAGAACTTTGGTAAAGGCGTTGAAGATACTTCGAAAAACGAAACTTTGGTCGCCCCACAAGCGTTCTTGGTAAACTTCCAAGGGTTAGAAGCCGGTGCTGGCGCATCTGGGGACTTTGAAATAACATTCAAATGTTCTAACGCAGAATATAGTTCTGGTGTGTACAGTGCTTGGGGTTCTAACTATGCTACTAATCCGTTCCCTGATGATAAAGATTCGGAACCATTTAGCGGCACAACCGACATTTACACAAACGCCACTTATAATGGCTAAAAAAGGAAAACACAATGGATAAAGAACAAGAATTGGCAATAAACTACGCCGAAACTATTAACAAACAAATTGAAGCCGCACAGGAAACAGGTGACATTCCTGAACTGTTTACATATTCACATAACGGAAGAAAATGGGTATTAACGTTACCACATTCTGTGATGGCACAAAAACGCTTGTTAAACGCACGGGCACAACACATGGCAAACCCAGAAGATTTTAGCAAAGAAGAAACATTCTTGCGATTGATTGCACAGAACGCAAAGGTTGATGGGCGTGATGTTGTGTTAGACCAGTTGACATTAGGGGAAATTGAAGTATTGAAACTTGCGTACACGGACGGGTTGTTAGCCCCTTTATTCCTAGGGGGCGACAGGGAAGTTCGCCAGTACATGGAAGCGACAGTCGGCCATCTAAGCAAGTAGAGTCGTCCCCCGACGAAGTTGATTGGTTTTTAATGAATCCCGTAATTGAGGGTTACATATCATACAGTGACCTTAAAAACGGGACATTAAACCTGTATGACATTTATCTTTTGAATCAGGTTATAGATAAAAAGATAGAAGTTGTAACAGAAGAAGAAAGAAAGATAAAAAGGCAAATGGCACTAAAAAAGGCTAAGTGATGGCAAGCAACGATATAACCTTTGGAATTGGTCTTGAGTTAAACGAGAACGATTTGAAGAAAACCGTTCGTAGTATGCAAGATGTAGCGAATCAAATAGAAAAGATATTTGAACATACTGCGAGTGCAATGACTCAAAGGCTGGCAAACAAAGGTGCCACCACTTCTTTAGGAATGGCTGGGATTGAGCCTGCTGTAGAGAAAAACTTTCGTGCTTTAGAGAACAGGGTTTCTAGTTTGTTCCCAAAGATGAAAAACCCACGAAAAAGATTAGAGGATTTATATAAAAAAGAAGGTCGCCCCAACACACTACACAAACTGGAAACCCTTGAAAGGGTAGCACAAGGTTTAGCCCCATACGATATGGTTTATGCTGGTATTAACACGTTGCGGGACAAGGCTGCTGCCGATAGCATTGACCCTGCCGAAGGTCAAGGTATTTATGGGGTTCTTCAGCGATACATAAATAGATTTCGTGGGCATTTATATAGTGCTAACCTGTCCGTTCCTGACGTAATAACCAGAAAGGTTTTAGAGGCTGGTGAATATTATAGGGACATTAACCTGAAGAGCGGTTCTATGTTTAGAAGCGCCTTACGGTATATTCAAGACAAAAAATATTCCGCAAACAGTCTTAGTCGCGCCGGGGATTATTTATGGTATGCTGGCGGTGGCGACCTGCAATTATTAAGCGATATTTATGGATTAAATATTGGAACAGACGCAAGCGAGGCTCCAAGCAGGGTTAGCGCAAAATCAAAAGCAGCCCTAGAAGCCTGGATTGGTGCGGGCCTTGGGGCACAAACGCATAAAGAAGCATTGTTAGGTGGTGGCCTTACGCAAGATGAATACGATTACCATTTTTCTGGTTATAAAGACGACTTTAAGCAATTCATTGGTATCTTTAAGAAATTATTCCCAGAAGAAAAGGCTATTGCAGAAAACCTAAAAAAACTTAACAAGTCCGACTTGGTTAGGTTTGGTGCTGGTGGCGGGCGCGGGCCATCTTCGGCAGAAGGTATATGGACAGCAATAGGTGCTAAAGCCGCAAAGGACTTGTTCCACGCTGGGGCTGACATGCTTGAAAGTTATTGGGGTGAATCAATAACCAGAAACGCGTATGCTTCTAGACAAGCATATTTAAGTCGTTGGACAAAAGGCGGAAAAGTTGCGGGAAGTATTATTGGTGGGATATTAGGCGGTTTGATTGGTGGCCCAGTTGGTGCTGGTATTGGTTATAGCACATTAGGTGAGGTTGGACAATTATTTGGCAAGTATAGTGAAACAAAATACCAGGCAGATATTAAAAGTTCTTCTGATATGATGGCACGTCTTCGTAACAAAGCGTTATGGGGAAACGAATATAATACATACTTTGCAAAAGCCTTGACTGACGTTGGAATTGCTAATGGTGAATCTGCTATGGGTGGATTGGCAGACCGTTCAATGTCTATGCGGGCCAGAATGATGTTGGGCCAGGTTGGCGAACAAGAAATGCTTTATATGAGTATGATGCCTAATTACTATGCGGCGTTAATGGCAGGTGTAACAGGACCTAGTTTGCTCAACATATACAAGCGTGATTTAGATGCTATTGGCGACCCATCTATGAAATACTTGGTTGGGCAATCTATTGGCAACACAGAAGCGTTTGCTGCGGCAAATAGTCCTTACTTTAATTCTGTGTATTCTTCAACCGCTGGTGTTACAGGTGCTTACGAAGGTGCTTTGTCACGCGTTCAAGGGGGCTTTGTTGCGGGAAGAATGACTGCCGCTATGGAAACGCTTACACGTGATTTTTCTGAAATCTTTGCCTCTGTTAGACGCGGCGAACCAACAATATATCAAGGCCCTGGCAAAAACAAGTTGTATCAAGAAGCCTTAGACCAATATAAATTCTTAACCGGAGAAAAGAGCCTTACTGTTATTGTTAATGTTGATGGTGAAGAAATAAAACGCAGCGTTGTGAGTCAAGACCAACTTTATGCAAACGATTTACAGTTATATACGGTGGGAGGTTAATATGTTAGCACCATACTTAAAACCACAAGGATTAAACGGCGGAATGTTAGCGTCTAGTAAATTAAGCCATGCAATCTATGGCAGTGGGGACGCATTAGATAAAAGGAACAAAAGTACTTTCGCCAGCACAGTCCAGATTATAGACGCTGCGCAGGATGTTGCTGAAACTATTGCTAACGCCGTTGGAATTCGCTCGCCTTATTTTGTGATTGGCGAAATACCAAAGAATTACGACAGACCACATTACATTTGGTCTAGTTATGATAAGCCAGCGGCAGGGATTATTCGTGCAGTGTCAAACACTATACGTAGTTGGGGATACGACCAGGAAGGTGTTATTATAGACTGTCTTGGCGACATAAATGTAAACACATCTGTTGAATTTACAACAAAACCCTTAGTTTATGTGGCAAATACTGTGGTTGATTCGCGTATTAGAAAACCAATACAAATTCGCGCAACGGTAGCAATATCTAATTATCTTGCGGACGATGCGGCAGGAATGGCGATGAATCAGGTTGCTGCTTGGGACCCAACTGGTGCTTCAGACTGGGCGCGGAATGAGTTATTGTATGGCGGAATGACAAGGGCACAATATGCGTTAGGTCGTTTACGTTATTTAATGGAAAACGGAAAACCTTTTACGGTATATACCCCACACGGATACTATGAAAATATGTTAATTCAATCATTGTCGCCAAAAACAGATGAATCTAACATGGATATGCTTTTGTGTGATATTACTTATCAGGAAGCAATTTTGTCTGCTCCATATTCGTCCAGGGACGATTTAGCAAACAGGGCTGCGACTAGAAGTTCTATACCTGATACAGATAAAAGAATGGTTAGTGTTAAAAACTGGCTAAGGGGTTAATAATGGAAAGACAAATATATTCTTTAGAAGTTGGTTCCGATGAACAAACAATAAGCCTGTTAGGTGGATACACTGCAGAAATATTGTTTGACCGTTGTTATAAGAGATGGTATTATAACTTATACTATATGGACACCTTGGTTGCGGCGGGCATAGCATTAAATCCAGACACTGCGCCATTGTTGGGATTTGTAAGCGACAGTCTTGGATTGTTAGACACTGGCAGTAAAAAAGAAGAATACGAGCCGTTTGTTGAACTTGGACAGAGATTAAACTTGTTGGAGATTTCTGAATGAAAATAGGAAACAACTCTTATAACTTTGGAAGATGCGTAACGGTTGCGTTTGTTGAAGAAGGCGTTGACGAAGACGATTGGTTTAAGATTGTCCATGCACCTGATTTAGACCCAAAATTGTACATTGCGATGGACATAACTGTTACCGACAGGCCGAGCGCACATGCAAAAGACAATCCTGGGTTTCAAGGGACTGTTACTATTTATAACCCAACAGAAACACTTATAAACAAAATAAACCAAAGTGCAACGTGGGTTTCTGACTATGTTAAAGATAATATGAACGAGAAACAACGTGTCAACGCAATAGAAAAATTTTATAACAGCAGACAAACCGTTACCATATCTGCAGGATACTTAACGGATGATGGCACCATGGATTTGCACGTTATACTAAAAGGGTTTATTATGGGGTCTTCTTTAGCCAGAAAAGGCGTGGAAGATGTGTTAACTTTTGGTGTTTTTGACATAGACATGTTTAAGGATTCTAGGGTCGTTGATAAAGAATTAGAACAAAACAGAACGACCAAGTCTTATGAAAACCAACGAATATCAGATGCACAAAACAAAAACAAGTTTGAAAAAACCTGGTATGATACTTTTGTAAAATACATTAAACAATGGGAAATGACACGCTTGCCAACACCAAAAAGCGTGCCTGACCAAAACAGACAAAACACATATAATTTTCTTTCAACCGCTGCACAACAATCACAGTTTCCGGGCAGAAAAGATTTTAGCAAAATTACAGAAGAAGAACGTCCTTTTATTCCTGTTAGCGATATTGACAGAAAACGCAATGATTGGTTCGAAGTAAAGTTTGTAAAATCTTCTGCTATGTGGAAAGAAGAAGTTCGTTTAGGTGGGCGTGACAGGGAAAATCGTGCTATTGATGTGCCCTTAGAAGAAGAATTAAAAACACAACTAATGCCTGTAAACGGGGCTATATATGGGATTAACCTTGCAGACATGCTGGACGGGTTGTGTGCGCGTGCAAATGTAAGGGTTGGCTGGGAAAGAATTGTAAAAGCCAACGACAAAAGAAACACTTATTTAATTTACAGACTTGGTGCAGAACCTTTATGGGTTGATGGCAAAGATGCAGGAATACAAATATGGAACTACCAAAACCTGTTAGAATCACCTTCGGTTAGTGGTTCAGGTATTATGACAGTTAAGATGGTGTTTAATCCTAAATGCGAATGTGGTATAACCTTAGCCTTAATGTTAGACCCCACATTAGAATCAAAAGACAAGGCAGGCGTGCTTCGTAATTTAACAATGTCTGGTGAATGGGGCAGTATGGCTACTTCTGCTTCAATTTCAACATTTGGGACAGTTCAATTAGGTGCAAGCAATGCGGTTGCAGCAATCAACAAACAAGTTCAAACCGGGAAGTCTCGCGGTTATATGTTTAACCTTGGATTTCCTATTATGAGCGTTAAACACGAGTTAAGCACTTATAAAGGTACTTGGACCACAACCGTTCAAACAGTTCCTTCAACTGCTGGTTTAACCAATAAAAATGTCACAAAGGTAAGAGGTAAAAATGTTCGGCGTTCCTGAATCATCTATTAAGGCAATGTATTTGATTAAAACGCATTACATTATGCGGGTGATTGAATTTCACCCAGAAGACCAGACGGTTGATTTAATTCAAGATGTTTGCGAATTCTGTAATACAACTATGGGGGATATTGTTGTCCAGAACGAATTAGGCTATGAAGTTACCGTTGCACCACAAGAACCAATGGTTATGTACGGCATTCCGGTTAAACAATTACGTTGGGGGCAATTCAGTATTCAGGCGTGCCCGAAGAAAGATGACACAGGTTATATTGAAATCTTTACCAACGACATTACAGACTGGATAGAAAACGGCGGAATTAGCATACCAAAATCGGACAGACACTTCGCAAAAGATAGTTGCGTGTTTGTTCCCTTTGTTGCAAATAAAACTAATTCTACGCCAGATTATGTGAACAATGAAAACACGTTAGTAATTAAATCTGCAAACGCAAGCATAACATTAACTGATGACGGAACAACTTCAGACGTTAAAATAATTTCAAAAACAATGACAGTTACTGCAGAAGATGGCGTGTCTATTACTGGTGATGTAAATATTGAAGGTGCATTAGAAACAACAGGAAACATAACAACAACGGAAGGTGATGTATCTGCAACCGTGGGTGACTTAAAAACCTCGACTGCTTCGTTTAATACACATGTACACGAATCTGCGGCACCAGGTAGTCCAACTTCAGGACCAATGCCTGCGCCGCAACCATAGGAGTATAATATGTTAGTATGGGATATGGACAAAAACAATGATTTAATTGCAAACCCACCTGTTTGGATATGGGTTAAAGATGAAAATGGCAATTTAATTAAAAAAAAATCAGTAACAATAAAAACCGTTAACAAACTAGACGCATTACGTGTTGCGTTGGATTCTGCTTTACAAGTAGTTAAAGGGGAATTGGACGACACAACACAGGGTGTGGATTACTTTGGCATAATCTTATCTGATACACCATTAAGCCTAAAAGTTCAGGAATTAAGCCGTGTTATTATGCAAAACGAAGAAGTTCAGGATGTAAAGTTTCTGCGTGCGGAAGTTGATAAAAGAAAGAACCAATTAACGTTTTATTTTGATATAACTTCTGTATATGGTCAGTTTGCATACGACAATTCATTTGAGATTATTTAATATAGCAGTTATACTTAAAGCAAAAGGAGTTTTTATATGGGGCATTGGACAGACCAAGGTTTTGTAGTAAATCCAAAAAGTTACTACGAAGAAAAGATTGGGTTGATTTTTAAGGATGCTTTTGGGCCAGATTTTGACTTAAACGACAACTTGCCACAAGGTGTGTTAATTCAACGTTTGGCTGAATTATTTTATGGTATGGATATGGACGGGATTGAAGCATTTGCCCGTCTGAATCTTAATACTATGGGTGGATTGTTCTTAGACGTAGTTGGTAATCTTCGTGGGATAACCCGTGTTCTTGGGGAACCACAAACAGGGGTTGCTACTATCACTTGCAAGGCAGAAAACTTTATTCCTTTCACTTTAGCAGAAGGAACAGTGTTAACCTGCGTAGAATCTGGTGACACATTTACAATTACGAGAACAGTTACATTAGAATCAAACGTAACTAACGTGCCTATTGCATACACAGAAAACGGTAATTCCAGTTCAATCGTTGGAAACACTATGCAGATAGATAATTACCCACAGATATTGAACATTGAAATCATATCTTTGTTTGATGGTACAGATAACGAGTCAGATATTGCATATCGTTCAAGATTACAAAAAGATTATCCTGCTGCGGTTGGAACAGTTGAATTTGTGGAAAACTTATTACGTGCACTTCCTGCTGTAAAAGAAACAGGATGTTTATATAATGACACAGACCAAACAGTTGATGTTATCCCTGCGTATTGTACAGAATGGATTGTTGCGCCATCCGAAGAAGTAAGTGGACAAGGGTTAGACCTTTTGAAAGAAGCGGTTGCAGAAGTAATCGTTGATAATAAGGTTCCTGGCTCCCCAACCTATGGAAACACAACTGTTGTAACCCACGACGTGTTTGGTTCACAAAAGACAGTAAACTTCACTATTGCGGACAACATTCCAATCGAAATGGAAATTACAGTTGCTACACCTGAATCTACAGGAATCTTTGACCTTAGTGGCATAGAAGAAATAAAAGGGGTTGTTAAGGATTACGTAAACAACTTAGGTATTGGGAAAGACGTGTCGTATTCACGTTGTATGGCACCATTTGCTGCAGACCAAGGGTTCGACGTGACTTCGTTTAAGATGCGCACACAGGCAAGTTTAGAAGGTGCAGATACACGAGTTTATACAAGAAACCCAATGTATGATACAGATACTGCTTTAGCGTGGAAAGTTGGAAATGATTTAACAACGCCATATTACACACAAGGGACATCTATCCCTGTTTTGCCAGACGACCCTAGCGACACTATAGATATTTATAGCGATGCAGCGTGTACCACTTCGGAAACCACTATTTCTGCGGTAGATGAAAGTCCTTGGATACAGAATGGGAATCTGACGATTGAAGCAAGGGAATATGCTTCTGTAACAGTTAGCAACATAGAGGTAAACGTCTAATGATAGAAAACAACAACTTTCCTTGGTACTTGCAACAATCTTCTGTGTTCTTAGCGTTATACACAGGGTTCTTTGATGTTGCTGTTGCGGCAAGTCCTTTAGGGTTAGGTGATGCGTTTAACATAGATGCAATGTCTGGCGAAATGTTGTTTCGTTTAGGCACATACTGGGGAATGACAGGTTCGCCTTACATCTGGGATGGATTGATTTACGATATAGACAAATGGTCTGGCATAAAGACATGGACTGGCGGATTAAGACAGTTAGGCGAAGATTTTTATGCTGGGCTGATAAAAGCGAAGGCTTTTGCTTATGGTCGTCCATATTCATTAAACACATTAAAGGGTGTTTTTGAAAGGGTTTTTGAAGGACAAGAAGTATCTTTTGAAGTTGAAGAACAAGATATGGAAATAACAATAAGCCTGACAGGCGCACAAAATATATTGGAAACTTTTATACAAGCGCGTGCCTTTGACTTGGCATTTATTGGGAAACCCGTAGGGATAAAAGTTAATTGGGAATATAATTACTAATAGGAGTAACTAATGATAAATAAAGAATCTATATTTGCGTCTGCTGGAACAACTTCTGGTAGTTCCGCCGCTGGATTTACAACGGGTATGATTCCGGGAACGGTTGCTAAGGCTGAAGACGTTAACTTATATATGGGAATAAGCGATAGCCAGTTATTTGCTGTTTGCAAAGAAGTTGCTAACTTGTTGACTTCTGCGGGAATTACCTTAGACCCAAATGATAATACCCAGTTGATTGAATGGGCTTTTTCTAAGTTAACACGTGCTGCATTTTTAACAGGCGTAGATGCTAATTCTTACACATCAGCACCAACACAAAACGGAAATGCAATATCTTTCCCAACAATGAAAATCATATTCAATACTGGTGTTTATTATGGCAAAACTTCTGCTACACAACAAGAAACAACATTATCAGCGCAAACAGTATCTGCAACTGCTTTAGGCTGGGCAGATGGTGTTCATTTTATTTATGCAGAAACAACTTTAGGTTCTACAACTTGCACGCTTTCCCATAGTCAAGACCCTGTGGCAGGAAGCGAAGCATCTACCAAATGCTTTTTAGGTTCCGTGTTTGTGATTAACGGTGCGTTCCAAGCAGATTCTTGGAAGTTCCAACCGTGGTTGCAAGTTACTTCTGTTGAACGCCGTGAAAGCCCAACTGCGATGACACGTGGTGGATATATTAGTCCTATTTCTTCCACAACATTACAAATGGGTGATTTAGAAATTTTAGATGAGGGTGTCAACTTTGATGTTAATATTAACGAACCAAGCATAGTGAAGATAAATGGTGTTTCGCCATATTCATATAAATTCTTGTATCCTGGGTACAACCCGTCTGCAAGTGCTGTAACTACATTAGATACAACACACGCCTATAACATTGCAGATGATACATGGGATGATATATCTTCTGATGCTGGTAAATTCATAGTAATGGTTCCTTGTGTTGTTCCAACAGGGCAAACACTGATGATTCCTGCTATGATAAGTACCAACAGAGCGTGGTTATTTGATACAATAGACGATGCGGTTAATTCTATCTTTGGTCTGGAATATTCTTTGGGCAATGTTGCCAAACGTGCTATTTATTTAGGACAATCTATTGTGGTTCAAGTGGGCGCAACAGATTTAACTAATCCATTACAATGTTTGGTTGTTGGACAAGTTCCACAGGCCTTGGGTGGATTTACGGCTGCTGCAGGCCAAACTGGTGGTGCAATATCAACATATAGACCAATGCCTGTAATTGATTGGGGAACACAAGACACAATAACTGTACAAAATAATGCTGCAAACTATGTTCTTAATGCTAGTGGTTCTTCTACAGACAAAGCGATTACGTTACCAACACCACAAGCAGGCATAGTAAACCAATTAGAAATATACTTTAACAAGAGTGGAACTGGCGACATTAGTTGGCAAACGCCTGTTACTTGGTACACAGGTTCCGCACCAACATTTGCACAAGGCACAGTTTATAACATAATATTAGAATACATAAATGGTAGTTGGTACGGCGGTGTATTAGGAACAGGAGTTTAATATGTTTTTTGCAAAGAAACTACTTTTTTTCCAAAATCAATATCCTAAATTATATACTACACCAGGGGATTATACGACAGTTTTAACCCCTGGTTTGTATCGTGTATACTTACGCGGTGGTGGTGGCGGAGGCGGAAATGGTGCCTTGTCAAGAAGTGGTTTAGCAGGTGGCACAGGTGGTGCGGGAACAAAAAGTTTTTTGAACACCTATGCCTTTACTTTAACGAGTGCCGCTAGTGTTAATATTTTAGTTGGTGCCGGTGGTGGCTATGGTGCAGGCGGTGCAGGTGGTTCTGGTTCTTCATCGGATGCTAATGGCGGTGCAGGTGGTGGTGCAGGTTACGCTTCTTGTGTTCGTGTCGCTTTAATAAACGGTACTTTTGTTTCTAGCGGGGGCGCTGGTGGTGGTGGAGGCGCAGGCGCAGGAAGAAGTGGTCGACAGGCTAACGGTGGTGCCGGTGGTGGTGGTGGTTCTAGTCGTATAGCCCGCATCACAGGAACCGGTACTTATGGGATAATAGAAGACGAATACCCAGGGAAAGCAGGTGGCTACGGCGGTCCCGCTTATTATGATGGTGGTGCAGGAACTAACGGATATGATTTAGGTGTAGGCGGTTATGGCGGCCAAGGTGGTTCTGGAACCAATTACGGTCAACATACTGTTGTTATTCGTGGTGGTACTGGCGTTGGTGCTTCTGGCGCTGGTGGATGTTCTGGCGATAGAAGCGGACACACACACGAAAGCGCTGTTTCTGGCGGAGGCGGAGGCGGCGCTGGTGGTGCCGTAATGAATAATTCGACGGGCACTATAACATTAGGCTACGGTGGCCAACGTGGTGTTGGTTATGGTGCTTATTTTGATTCTACTGCTGGTTCAAACCCTAATCAGCAAGCAGAAAATGTAGAAAGCGAGAATGCTGCCATTGGTGTAATTGGTAACTATGGTGCTGGTGGCGACGGTGGAAATACTGGTGGTGGCGCTGGCGTATCTGGACAAGGTGGTTTTGTATTAATAGAAAGACTTCCGGGTCCTATTGCCCCATCTAATTTTATAAATTGCGGTTCTGTAACTGATGTAACAACACAAACAATAGATTGTGGTACGGTTACCGACCCTGTAACAGAAACAATAGATTGCGAAAAACTATTTAATTAAAGGATTAAAACATGGCAACACAATTACAATTTAGAAGCGGTACTACTGCAGAAAACGACCTTTTTACTGGTGCCGTTGGGGAACCAACTTATGACACAGATACTGGTGCGTTACGTATTCACGATGGTACAACAATGGGTGGTAAAATTATAGACACACTTGTTGACTTTCAATTACCAACAGCACAAAACAATTACACTTGGTATCGTAAATATTCAACCGGCTGGGTTGAACAAGGTGGTATTTTAAGCTCTGATACATTAACATACCCGGTTACTATGGCAGACACAAATTATGTTATGTTTTTACAACCAATGTCCACAGTTGGTAAATATGCTATGAATTGTCAAAATCTTACTACGACAGGTGCAACCATAGGCACAGAAGCAACGTCGTGGCATCCTTATAGTTGGGAAGTTAAAGGAATGGCAGCATAACAATATTGACTAAAAAGAGAATGGCAGTTAAAATAAAGATAGAATTTTAAGGAGTTTGTTCATGGATAAAGATTCAAAATTTACACGCGATGAAGAAGGATATGTCGCAGTTCGCACTGTGTCTGCACCTTATTCTTCAGGCAATGACGACAAAGACAGCATGTTCACAAGGGATGAAGATGGATATGTTGCGGTTAGAACTATTAGTGGTTCTGGCGGTGGTGGTGGCGGTGGTGACCAACATAATTTAGGTTATTATACAACACCAGAAGCGTTAGAAGAAGCACATCCAACTGCGGAAGCGGGCGACTGGGCTATTGTTGGAACAACTGATACCGTGTGGATTTGGGATACAGATAATTCTGAATGGGTAGATAGCGACCAGAAAGGTCAAGTAACATCTGTTAACAGCAAGACAGGTGCGGTAGTGTTAGACGCAAAAGATGTTAGTGCTATACCACAATATGATACAATGCCAACTGCTAGTGCGAGCAATTTAGGTGATGTTGTTCAATATGTTGGTACTTCTGTTCAAGATAGTTATACAAATGGATATTTTTATAAAAATAATCCTGTGACAACGCCATCTAGTGCAACAATCAGCCAAACGATAGGTTCTGGTTTAACAGATTTGTCTGTAAATGTAGAAACGTTTGAAACAGCAGAACAACCAACGGGCGATGAAACAGTTTCGTTTGTTGCAAATATTTATAATGATTTGGCTGTGACAACAGGTACAGTTGACAATCTTACCGTTGAAATATCAAATGTTCAATTATTCTTGCAAAAAGCGAAAGAATATGTTGTTTCCCAAGGTGATAACACTGATATAGTAGAAATCAGCGTAGAAGTGTTTCAAGAATCAGAAGAACACAATATATTATTTGATGTTGATATAGAAACCGCCAGTGCTAACAATTACAGCAATATTCTTGGTAGCGACCCAACACAATGGGGAATAGTGTATTCTGGCACAATGTCAAATTACAACTCTTGGTATTTTGCAATTCATCATTCACAGGTTCAAAGCACTTTAACGTGGTCGAAAGGCGGGGATGTTGTAAATATAACAACGTATGGGGTATCATATACAGGCAACCCTGCAACTGGCGATACATTAACTGTTGTCTATACAGCACCTGTAATTACTGGTTATGCTTGGGAACAAGTTAATGTACAACCTGCGGCAGAACCAGTTGGAATAAACTGGGTTGCATCCGTAGATATTCCTGCTAATAGTGGTTTAGGATGGCAATGTTTGCCAATTTATGAATTAGAAAAACCATTGGCTGATGGTGAATATGAATTTTATTGGCAAAAAACAAATGTTAGTCCTAGTTATTCGTCAGATAGTCCGTTGTTAGTAAGTACATATAAAGCAAGATTCAGAATTTATAACAATGGATTAAATATTACGGGTCAATTAAGTCCTGTAATAGATGGTGAATATTTTGCGGATAACAGTAATGTATGGCGTTCGTGGCAATCATATTCTACATTTAAGGTGAATACAGGAACAGGGAAATGGTATTTATGGATGGATGAAACGGCATTTTGGGGTTCTAATGTTCCTGCCTATGATGGTTCTCGTGCTGTAGAAAATGCGTTTAGACTTTCTACAATCAAAAATGTAAATACTGGTGAAGAAATTGGTTCAACTGGTACATTAAACACTTCATGGCCTAATGTAGATTATTATATAAATGGTGTTCTTTTTGCAACAAGTTTAGCACCAGAACCGTATATTCCAACATATTTTAGAAAAGGCACTATCAATTTTGCTGATATGACTTCGCAATATATTATGGTATTTAACTATCCTGGTATTTCGACAATGGAAGGAACTGCTAATTGTTCTGAATTAGATATAGCGTTATCTTCTTCTACTGGTGGCAAATATCATATAATCATTGAAAATGGTGTAGATAACTATATTGCAAATTTAATTGAAGCAAGTGGTAATTTGGCAGATGTTCAGGTTGGATATGATACTAACAATAGTAGGGTTATAGTGTATCTAAATATGCAATCGTTGCCACAATCTGGTTATATAACATTATGTATTGGAACAAAAGGTAGTTCTTATGCACCAGACAGTAATCCTATCAGTGCACCAAGCGATTTTACTGCTTTATCACCAATGATGGTAGGTTCAACAATTATGCCAAATGTTTTGGGTAGAATATTACAATACACAGGTACAACAACAGCGAGTTATACTAATGGGTTTTTCTATAAAGCCAATGGTACGATTGTTACTGTTCCACAAAGTACCACAGCATACGATATCAGCCCAGATACTGTATCTATTAGTATTGATGCTGATAATTTGATTCAAGCGATTATGAATTATACTGGTTGGACTGAATCATATACAATATCTATGTTGAAAGAAACCTATCAATGGCATATCAAGTTAGATGGAAATGGTGATATTGAGTATGTTTATTGGGGTGGATGGGGTAATTTCATGTCTGATTCGGGTGTTCCTGCATGTTTTACAATAACCGATGCAACAGCGGGTTCAATAACAGAATTTTATGTAAATTACACACCCGAACATCAAGAAGTTCAAAACCAATCTTGGGATTTGGTAAATGTACAACCAACATATACAGCACCATCAACAATGCCGACTTTGGTTGTGGCAGATTGGAATAATAGCACACAAACTGTAAATGTAACAGGTGTGACGGCAACCAATGCTGTGATTATAAGTCCAGCACCAGCAAGTGCGGCAGAATATGCTTCTTGTGGGGTATTATGTACAGCACAAGGTAGCGGAACATTAACCTTTACTTGCCAAAGCACACCGACAAATGATTTGACAGTAAATGTAATAATATTATAAGGAGTGAAATATGCCTATAATACAACCTATAATCAGCGGTGGCAGTTCAGGACCGGCGTATTACATTGAAAAGACAGTGGACGCAAATGGGGTGCTTAAAAACACTTCAAGTGTTATAGATTTGACGGGGGTAACAGATATTGCATCTTATGTGTTATATTATGCTTATATGGGAAATTCAAACATAACAGGTGTGTTAAATTTTAGCGGAATTAAAAAAATATCTGGGCAAAGCGCTCTTGGTAGTACATTTTATGGCTGTTCTGGAATAACAGGCATAAATATGAGTTCTTTAGAAATTGCGTCAGGAACGGCTTCAATGCAAGATACTTTTAATGGTTGTGAAAATTTAGTCAGTTTTAACTTAGAGTCATTAGTTTATGCTAGTTCTAGCCAGACCCAAATATTTCGCAAGTGTCGTGCTTTAACAACAGGTACTTTTTACTCATTAAAAATATTAGATGTTGGTTCGTTGACTGGTGGTTTTCGCGATTGTACAAACTTAGCATCATTATACTTTCCTGCGTTAAAAACTATTCTGGGAACAAACAATACGTTTAATAATATGTTATCTGGAGTAACAGGTTGTACAGTGCATTTCCCGTCCAATCTTGACCCACAGGGGGGTAGCACTGTTGTATCATCGTTACCCCAGTATCCTAACTTTGGCGGCACAAACACAGTGTTAGCGTTTGATTTACCAGCAACCAATTTATTAACTGGTGTCAATACAACAGTCTATGAACGTAATCCAAAATACGATACGGCAACAGCGTTGGCTTGGCGCGTGCAAGATACAGGAACCATTCCAAACATAACAATAGATTGGACACCGTTCTATACTAGCGGCTTAACAGACCCAACAGTTGGAACAACAATCTATTCAGATTCAGCGTGTACTGTGACTGTTACAACTGTAGATTCAATAGCATAAGGAGTAAACAATGACTAAAAAAACAGAACCAAAAAAAATGACTAAAAAAGAAATCATTGACAAATGTATTCAAACAGTTGAATACCTAATTGCGCCTGTAACTGGTGTATTGGCCATCTGGGATATAGACGCGGGTATTTATGTTGCAGCAATATCTGGTTTCATTGTGTCTGGTTTAAGATTGGCAGAAGCATTTATTAAGGACTAAAAATGTATAAAGTGACATGGACATTTAACAAAGGCATATATGCAGTTGGTGGGGCGATATATTCGTTTACGCAAAATGTCCATGGCGCAATGATAGGTCTTCTGTTGTGTATGGCGATTGATACTATAACAGGGATATGGGCAGCACCTTATCGTGGACAAGCACGTGAAAGTGCCAAAATGTCAAGGTTTGTTACAAAAATAATAACATATTTTACTGCTGCGATTGCCCTGCACATTACTGAAATGATGATACTTCCAACGTATGTTGCTGGAACCATAGAATTATCACGTATGGCAATGACAATATTTGCTGCATTAGAATGTTATTCTGTGTTAGAAAACCTGCGTGATATAACTAAATTACGTGCATTTGACATACTAACATTAAACTTTAAGAAAAAGATAGAAGAATCTGTTGGGGTAGAAATACCAAGAAAAAGGAAAAAGAATGATTAAGATAATTACTGGCGATTCTGCTGTGTTTAACTTTGCGATAGTTTATCCTGGTGCTGTGGACGGTGTTCCGGCACCTGATTTAAGCCAAGATACTATTAAGTTTGCACTGAAGAACAAAAAATCAGGTAAGATAATTGAAAAAGAAATATCTAATCCTGACACAAATATATTAACTTTTACATTTTCACCAGACGAAACCGCTAAATTATCACAAGGCGTATATGAAGGCTGTTGCAAAGTTTATTATGGCGACAATGCAACTACTGTATGGTTGGAAGATGTTATGGTTATTCAAGGAGTTTTAGATGCCTGAAATAGACTTGGTTGCGTATCTTCAAGACAATGAAACGATACGGGCAGAATTTATACCTGTAAACTTTAATACACCGTCCGTGTTGACAACAAAGACCATTTCTGAAAATGGTATTTATAATGCATCTGAAGACAATGCAACTGGGTATTCTTCTGTAACCGTTGTTGTTCCACCCACACCGGTACACATTCAAGAACTTAATATAACCCCATCAACACAAGCACAAACAATAAATGTTACTGCTGGGATAGATGGTTATGCACCAATAAACGTATCTGCGGTTGAAAACGTTTTGCCTGAAAATATAAAACAAGGGGAAACAATTTTAGGTGTGACAGGTAATGTGGTAGAATTAAATGGTGAAACGGTTAATATATCGCCAACGACCAGTCAACAGATAATTGAACCAACTTCGCCTAAGAACGCAATTACACGTGCTACTGTGGCACCAGTAACTTCGGCAATAGACGCTAATATACAACCAGGAAACATAAAAGAAGATGTTACTATCTTAGGAACGACTGGTACCCTTTATGTACCAGAAATATATAGAAGTTTTATAAAACAACAATTAAGCCCAGGACCAGGGTGTATCTTAAAACCAAATAATCAAACCAACAGAATAATAGATTTTACGGGCATTACTGAAATATCTGCTTATATATTGGCTTATGCTTATGGAACGGGTGTAAATGTTGAAGAAAACGCTGTTCTTACTGGTCCTATAGATATGTCCGACGTAAAGTATATAAGAAATTATGGCTGTTATCACGCTTTTGATACTTGTACTAAAATAACATCACTTGATTTAAGTTCTTTGGGTGGGGTGAGTCAGTATTGCTGTTCTGGAATTTGTAACAGATGTACTAGTTTGGTTAGTGTAGATTTGTCTTCTTTGGACATAATAAGTGGCCCTTATGCCTTTGAGCTCGCATTCTGGGCGTGCACAAGTTTGAAAACAGTCAACATTTCTAATTTGTCCATAATGTCCAATGGAAGTTATGCTTTTAACAGGGCTTTTGAGGGGTGCCGTTCAATAGAAACAATAGATTTAGGAAAGTTAACTGATGTTAGTTCTACACACGCTTGTAGCCAAATGTTTGACGGTTGTTCTAGTTTACGCGAAGTAATTTTATCTTGTTTAACCACTATAGGAACAAGCGGCTCATATTCGTTTTCTTCTGCGTTTAATGCTTGCACAAGTTTAACAAATATGTCTTTATCCTCGTTGACCACTATAACCGCTGCCTATGCACTTCAAAATATGTTCAAGGGTTGCACAGGTTTAACGACACTTAGTTTCCCATCATTAACACCAAACTCATTTGGTACTAGAAACACACAATTTAATAATATGTTATCTGGAGTAACAGGTTGTACAGTGCATTTCCCAAGCAACATCCAAACAAAAATTGGTTCCTGGGCTGATGTGACAAATGGCTTTGGTGGAACAAATACGACTGTGTTATTTGATTTGCCTGCTACAGTTACATTAACTGGTGCTGATACCGTAACATACACACGTAATCCTAAGTATGATACCGGCACAGCGTTAGCGTGGAAAGTCGGTGCGTATGGCACAACAAACTTTGACCCTGCGTATTACACATCAGGAACTACGGACCCAACTGTTGGTGACACGATTTATTCAGATGCGGAATGTACAACGTCTGTAACAACTGTAGATTCAATCGCATAGGGGGTATAAATGAAGTGTGTGCTTTGTGACTTAGAAATACCAAAAGGAAAAGAAAGCATAGAGCACTATCTTCCTAAAAGCCGTGTGCCAATGTGTATGTGGAACAGACAAGAAAATAAGTTCTACGCGCACTATATGTTAAACGCAATTAAAAGCAACCATCTTCCATGTGAATTTGAAGAAATGAAGTTTGATTTGACATATAAGGCACTTATAAACTGGCGAATAAAGGATGATGACAAGAAATTCCTGCGGGAAGCCATAGCCAACTGGGAAATATGGCACAGAAACCCGTGTGAATTATGTATAGCAAAATGCAATGAAAGGAGTAAACAATGAAAAAATGGTATCAAAAGCAGTGGGCTATTGGTGGGTATTTTATATATGAAATCTATCAAGTGGTTACTGGAAACCTGACTTGGTTCGAGGCAACCCCAAAGACCCCAGGCTGTGTAACACGTACAGCAAACACGGAACAAGAATTACGTGTGATATTGGAAAACGATTGTTTACAAATAATCAGACAACACAGAAAGCAAAGGAATAGATAATGAAACACTTTGCAATTTTGTTACTTTTAACAGTTTTGTTAAGTGGTTGCACAAAACCAGACCCTGTTGAAACCGTTATAGACGGACACATAGAACACGTCCAGCAGACAATCGATTACGCAAAACAAAATTTCGAACAAATTCCTTCGGTTGTCTTCCTGGAAAATGAATTAGAACGCTGCAAGGCTGCTATGGTTGATATAAAACAGGTGTATTATGGCCAAATTTCCACGTGTAAAGCGAAAACAGATTACTGGCGAATGGCAACCTATGCTTCTTTGATTGCGCTTGTAGGGCTTATTTTTGTGTTAATTAGAAATATGTTAAAGGTGATATAATGAAATTTACTAAAGAAGTTTGGAAAGATATAAAAGGGTATGACGGCTTATATCAGGTAAGTTCTTCTGGTAGAGTAAAAAGCACAGATAGAATAATAACCTTTTGTGGCCCAACAAAGGGTTGTGGGGAGAGAACGGTTAAAGGAAGAATTCTTCGGGCTGGATTGTGTAAAAAAACAGGTTATCTTAAAGTTGTGTTGCCTCAAAAAACCAAATCGGTTCATAGATTAGTTGCAGAAGCATTTATACCTAATCCTAAAAACAAACCACAAGTTAATCACAAGAACGGCATAAAAACGGATAATAGGGTAGAAAATTTAGAATGGTCAACCAGCGAAGAAAATATTCAGCATTCTTTTTATGTTTTACATCGCAAACCCAGTGGGTTAGGCATGTTTGGAAAAAACAGCAAAAGCTCTAAAATTGTCCAACAAATAAAAAACGAAAAAATAATAGCAGAGTTTTTTGGGTGCAACGAAGCACAAAGAAAAACAGGTATAAAGTCCCGAAGCATAAGTGCGGTTTGTTGCGGACACAGAAAAACTACAGGTGGTTATTTTTGGAAATATAAGGAGTAAAAAAATGCAATTTACTGTTTCTGAGTTGCTTCGTTGTGGAAACCACAAATGGAAGAAAGAAGAAGTAGATTTGGTTACACTTCGTAATCTGGAAGATTTGTGTAGAAAGATAAATCAATTAGGGTACAATCCGCCTGCTTTTGCTACGTCGTGTTTAAGAAGCATAAAGGACCAACAGAGAATAAACCCACGGGCAATGGGAAGTTCACATTTGTATGGGTGTGCTGTTGATATAGCAGATAACGATGGGAAAATAGCAGAATGGTGTATGCGTAACAAAGCGAAGTTGGTTGAATGTGGTTTATGGATGGAATCGCCTAAATACACGGGAGGGTGGGTCCATCTACAAAGTTATGCGCCAAAATCGTTTACACGTATGTTTGTGCCATAAAGATATGGGTGCCAATTCTTTTGTAGTTTATTCTTGGCATTGTGTGTGTATCCCTGCACTAACCCATATACAGGGACGTGCTGCGGTCATAACCGTTTCCTTGCACCTTGGCCAGTGGTGTGCACAAAAACTGGCTATTTTCTTTTGTTTAATTTGAATTGTTCGTCTGTAAGGTATGGTGTACCTGCAGAATCTTTTTTTAATTCATAGCCATATTCTTTTGATGTGTCGATGATTTCTTGATTTGGTGCACAAATTTGTATTTCTGAATATATTTGTTGGCCTGCTTCGAAGAAATTCAATAACCTTTGGTGGTTTTTTGGGCGCAATCTAATTATTCCAATATATTTTGGGCGACAATCCCAGGCGAAGAAATCATCAAATGTTTGTGGTGTGACACTTAATTTTTCTGCCTTAGGGTCGTCAATAAAGATAATGCTTTTATTTTTCATAGTAAGAAAGGTGCCGGCCACAGAAAGCAATAAAGGAATGATTTGAACGAAACGTGACCGGCGAACTGTATTATTTTTTGTTAACTTTTTTTATCTGTTGTTCTGTTATATATGCGAATAAGCAAGATGTCAAGGCAAAAGCCAAAGCCACCCATATTTCATAACACACAATATAACTGCAGATTGCCATAAGGTTATAAACATACCATAACTTAATATCGTCTGGGTTCATAGCCTTTGCTGCTTCTTTGCTTACTGCACGCTTATTTATTAAGTAAGTGACAATTCCGCCTGCGTTAACAAACATCCAAAACAGGACCAGCGCAAGCCAAACACCAAACAGTATATGTCCAAAGGCACCAGGTATAAACTTAGCCCAGCAACCAAATATTCCATAATAAGTTAATAGTTTTCTAGTATTCATATTTCATCCTTTTGATAGTTACCTGAGTTTCTTTCATTCCAGTTGTCAATAGCGTCTTGTTCTTTTAACCCAAGAAACTCGTATGGGCTCCAAGAATCACATTTTTTATAATAAGTTTCCACAACGCCATCTTTATTTTTTCTTGTGCATTTTTTTGTACCCTTACAACGAACATACCACAAGTCGCCAACCTTATATGTTTCCGCAGCCTGACATTTACAGTAACGGCACTTTGTTAATTCTACCCCAATATTAACTCCTTTAGTTCCTTATATCTTTGCTGATAATATTCAGCCTTCGTAAGACCATGAGCGATGAGATAACCCTTAAAGTCTTTGTTTGCCATCTTTTGAAGCCATTCACGGTGTTTAGTCGTGATTGGTTCGTCCAGTTTTTTATCTGTAATCAACTGGTGGCATTTATGACACACAGGAAGAAGATTAAGATAATGGTGCCTAAGCATTTTGTGCATACGTGGCATAATATGATGTATTTCCGTTGCAGGAACTATAAGCCACTTAGAAGCACATACCGCACAAGGTCGCCCATAGGCTAACTTGGGGTATAACCTGTCACATTTATCAAAAATCTCCTTTTCCTTGTCCATAAACTATCCTAGAACGGCAACGAATCCACGTCTTCCATCATTGTTGTTTCCAAAGGTTCTGCAGGTTTTTCTTCTTTCTTTGGTGTCAACGCAGGGGATACTACTGACAAAGAAAAGTATTTTTTGCCTGCTTTAGATTCTTTAATCCATGCAGATAATTTGTATTCTTTGCCCATAATATTTATTGTTCCTGTGTATTCAGGGGCTCTTTCATTTGTTCTTTTTTCGGCGCGGAACAAGAATCCACGGTTTGTGTTATCAAATGGCATTGTTCATCCTTTTGTTCTATAAAGTTACTTTCGCCTGTTTGAAGTATAACAAATCTTATACACTCATTCAGGGCATCAATTATTTTTTGTTGGTGTTCTGGGTCTGGGTAATAACGTTTTACCGCTAACCCGGCCCTTGGATGGTAGTACATAAAGTCCCACCACTGACGGCCAGTCACAAGCAGGTTAAATTGGACCTGTGTGTAGTATTCTGGTTTTATATATGTCACTTCGCGTCCACCATCCGCAGGACCGGTCCATTGAAGAAAGTTCTTTGCTAATGGGGACTTGATTTCAATTCCGCCATCTTCTCCGACCAACCCGTCAGGGCTGCAACCAACAAAATGATTGTAGGGCGGGTCCATATCTACGAATCCGCATTCACGGACCAACACCTCGTGTTCGACCTGATATAATTTTCTTGCTTCGTGTTCAAGAATCTTGCCGCGTTCCATAGCATAGGACGAATAGTTTTCCTTATCGGAATCCTTGAATAGTCTTTCTGCTATGATTTCCCACAGCATATCGGTCTTTGTTTGTGATTTTCCAAGGAACGTATGGAACGAACTGGCGGTGAATTTACCAAGCCTAATTGCGTCCCATTCAGGTGTTCCTTGTTCAATATCGTTGTGGTATTTAGGCATTTTTACCTTCTTTCTTTAATTTAGCGGTTATCATTGCTTGTGCTTGTGCTTCAGTAATTTGGTCAATAGATTCCAGTTCCAAGTATTCCAATGCTTTGCCCCAATCTGTGTGCAAGTCATTTAACAATTTTTCTTGTGCAGGGGTCATCATTGTGATGTTTCCGTTATTCAAAGCGTCTGGGTCGTCTGTGTTGTCGATAGCGAACAAGCCATTCAAAGCATATTTTCTCGCATAGGAAGAAGCAGAACCTGTTACTTGGGACTGTGTCATACCCTTAAGGTTTTCGTCTTCACGTGCATAAGCACAAGTGCTAACAAGCAAATTATTATCTAAATCTCTAAGTGCGGCAGTTGCTACAACATAATAACGGGCACCAATACAAGCAACACTGTCTGACAATGTTAAAACCAAATCTTCTTCTTCCAAGAAAGGTTTAACTGCCTGCAATATTTGTTCTGCGGAACGATATTTGTAGCCCCCAAATTTATTGTCTGCGTTTTTTGGAGCCTTAAGTTTCTGTTGAATTCTTAATAATTTTTCCATTTTATACTCCTTTTTTGAATACTAATATATTCTGGTGTGTTCTTACAATTTTTTTGTTTTTCATACTACCGTTTGCGCGAATAGCGGCAGTTCCGGTTGGTGTTATCATAATGATTTCATTATAATATTGCATCCCGGCTAACAGAAAAGCATTTATGGTTTCAGGAACCAGCCCGCGCAAAGCACCTTTTTTGTCCCGAACTTCGCCCACAACAAAGCAAGCATAAGCACCAGGCTTAAGGCATTTACAGGCTTGCCATATAATTTCTGTGTAAGCCCCTAAAAAATCTTCATAGTCCATATTAGATATGTCGCCTTCTAAATCGGAATAGACCTCTAAGTCTGCATAGGGTGGACAACTGAATATAAAATCAAAAGAATCTTCTTTGAATTTTGTCAGTTCCAACATACTGTTTCCTACATACCATTGTGGTTGATTATCCACAGGCAAAATATCTAATGCTTGATTACGATTGTCGTCAATCTGTTCTTGCCGAATATCTATACCGGTATAATGATACCCCATAAAGTTAGCCACGATTCCACGAACAGCCCCACCTGCGAAAGGGTCTAATATGGAACCACCTTCGGGACAGAACCATTTATAGATAACCTCACACAACGCAGGGTCAAATATAGATATAGCGGGCATATCTTTGTCTGCTTTTTCACTAGCCCATTCAGATATATTGAATGTTTTTGTATTGTTGTTATTAACAATTTCTGGCCTAATACCTAATTGTTTCCACGTGCGTTTTCTTTCTTGCCACCCTGCTTGTCTTGTGTCCAAGATTGAAAAAGGTGGCTCGATAAACTTTTGACGCAATATACTGCGTGTTACGTCTAATTCTTCTTCCCCGAACAAATTAACCATTTTGTTTTCCTTTCAATAAATCCATATACAAAAAGTTGTTATTTCTTGTCACTAAAAACCAACTACCCTTTCTTTTTTGAAACACACAATCTTTGTAAACATGTGTCATAAGGTTAGGCATGTCCTTTTTAGAACAATCCAACCAAGCAATAATTGCTTTTGCTTCGCTATCTGTAGCAGGCCGTGGGATAATTCCTGTTTTTTTCATAATTTCGACACATTGTCTATTTGCTTCTGGTGTTAAATAAACATCTGGTAAAAAATCTATTGCTTCCATTTCCTTTCCCTTTGGTTAGTGATATGATTATACCACAATGAATTTGAATGTCAAGCGGATTTTTTGGCGGATTTCTGGGCTTTTTTATTTTGTTTTTTTACAGTGTTTTTTCCACCACGATTTTGAACGCATTTTACCAACATAACATTTTTCGCCAGCGCCCCATGCCTATTCGTATAATCTGCGATACCAATTACTTTTCATTAGTCAAAGGCCCCTGATGCCGCCATTATTAAAACAATGGCGTCTTTGCTTTGAACGACATCCATATAAGTATAGTGCCCGCTTTCTGTGAACAATCTTGTCGTTCTTTCTACGGCTTTTATTGCCTTTTTATTTTCGTTATAACAGTCGGAGCCTTTTTTCAACATGGTGTACATTATTGCGCCAGGTTCTGGGAACATAGAATCAAAATAATCTTCAAACCAGTCGTCTTTTGTAATGTTCCTTGTGTCAATTTTTTTCTGTATTGCATTTACGCGTTTTCTAAAAGTTGTTAGTTTCATTTTTTACTCCTATTGTTTTCCTATTATTTCACAATGATTTGTTGCTTCTGTAAAGGTAAAATCTGCTTCTGCAACGATTTCCCCTTTGTTGTTTATAACCTCGGCTTTGCAGGTGTATAATATGCTAAACAGTTCTATTTTGTGAAAGTCATAACAACGAACCGTCACGTTATATTTGTCGCACAACTGACGTTTGAATCGCACACCATCAACAGCCTGTGTTACAATTACAGCATCTTCCGGCAATCCTGCTTCGTGTTTTATATACATTAAGGCAGCCCTGTCCATCTGGTCAAAGATATAACCGCCCGAATACATACCATAATCATTTGTTTCTTGCATCTTATTCCCCTTTGTAAATAATATCGTCATCTGGCTTTACTGGTTCGCAGTGCGGAAACCAATCATAAGTTTCTTTTCCATAGTATTCAATGCCATTCTCCCCTGTTTGAATTTTGCCCAAGTAGTCCAACACTGTATCGTCTGGGTTATCATACCAGAATCTGCAAACACACCCCATCCACTTACGTTGTTCTGCAAATGAGTCAACAGGTTTTTTGCATTTTTCTGGCTCTACTTTCATTTGCAATTCGTCAATCTGTTTTTCGTGGATATTCACAGATTTACGCACTGCTTCAAGAATACCAATCCACTCTTGAATCTCAAACCATTCTGCTTCTCTTTCTTTTTGTATGGTGTTGACGGCATCTATAACTTCATTTATTTTATCCATACAGTCCGCCATACAAAAACCGTTCTGGTCGTCAAATTTTTTAATCATTTTTGTTCCTTACGATTCATATAACAGTTATTATCAACATCTGCTGTTGGCAAGATTCTATTTTTGACCCAATCTATTTGCCAAAAATAATCACATTCAAAGCCACCTTTCCACCCGGTGCTTTTTTGTGGTTCAAATTTTGAATATGATTGCCAATATTTATCTGGTATAGCACGATACCTATAACACTTATCACGCAACGGACAGTGGTTATTCACACATAATGTAATATCAACCATGTTTTTTCCTTTTTTAATCGAGGGCAGTTTATCCTGGGTACCCAGCAGGTCTTTGCGGTGGTTCCATG
>RHMF01000565.1_pt1 | contig 39512 bp, 69 predicted proteins | sample 5365151 | NCBI WGS metagenome assembly RHMF01 (sample SAMN10266501, study PRJNA497801) | feces metagenome | isolation source: feces | host: Bos taurus | place: China: Prairie of Fairy Mountain | collected 2017-08-14 | reverse complement strand
TTGATACTATAAAAAAATCTATTTTAGCTGGAATTTTAATTGGATTTGGAGTTATTATTAATGTTCAAATGGAAAATCCACTTATTGGACCACTATTATTTAGCTTTGGTTTATTAACAATTATTTATATGAAATTATATTTATTTACTGGGAAAATAGGCTTTCTTATAACAAAAGATAAGATGAAAATATCATCATTAATTCTTATGATATTATATAATTTTGTAGGAATTGCGGCAACTGTTTGTTTGTACGCATGTGCAAATCCCGCCTTTGTAGATCTTCTTAGCGCGGCCGCCGCAGTTAAATTCTCTAAAAGTATTATAGTATTGTTTATAAATGCCTGCTTTTGTGGTGCATTAATTCATTTTGCAGTAAGAAATAAACAAACTATTTTAACAGTTTTTGCTATTATGATATTTATTTTAATAGGAGCAGAACACTGTATAGCAGATTTTCCTTATTTTATATATAACTTCTCTTGGATGAATTGTTTAAAAATGTTAAGTATTATATTAGGAAATTCTCTTGGAGCAATTATAATTGAAGGATTGATAAGTGAATAATATGGCAAGATATGCAGGATTAATAACAAATGATTTTGCAAATGGCAAAGGTGTGTGTGTATCCTTGTTTATGCAAGGATGCCCACATCATTGTCCAGGATGCTTTAATCCAGAAACATGGGATTTTAACGGCGGGCAGGAAATGCCCATAGACATAAGGGGGCAAATTACAAAAGCAATTTGTGCAAATAATATCATAAGAAACTTTTCTATTTTAGGCGGCGAACCTTTATGCCCTCAAAATATAGAAGAAGTAGATAAAATAATTAGTAGTATAAGAATAGCCTTTCCGCATATAAAAATTTTTGTATGGACTGGTTATACTTTAGAAGAATTACAAAAAGAAAACAATCCACATATTATTAGTATTTTATCTAAAATTGATACCTTAATTGATGGAAAATATGTGGAAGAATTAAAAGATCTTACACTTGAATTAAGAGGAAGTTCAAATCAACGAATCTTAAATAAAGGTATTGACTTTTAATAAAAATTTTGTTATAATATAATAAAGGAGTATTCTAATGAATAAAGAAACTCATGAAGTTCCTCTAGGAACATTGTATGATCTTAATAAACAAGTAATGTTAAAAGAAAAGAAATTAAGTATTTCTAAAATAGAAAAAGCCAAAAGAGATTTAGAAGAATGGTTTAATTGGCGTATAGATGGATATGCAATGTTACTTTGTCGTGAAAGATATGATTTTACAGTTTTTCATTTATATGAAAAACAAAATATTAACCCACCGAAGGTTGCAGCCGAAGAGCTAATTGATATATTACAAAATAGAGGTAATATTTTATCTATTGAAAAAGATCCAAATATTGCAAATAATGCTTGGGAAATTTGGCTTAGAATCGATGGAGAAGTATTTGCTTATTATTTATTTGGTTGTGATGATTGGGTTATTGAATGCTAATCAAAAGGAGAAAAGCATATGAAAAAACTTATCGGATTATTAAGACCTTTTGATATGACACAAACTTTTTATGTTTATGAAGATGGTAATCAATTAAAAACTGTTGAATTAACAATAGATGAAATTCCTGAAACTGTATTGCAATTATGTGATAAATATAATATTGAACAAATTGATTTAGTTGGTTCAAAAGGATATTCTAAAGGATTAATAAAACAGATTCAAGAAAAAGAAAGTATAAAATATAATAAAAATACATTAATAATTAAATGCATTTAAGGAGAAGATTATGTCGAAATATTTAGTAAGTGCAGTTGAAACATATAGAGTAGATACTGAAGCGGAAGCCACAAGATTAATTGAGGAAGCTAAAAATAATAATTCCTATATTCTTGGAAAATATACCAATGAACATAAAGAACGTAAATCAAAAGGTGAAGTAGTTGAAGAATATTGGAAATTATCATTAACAAAATTATTTAATGATATTAAAGATCCTGATAGTATTGTAACTGTACAATATGAGGTAGATTAAATGAATACAACTGCAAAAATTAAAGTTACAAAATTAAATGATTTAGCAAAATTACCTACACGCGGTAGCGAAGAAGCTGCAGGATATGATTTATATGCGGCGACTGATGATGAAATACTTATCCAACCGCATTCTACGGTAAAAATAGGTACAGGTCTTGCTTTTGAATTACCAACAGGAATTTTTGCAGCAATATTTGCCAGATCGGGTATCGCTACAAAACGCGGTCTCCGCCCTGCAAACTGTACTGGGATATGTGATAGCGATTATCGTGGAGAATATATTGTAGCCTTGCATAATGACACTGATGAAATTCAAATTATTGAAAAGCAAGAGAGAATTGCTCAAATGATTTTATTACCATATATTAGAATGGAATTTGAAGAAGTGGACACGTTAACTGAAACTGAACGTGGAGCGGGCGGCTTTGGTTCAAGTGGTAATAAATAAATAAAATGGGGTAGTATATAATACTACCCCATATTTTTTTATGCTAATAAAATATCTGCCCAAGCTTTTGGTCCACAGATACCATCTATATCCAAATTTTGTATTTCTTGATATGCCTCAAGACGAGATTTAGTTTCTTCACCAAAATATCCATCTACTACTATATCTCTATAAACTCCACCTTGAGTCATCCAAAGATTTAATAATGCTTGCAGATTCTTAACTTGATTGCCAGTACTTCCTAATTGAAGTGTAATAAGAGTCTCTAATATATCTGTCCAAGTTTGAGTTCCGCAAATTCCATCAACAGTAAGACCTTGAAGTGCTTGATATGCTTTTAATCTTGTTTCAGTTTCTGGACCAAAATCACCATCTACTGTAATAGGTTTAAAAGTACCATCTTGAGTTGTCCAAAGATTTAAAAGAGCTTGAAGATTTTTAATCTGATTCCCAGTGCTACCTAATTTAAGTGTAGATAATTGTTTAATAATTGCATTATCCTCGGCAGGTTTAGTATCAGACCCGCCATCTAATTCTTTATTATACTGATTCTTCAGTCGATAAATATAATGCCATCCACCATCATATAATTTTTGCGTTTTAATTTCATTACCAGAAGAATCTCCTGTTCTTCCATCATAATCATTTGCCGCATGAGTAATATAATCAGGATTTACTGCTGTAATCATAACAGTATGACCGCCAGATACAAGAATATCTCCAACTTCATTTCTAACGTCAACATAATTAAAACGATCGCAATATCTTAATAAAAATGCTTCGTTATATATGCTCCAACCTCCTTGTGGTTCAAAATACTGATATCCAGTATCTATATTAATTTTTAATAATGCCATATGAATACAAAGACTCATAAAAGAACCACAATCAACATCCAGACCTCTCCACCATTGATTATCTGGATAATCATTGGTATAACCATGTGAATTATCTTTGGCATAGGCAACCGCATAGTTTGCCATCCATCGTTTTACATTCATATAATTACTCCTTTTTAAAATTCTATAAAAATAGGGGATTGTTAATTAAAACAATCCCCTTGTTACTAATTTAAACAATATTTTCTAATTTTGTAAAAATTTTATTTGTAATATAAATAATTTCATCCCCATAAGTTGAAATTAAATCTGCTACCAATTCCTATTGTTCAATAGATAAATTTACATTATAAGAAAACATTGCGGCATGTGTAATCTCATGACATAATACTTTTTTTAAAAGACTTCCCCGTAGCGTCTCATTTATATAAATAGTACGAGTTAAATTATCACAAGATCCAATTGAATACTCTCCAGACCATCGTCTTAAAAGAGGAAAGTCTGGAGAGACAAAAGCGAGTTTCCAATATACATTATTAATTAAGAACATTAAGCAATTTTATCAGCTAATGTTGTCATTTTTTGACGTAATATAGCCTTTTCTTCGGGAGACGCATCCTTAATCATTTCTGTAATATCAGTTGAAAGTTCTTGAAGATAAGCTTCTAATTCTTTAATTTGTGAATTAGGATCGTTATGCATTTCCTTACCTTCCATATACATGCGGCGACGCATCGGGCTTCTGCCCTCACGAACATCTCGTCTCATATCCATAGGCATCTCGGTATAATTCATCACATTACCGCGGCTGCCGCCATTACCAGATGTTCTTATTGATGTACCACCATTCCCAACAGGATAATACATATACCCGCCTGTTCTTTCCATATCTCTATAATCTGGATAGCGCGTAGTATAATAATTAATATTAGTTTCTCCCCACTTTTTCTATTCATCAACTTTTTCCATTGATTCAGAAATAGTACAATAATAAATAGCTTCAGCTAAATCCTTAATCATATCAACAGCTTCACCAAGTTCATGTGCATCGACCTTAGAAATATCTCCCATTTGACCCTGTACACAACTCATAAGCTGTTCTTTCATTGCTTTTAAAGCCTCTGTTGACATTTCTTATCCTCCTTATGCTGTTCTTGTTACTATTAATGAAGCTTCTCGTCTTACTTGAATAGACGGGGTTGGCGTTGTAGCTGGATCATCTTCTGTTCCATCTACATACGCCGCTGATACAGTTAAACAACATCCACAAGGAACTGTCACAGAAGCTGTGGTATTTACATGCCAATATTCTTCTGCGGCGGCCGGTGTTATAATTGCCACACTCTCTGGAATAACTACACCATTAAGCGTAATACCAACAGCAATTGGAGTTACCGCACCGCCAGTAGGAATTTGAATATTTCCTTGAAAAGTGACATCATATCTTGCAAAGCGATTAGAAGTGTTGCCATTTAAGTTAAGAATTCCTGGAACAAGAGGAACAACATTCCCCTTATTGCAAGGAATAGAAACACTGTTAAATGGAATTGTACCATTTAATGCAACTAATGCATCTGTAGTTGTTACATAACTAGCCATAAGCAACCTCCTTATCAGTTATAAAATCCATTAGTTCCGCATCCGCATCCATTATTGCAATTGCATCCATAAGGATTTGAAACAATATATGCGGGAACCGGTGTAGGATTTAAAGCTCTAAGGAGAGCTGTTGTCTGAGCTGCGTTATCAGTAAGAATCTGACCAGTTTGAGCGTTTTGAGAAGCGGCCAGACTAGCAAGATAACTTTGCATCTGTAATTGCTGATTTTGTGCTTTAAGAGCATCAATTTCCTGCTGGCACAGTTTATCTAAAATAGCCTGAGTATTTGCAGTATTAGAAGCAATTACATCTTTAAGAGCATCAGAAAGAGCAGATCTATCTGCACAAGCCTCGGTTGCTACTGTATATTTCAAATCAGCTAAACCGGCTCTATTTTCGCAGCAGCAGCTTTGCTGATTCATTGCAATAGTATTAAGCTGTGTAGATAAATTAGCCTGATTATTATTTAATGTCTGAAGAATATTTGCTTGTGAATTACACCTAGAGACTTCTGCATTTGAGAAACCAGTATTTATTGCATTGGCAACAGAGCTGATTCCACTAATAACAGCGCTCTGATCGAAACCTCTTTGAATATCGGCATTAACTGCGGTAGTTCCGCCACCATTAAATCCATAGCCGCCATTTCCCCAGCCACATATAATTAAAATAAATAGTAAAAGAACCCAAGCGCCATCTCCGCCAAATCCGCCGAAGCCATCTCTATCATTTCCAGTTGCAGCAGCAATATCTGCAAGTGAATATCCATTATTGTTGAACATTTTTTACCTCATTTTTCTATAAACTAAATTTTAGAGTTACATTAACTGGTTCTTAAAATTAGCATACTCCTTATCAAAATCTAGTCCTCTTTGAGCGGCGAGGTTGCGCGCAACCGCTTCTAAAGCAGAAATATCTCCACTTTGCGCTAAATTAACCGCATTATTCAAAATAGGGTTGTTCTGGCCCTGTTGTTGTAAAAGTCCCATCACTAATTGCTGAGGATTTTTACCACTTTTTATTAGTTGGATTAATTGCATAGGATTAACATTCATATCTTAACCTCCTATCAAAAACCCAATAATGTATTCTTACTAACTTCTTTATTATTCTATGCGGATACCAGACCTTGCGAGCTAGCAGGCTGCAGTGCCGCCATCAATTTTTTCATAGTTTCAGCAAACTCATCTCTTGTTACATATTCAACATTATGAGGTGCCTCATCTTCAGTAAGAATATAAGTTTTAAAAGTTGCAGTACCGTCATTATTTACTTGTTTAGTATATATTCTATTATTACCAATATCAGTAAATACCCACAAGGAACCATCTAAATCAATCTGATAAGCCATAGCTTCATCTCTCGATGAAACAGGTCGACACTTCAAGAATTGATTCAATGCTATTGCTTGAGAACCAGTTCTCCCCATATAATTATCATATGGAGAATTATTCAATAACATGTTATTGTTCCCATAGGGAAATTGGACGGGAATCTGCTGTTGAATTCCCATAGTTGGGTTGGCATAAGTTGCCATTTTTACCTCCACATCATTTTGACGCATTAATGCTAAGGTTTATAAGTTACAATGCACGCACATTATAGATATAAAAGAAAACATTATTTATAAAGCACCTTTATCGCGCTAAATAAGTAATGTCACCCTTATTTCTACACTTATATATAAAAAACTAATGAATAAATTATCCAACTTTGTCCAAGAAAAATAGGTAAAAAAATAAGGGATGCTATCTGCATCCCTTATACTGGCTAATTTGTATTTATATCTCTTCCCCCATTTGCATATCTTGCAAAGTCAACTACTGCTTTAAACTGCTCAGGATTAAAACCTTCAACAATTTTTGCGGCGGTTTCCGCATTGAGAGGAAGATTATCTACTAAATTATTAATTACCGCACCAACACTTGTTTTATTATAAATACTATCTTCTTTAAGTGTTTCAAGCTGATCTAATAATTCATTATATTCATTTTCATCTAATGCTTTAAAGAATAAATCATAAAATCCATTACTCTTTAAATTATCATATAATTTAAGTTCATCTTCTCTTTGCTTTTCAGTAAAAGATATATTTGTATACATATATACTAAATGTAATTCAAAATAAAGATTTAACTTAAATTCATTATACATTCCATCTTCTAATGACTTTTGTAATGTTACCATTAATAAGTCATATTTATCTTGAGCAGGAAGATATTTTAATACCTATACTTTCTGCCCCGCGAAATCAAAAGTATTAACATCTGTGTTAAGTTTTAATTTCATATTAGCATAAGAAACTTTCATACTAATTCTCCTTTTATCTCTTATTATTGATATTATACAATAAAATTTTTATATTGTCAAATTTAAGATACCAAAGCCCCAGTAGATTGTGCTATTTTATCAATTTGATCTTTAGCTTCTTTCCATCCTGTTGCTATAACTGCTTGATTATATTTTTTTAAATCATTTAGTATTAATTGAACATTATCAATAGTTAAATCAGAGAGATTATTAAAAAAACTAATTATTTGATATGCAATACTTATATAAGGACCAATTGAAGCTGTATCGAAATTTGATGATTTAACAGCAATTTGAATTTTGTCATTAGTATTTTGTACAACAACATCTCCTTTAACTATACCTGGAGTTTTATTTTTATTAACATAAGTCATCATAAAAAGCCCTATATCATGTTCATTTAATGTTAAATTTATCTTTTGACTAAAAATAAAATCAATATATCCCTAGGAAATATGTCCTTTATTAAAATTTGAAGACCAGCTCCATCTAAGATTATCAGAGTTTTCAATGCCTTTTGGAGGTGTTCTCCAATATACTTGATTTTTATGTTCTGGATAATAAGGATTTTTTTCACTCCATCTATTATTTTCTTTTTGATTATCATCCCATCTTAATAAAATTTCTCGATATAAATCTTGATGAGATTGTAATCTTAAATCAATTTGCTATTGAAGTTGCCCTTTAAGAAATGAAGGCAGTTTTGTAGCATCTTTTTGTAATTCTTTAGAAAAAGAAACTGTTCCAACATAGCTGTTCTTACTTTTAGTTGCAGTCGCATAAAATTTTTGTGCAGTAACTTCATCTGCAAATAAAATTTTACCTTCATTGTCTGCCCATGCAAAATGGATCTTTCTACCTAAAAAAGCATTAACTTGTTCTTCAAAAAGATACTGTTTTGTAATCAAATTTTGTAAATCAGACAATGATTCATGCATAATATTAGCAACTTGACTAAGACTTTTTGATGAAAATAAAGATTGTATTTTTCCCTAATGCTCATATTGATTTACTATTTTTTCAACACCATTAATAAAATTTAAAGCCGCATTCATTAAAAACGCTGAATTTCCAAACTCTTCTTTTATATCATTTGGAACATATTGTATCCCAATTCTAGTAATATCATCCATAATACGCCACCCACTTAACAAAAATAAGGGGGATTAAAATAATCCCCCTTTATTTAATTAATTAGCCCTGAGGAGCGTCGTCACTCTCACCATTATCAGTTACACCATTAACTGAATCTGCAATAGATTCGTCAATATTGAATCCAGTAGGATGAGGGAAAACAGTCTTCTGAGTTTCAGTTACTTCTTTAGCGTCATCAACAACCTGAATAGCACAAAGAACTTTCTTAGTTCTATCAAAATATGTATATCCAGGGAATGCATCCATAGTAAATGTAAATGTACTAGGATCACCTGTTGCAGCCATAGAGAATGTAAAGTTAGACTGAATCTTAACATTCGGGAATGTTAAGTTTGCAGGTAAATCTTTACCATCAGCTTGACGTCTAAATAATGTATCAGCTTCAACATAGAAGTATCCACCAAAATGACCAGCATCAATTTGAAGTTCAGAAACAGTATCGGCAGCTTTCTTTACATAATAATCAACCATAACAGTTCCACTTGTAGGAGCTGTGCCAGTTCCACTATATTTAAGAGTCTTACCAGTAGTCTCTCCACTACCTGTTGTAGTACTAACAATAAAGTCTGACATAATTTCGCCAGTTAAATCTCCATAAGTATCAATCTTCATGATATATAATGGAGCAGTAGAACAAATCGTTTCTGTAGATTCAAGTGCATCACTTAAATCAATAATACCACCAGCACTGATAACAGCTGTTGTAGTTTGATGGAAATGAACGATTTCCTGAGCAGTTCCTTTAACAACACCAGCACCAGAAAGCATAGCAAAACTTACCGGAGAAAGTAAAGCATCTTCAACAGTAAATGTAAGAGTTTTTTCACCTTCCCAAGCTATTAAACGAGTATTACCACGTCCGCCTGTTGCATATACGGTTGTTGCAGCACCTTCCATAGAAGATGTTTTTGCAGTATCAAGGTAAAAAACAGGTTGTCCTTTTTTGAAAGTAATATTCCCAATTTTTTGATCATTCTTTGCCCTGAATACTACATTGGCAATTTCACGTACACCAAATTTCATTGGATTTCCTCCTTATATTTTTGTACAAAAATACAACAATTTTTTTAATCATTATTTAAATTACTATGAATGTCTTTAAACCAGTCTTCGGGATCTTGCATATCAGTAGCCCCCGCGCATTTAAATTGAATATAAGTATCATACCTACTTTTCAATTGATACCGATTAAATTCATCCATAAGTTGATAAATAGTATAGTCCATTAAATCATTAATACTTTTACTCTCACCAACAGCAAGAATTGATACATAACGACTTAATATTGCGATCTTTTGACCTTGAGGCGCCAGCTTCGCCTTTTTCTCCCGACCGCGTTTTAATTGATTAGCAATCTTTTTAGCTAATTCTCCCTATGGATCATACTACTTATTATCACCATTAAGACAAAACATATCAATCAAAATTTGCTTAAAACTTTCAAAATTATCTGAAGTAATTTCACTTGTTTCTTCTGTTTCATGATTGTATAATTGAATTGTCTCTCTTCCAAACTTAATTTCATAAGTTGGAAATAATAATGCAAAAAGGGATAAAACATTTACACGAGCCTTTTGAGACTCTACATTTTTTTCCCGCATCATCATCATTATTATATTAAAATTTGACATATTAGATAAATTAAGTTTGTCCTAATCAGTTAAAATTTCTTTATCAAATTTTAATAATTCACAAGCAGGCCAAAAGCATTCTTCTGTAATGTAGGCTATTTCTCTTAAACGCGGTTGATGAATTGTAATTCCTCCAGCTATGAATGGAATATCATTTCCAGACAATAGCAATAATTCATCAATCATTTTTCAACCCATCCATGCGCGCTTGGTAACACATCATCTGTACCATGAATTGCAGCATATGACAATGTATAACCAGATAATGTTTCATCAAGTACCAGTTCATTACAACCTAAAAATTGAAATGTTCCAATACCTGATAACCGCGCATTATTAAGAATTCCATCTATATAGCCGCATATTTTAAGAGGACGAAGCCTAAAATCTCCAAGATCCCAATAGTCAGAATGACAAAGCACATCAATATACACTGTACAATCTCTAAATTGTGGATTACTTGCATTGGTTCTAAAATTGTCAAAAGCAAAAATCAAATAACTTTTAATTTCTTCATGCTCTGACATTTTAATCTTAGGTTCTAACTTAATATATCCATCCTAACGCAACTTAGATAAACTCATATCTTTAATTGCATTTCTATATATTTCACTATCTTTATTATCTAAACAATCTTTCATATTAATAACCAGCAATCTCTTTAAATCATCGCTATATGGTTGACTTTCAACAAATAATTTTCTTAAAATTGTCTATAAGTCTTTTTCACATGATAGAAACGAAGAAGTAAAATCTACTGGTCTTAATGCCAAATCTTTCTTCATATGTTTTATCTGCTCCTTTTATCTCTTACATAGGTTTGATTGTTACATCCAATGTGATGTCTTCTTCTCCCTAAATTCTATATATTAAAGTAAAAGTTCCTAACTCACCAATAGAAATGTTAAGAGGAATAATGTCAAGAGTAGACTTGAGATCCTGTTCCTCACCATTCCATGATAAATACCAATGGCCACCCGAAGTATTTTTAATAGAATAATATGCTTTACTATATTGTGTAACTTCTGTGGGGCCATCTATGAATGCGGCGGCGCCGTGATGAAGATTTCCTTGATTGGACTGAGAATTCTCTGAAGCGGCGACCGCATCAGCTATACTATTCTCAAAAAATTCATCCAAAAATATTTGTAAAATTCCATCTCCATAATAAGGATCTACACCAACCACTTGCCAGGTCTTATCTGTATTACTTCTAGGATCTATTACTTTAATAGTCTTAAAACGTTCAAAATATTGATTAGTATTTTCTTCAGCTTTAATATACATAACTAATGAATAATTTAAGGTATTCCATTCAATACCAGCTTTTTGAGTCCATTCAATCGAGGTTTCAACCGGCCCCCGCAAATAAACCCAATACTTTGTACCATTTATATCTACCTATTGGTCACAACGCCTAATTTCTGACCTAAAATAAGCATCTTCTTCTAAATATCTTAAATATACTAACCAATGTGTATCAGTTTCTTTCCAGGTAAAAACATCTCCAGGTGTAATATTAATATCCTATTCACCCTCAGATGTTTTACCAACTCTCTCCGCATTTAAACAAATGTCTTTAAATGGAATAGAGAGCATTTTATTATCATAAGCAGGTTTATTTTTATCTGGATTAATCAAACATCTAAACTCTCTTCCATCTGAAAGTACTGCGGTTGCGGCTTGATAAGAATATAACAAAGCTCTTTTCAATCCTCGCAATTTATCATTAATAAATCTTTGCTATTGATTGCCGCCTTGATAATTTAGTCTTTTATTTAATAATTCTAATGACATATTTCTTTTTGCAATGTATTCATTAAACTTAAACATTCAAAAATTGTTCTTCTATAACAAGAAAAATCTTCTTTTTCAGGTAATGAATACAGCCCCTCCATTTTACTTAATAGCGGGAAAAAAACTTCTGAAAATTTTCCTTTCATAAGTCTTTGTATTCCCGCTAATTCTTCTATAATTGTTTCTAAAGGTTTCTACCAATCAGTACCTTCTTCTCTGCTTGGTAATAATTTATATGTTTGATTAATTAAATTTTGTAGTCTATGAGAGATTGTTTGATTATCAATATTAATATTATATTTTAATATCATGTTGATTATCTCCCTATTTAAATAATTTATCTTATGTATTTAATTATGACGGATTTTGAAACGTTCCGCCCGCTACAACAACATCGGTGTAAACTTAGATTGCTTATAGCCCTTATTTTTTTTCAATTACTATTAATATAATTCATATTTGAATCAAACACTTGTGTTAAATCACTTTGCTCAATCCAAGAACCATTGACTTTCTTATACACTTTTGACACTTCGACCCATGCACCATTAACTTTAAAGTACATCTTATTAGTTTCTGCCGCACTGCCTATTACGACTGCAATAGTAGCGTTTCCGTCAACTGTGTAAGTGTATGTATAATGATCAACTCCGCTCCCCCCGGGAACGTCATACTCAACAAATACAGTAGCACCATTTAAAGCTCCACCGTAATAACCTAGTCTGCATTGAAGCTTCAAATCAGCCAATTGCGAAACTGTTGGTAGGGTCGTTGCCTCTATCGTTTGAGTGCTATTTGAAGTTCCAACATCTTTAAAATTCAATTCTTCTGATAATTCCGTGCTACCACTAACTAATTGCGCACACATATACTCGCTTGAATTTGACGTACTTTCAGCATGACCGTTAACCATGGCATATAGACGAGTAATGTTGGCATTTGATGGAATAGTTATTCCAACATCATAAGTAAACACCGCAATGGTACCGGATCCACCAGAGTAATAATTGCTCGTTGTGGTTTCAGATGTATCATAACCGTTTCCAACAATGCCCTGGAAATACGATGCGCCTGAGCCATTGAAACTGCCAGAAACAAGAGAATAAGTACCTAAAACTGCATTCGCAGAGGTCTCGTTCCCATGGGCTATCAATTGCGAAGTGATGTCCACGCCATTTTTAGTAACCGTAACGGTATCACTTTTGTTAGTTGGCGTTATGGTTAATGTGTATTCTGTGTTCTCATAAGTAGAATAAGCGCCACTAGGATCAATTGTCCCATTACCAGTCAAAGTTGAAGTTATTGTTGCAGACACTGGTATCGTATAATCAACTTCAATTTCTGCACCATAAATATACATATATCCAACTGTATTTTTTGATGCTCTACGACAGTTAATACGAATACCAAAATTATCACCCATTGCGACAATGTCATTCCAATTATTAGTGAAACCAGAAAAAGTATGCACTGATGCTGTAGTAGTAATAACATCACAAGTTCCATTTATTGTACTTGTTTCATTCGCACAATATGGCTTATAGCTTGTTGATGTAGAAATTCCAGACTCACTTGCTTTAAGTTTTATCGTCCAGGAACTTATAACCGCAGCACTTGGAATGTCATCAAAATTAAATCCTCTTAGATAAATATATCTACTCGAGGTTGACGCTGTTAAATTTTGTATTGTCGCATATGTATTGCTGTCAGTATTCGTATATGCATTATCGGCATTTGTTACTGATAAATACGAAGTGCCAGCTGCATTATAAATTGTTGATGGAACTAATCTTATTGTAGGCATTAGCTCACCACCTTAATATAAATATCACCATTTGCACCCGTTGCCGCAACTGGGTCACTTGAGCCAGAATAAATAGTCTGGAAGGCCACTGACCCACTGACTCCGAATATACTCTTGCCTGATATAATATTGCTTGAAACTAAATTCGCATCTCCACTAATAGTTTGAGTACCGGTTAAATAAGTACCCGCCGCAATAGTCTGATTAGTCGTCCCCGGTGTAATTGTTGCGGCAGCTTTTGTCGTAACATTTGCGGTAAGTGATACCGAAGAGTTTCCAGCTGTACCACTTGAAATATAACCAGCTGTGCTTATATTGGGTGTTACAGATACTGTCTTTGTTAATGTTAATGTATTTGTTCCAGTGCTTACTGTAGCAGCACTACCTGAGATAGATGACGGCGCTGTAGCTGTGCCTGCCGCAACAGAAGCAGATGCATAATTAGTTACGTCTTTCGTGCCACTTGAATCAATGGTTAAAGTTCCTGATACTAATTCACTTGCGGTAACCGATACTGCTGTACCAGTATTAGTTCCACCGTTAATGTAACCGGCAGTATTAGTTACACTTGGCGTAACTGATATAGCATGATTGCTTACTGTGCCTTTAGTTACGGTGGGAGTGCCTTCTGTTCCATTAGCTACCGACTTCGTTTCTTGACTAGCATAGTATCCTGCGGGAACGGTAACTGTAGCGCCACTAACAGTGAGGTCTGTATCATCTCTTTGATCGATCCCGCTACCAACATAATTGGACGGTATAGCTGCAACTGTTACCGCTCCAGTAGTATATTTGCCAGCAGCAACTGCAGTTTGACTTGATTCCGTAGGTGTTATAGTTGCGGCAGCTTGAGTTGATAACTGTGAAGTATTGCTGCCACTCACAGTTACCGTGCCTGCTGTTCCACTTGATACGTATCCTACCGATACTGTCGGGGTAACGCTTTGACTTGCTGATGTTGTTGCTGTAATTAAACCGGTTCCTGAAATGGATATAGTAGGATTTGCGGTTATCGTTGTAGCAGGTGTTGTTGCGCTTCCACTCGGCATTGCATTAATCTGTACAGAACTTAGACCATCGTATCCACTATCAGCAGTTATTGTCTGACTTGAGGTAGTAGGCGTGATGTTTGTTTTAGCTTGTAGGCTTGGCGATGGGGTAGGCACATTTACCGTTACTGATGAATAACCATCTGCGGAATCCGTTATTATTGGGTTATACGTTCCATTTGCGGTAATTGTTTTTGCAACTAAAGTCATCGGAGTATCATATGTCTGTCTATCATCAAGTGTTAGCCCATTACTATTTAAAACATATGCATCTGTATGCATATGCCCATCAACAATTTCACTATAGTCATACCACGCAACACTATAATAAAAATCATCATTATCAAAAAACATATTACATGTCTGCCACGGCTCATAAACTGAATATGATGCAGATACAACAATAGTATCTCCATTATTATATGCGGCAACAATCTGTGCATATGTCTTATCAGGCTCCCAATATCCTGTTTGAGAGTTAAGTGTAAGTGTAACCACAAACACGCCACCGCTTGATGACACAGCCACATCCACAGCAGCATACGCAGTAACATCAATGCCAGTACCATTAGCAGATATACTTTTTGTGCCAAATGGTACAATTATATCATCCACGGCCTCAGTCATTTCAGCTAGAGTAAGAGGTAAATCATCACCAGTTTTTAATGAAATTGCGGTGGCAAGAGTATCTAATTTATCTTTATTTATTATTACATTACTCATTTTTATTTATCTCCATTATATAATAGGCGCTCCTTTGCTTATAGGTTAGCCCATTAATTAATTTATTCCATTAGCATTTGATATGTCAGTACTCCGTCTTCTTCCACATACCTAACCCCAGTATATGTGTCAACATATGCACCATCTTCATTAACCCCTGCCCCACCAATAAATCCATAACCATACCCTTCATCATAGACTTCTTTCACCACAGGTATCATCCCATTTTCAAAAGCAGCGGCTATCTCTGTATACGTTTTGTCAAGAGTCCTTGTGTCTCCATCAACGGTTGCTGTGACAAGCAATCCGCTTGCTCCACCATTATTAGCAACACCTTGTTCTAATTTATTCATCTTCGTAGCAGTTACTTTATCACCAGTAACCCACGTTGTTGGTGTATAACTCATTTCACTCTACCTCCATATAATCTATTTGCCCTACTCCAATTCTTGAAGAGGTCGCGGCAGCTGTTAATCCATAAGCCAAATCATTACCATCAACTGCATCGTTATCAACAGTAACAACTACTTTTGATAATCCATCATAACCGCTGCGGTCGTCGTTGCAGTGCCCGCAGTAATGGATACTGTTTTAGCTTGTAAGCTGATAGTATTATCAGATGTGATTGTTTTAATGGTGCCGCCGCCCGCATCTAATGTATCAACAACAGTTAAAGGAATATTACCAACTGTAAAAATATCTTTAACAATACCGCCATGACTATCAAAATCTTCTTTAACCAATGCTGTCGATTCAGCCTAAGCAGCCGTTCCTGTGATAACCGCACCGCTTTTATCATGTGCGGTTACCCCAGTTTGAAGTGTTGCGGCAGTCACGGTATCTGATGTTAAATCAATAAATACTGTGCCATCCGCCATCTGAACTTTATTATAAGCCATTAGCTCACCTCATTCCATCCGTAAACCCCTGGCTCCCACACATTTGTGTCTACCATTGATGTCCAATGCTTTTCATTATGTGTTACTTTATCGCCCGCCGCATATGCATCTTGAGCACCAAGTGGCTGGACCCATTCAGGCCACTACTCGACCGACACCCGCACCCAAAGAGCTGGAGTTATATCTGGTGTCCAATCACTTTGAGAGGTGTGAGCTTGAACACATTTATATAAAAGATTAGAGTATCTAACCCTGTCATCTATTGAATAATTAATATTTATTTGCCAATTTGGAAATAATTCAATTCCTGTTAATGCAGTTGCATCATCTAATGATATTGCTGCTTGTTCTATAAGTCTACGTAATTCATACGCTCTCTATCTTGTTATCATAATTCATTCTCCTTTTAACTCTTTTAGGTAGTAGGGATTAAGGTACCATCCACATAATGCGTTTCATATGTACTACCCTCTATCTGTGCCCAAGTAATCGTGCCGTAGTTATGATAGGTTGACCAGTTGGTTGCCGACTGATAGTCAAGTGCTGTGCCGTCTCCAAGATGGTCATACAACGACTTAGGGATATAGATAGTGCCACCACTGCCGCCACTTGCGAATGGTGTACCAGCAAACGGAGAAGTGGAACTCAATGAATAGATAACTGCTTCACGCAGAATTAATGTATTTAACGAACTACATCCGTTAAACGAATGCTGAGCAATAGTAGTCGAGCTTGGTTTGTACTTATATTTCAAGTCCACTCCGAGAAGACCAGTACATCTATAGAATACATACCCACCCGTTATTCCATCTCCATGAGTGCTTGCCCCGTTATCGCCTCGCACCACTGCGTATTCAAGGGCAGTACAATACTGGAACCCATACGATGCAATAGAATGAACCTTCGGTTGATTGAAACTTGTGAGTGAAGTGCAACTGTCAAACCCGTATTGTCCGATTGTTGTTAGGTTTGGCAGGTTCAAGACAGAAAGTCCAGTGCTTGAAAAGCCGTATTGTCCAATCGTTTCCAGATTCGACATATTGACGGAAGTAAGCCCAGAACACATACGGAAAGCTCTTTCGGCAAGGGATGTTACAGACGAACTGGTAACAGATGTTATTCCACTCTTGTTATAGAAAGCATACGCCCCAACGGATGTGATGTCACTTAAAGTAATCGCTCCATTCGGCTCCGTATTTGTTGCAATACCTTCCGTTGTCCATCCGCTTCCACTTGCAGTTCCCGTCATTTTACTACCATCCGCCCCATATGCAGTGTAGCCAGTAAGCAACAATTCTGAGGCAGATGCTGTAGCATCAGTCATATCAACTATTGTAGTATCATCTATTATTACTTTTGCTACACTCATATTTTTATCTCCTTATTACAGATCTCCAGTAAGTATATCTACTATCTCTTGAGCATCTGTCTATATTTCTTCATTTGTTTTTAAGTTGCCTTCTGTATATATACGTCCAAATTCGGACGGATCATTTGCTTCATCATATTCAATACCATCCCGTACTACATAACGGTTAGCATCAGAATAGGTGCGAGTAAACTCACGACCATTTATATAAAAAGTTTCTGTTTTTATTGCCATATTTATCTCCTTTTAACTCTATTCTGAGTAATCATATTGACTACCTTCAATTTTAGCCCACGTTATTGTCCCATATCCATCTACAGTAGACCAATTAGTTGCCGCCTTGTAATCATTTGATGAACCTGTTCCTAATTCATCATATAATACTTTAGGAATATAAATGGTTCCACCTGTGCCACCATTCTTAAATGGAGTATTGGTAAAAGCATTTGTGTTGCTCAAGCTTACGACAGACGTATATCGAAGAACAATCGTCGTTATATTTGTCGCCCCGTTAAAAGCATTGCCGCCAACAGACCGAACAAAACCGCAATCGGCAAGCAATAAGTTGGTGCACCCGCCAAAACAGTATGAACCTATATTTCTGTATGATGCACCGACATTTTTCGCTGCATTAGGAAATTCAGCGGTAACAAGGCCAACACAATCACGTAATGCTCCAGATCCAGAATAAAGAGATATTTGTTCACCTGTTAATTTAATTGATGTACACGTAGAAGAAAGTCGTAATAACACTATATAACGAGAATTTACCCCTAATACAGGAAAATTAACATCTGTAATACTAGTTATTCCAGTCCCATTCAATGAATTTGTTCCAATATTAATACATTTAGGCACTATTATATTATTAATCGATGAACAATTATAAAAAGCATAATTATCAATCGTTGTAACCTCTGAAAGGTTTGAAAGATTAGTTAATGAACTGCAACCATAAAAAGCATATTGTGGTATAGAAGTTAAATTTCCAACAGTTAAACTTGTTAATAATGACTGATTTATAAATGCATAATCAACCAATGAAACGATATTTGTATTTGTATAACTTCCAGACAAAGTCTTTGTTATTATTTCATTTTCTTTAGTTGTAGCTGGAATTTCTCCTTCAACCAACACTCCATTTTTTCCCAATGCGGTATAATCGTTATGTAAATTATCGGATTCGACAGTGTCACTAGTGAGATCAAAGAAAGTACTATTATTAAATATAATCTTAGATATACTCATACCAACACTCCTTAATCACTTGATATTTCTGTGCCATCGGCGTAGTGTGTTTCATAATAACTGCCTTCTATTGCTTTAATACTATTATTTGTATATCCAAGAATTGTACTCCAATTTGTTGCAACTTCATAATCAGCAATTTTAGATTGAGGTACATATAATGTTCCTCCCGTGCCTTCTTCAGCAAATGGAGTTCCTGTGAATGCATCAATATTATTTAAAGTAGTAGTTCGTGCACCTCTAATTATAAACGTTGAAAATATAGAAGCGTTGCTGAACGTTTTAGTCTAAATAGCATAAGGATTTCCTATATCAACCGAATGTAATGATATACAATTATAAAACCAATTAGTACACATATTATAATTAGCATTTCCGCCGTTTATCTTGGGTAAAACAACTAAAGGTAAAGATTGACAATTATAAAATAGATTTTGTCCATAATATGCTGTCATTTTTTTTAAATTAACAGTAGTTAAAGCAGTACAATCCTTAAACATCCCGCCTTTATTTCGTAAATATCCTGCATTTTCTAAATATGCTGAAACTAAAGCAGAACATCCTTCAAACATATTTGTTCCATGCTTATAATCAGTAGAGCTAGAACCTGTAAGGTTAGGAAAAGAAATACTAACTAACGATTTACAATTCCTAAAAGCATAATCTCCAATTCTGCTAGTAGACTATAATTTATTAAGATTTTCTAAATTAGTACAACCATCAAAAGCATATTGATAAATATCCGTAACATCAGAAGTGGTTATTTCTTCTAATTTTGAACATCCACAAAAAGCATAATTTGAAATAGATGTTACTTTTGGCATTGAAACATCTAATAAATTTGTACAACCATTAAAACAATATGTCCCTAACTATTCAACATTTAGGCATGATACACTTGTTAATGCAGTGTTATTATTAAAAGCCCTTTCACCTATAGATGCTATCTCATTATTCACATAAGCTCCACTATAAGTATGATTTAATAATTCAATTTCATAATTAGGTCGCGCACTACCAATAATTGCGTCCCCTTTATTATCATGCGCTGTCTCATTCTTTACCAAATGCTCAGGAGTAACTGTTACATCAGTTAAATCCATTAAAGTTGTTCCATCAAGAGTGACTTTAGAAACTCCCATAATCACCCTCCTATCGTAACTGTTTTACCACCAGCTGCATTATCTGTCTATGTATAAGTAATCGCACCCACTGTAACCATTCCTAACCCGGTATATCCAGAATCAAAAGTTACTGTTTGTTGCGATACAGTGGGTGTAATACTTTTATTTTGATTATTTGTTACAACAGATGTATCTGTTAAAACTATATCAGCTTCTAACCAAGTTCCTGCAGTATTTAATGTTTTAGTATTATTATTAACTGTTGCTATATTATTATTTTTATAACTTACTGTTGTACTCATGTTACACCTCCATTATATACTGGAAGATCTATGTACGATGCAGTTCCAGAACTTGGTGTTAAAGTAATTCTATTATTTGATATTGAAAGAGAGTACGTTGTATTATTGTCTGTAACGCTGCTAATTGCATTATCCACATATTGTTTATTCGCAACATCTCCATTCGCAGTTGGCGTAACTACATTATGGATTTGTACTCCTTGACTCGACGCCTTAATTAAGTTTTGTTCGTTATATTCAACAATAAAACCATTAGTGTCTCCATCATTATTAATAAGCATGCCACCGTTCACAATCGGAATCGCATATCCATCTACATATGCCTTAGTTGTTAAGTCATTTGCGGCAGTTGGATTTGCAGGGCTAGCCACAGTTCCCGCAGACACCTTTCCTGCATACCAAGAGTTTCCAGACCAATCAAGAGTGTGGGCATTAGAACGATTATTTGTCGACGTTCCATTACCAACTATTTCGACATACATACCACGAGAATCATTAGATGCGGAAGATGAATCAATTATATTACATTCACCAAAAACATGTTGCGAGCGATGATTTGCGGTTGTATAATAACCCTCGGCATGAGAATAGTAGCCAGAAGCAGTCGTATTAAACCCCTCTACATGAGAAAAGGAACTGGAAGCGGTCGTATTAAACCCCTCTGCATGAGAAAAGGAACCGGAAGCAGTTGTACTATACCCCTCTGCATGAGAACCGTAATTAGAAGCTGTCGTACCATCCCCCTCTGCATGAGACGCGCCAGCAGAAGCGGTCGTATTAAACCCCTCTGCATGAGAATAGTCACCGGAAGCTGTCGTACCATCCCCCTCTGCATGAGAATAGTTACCGGAAGCAGTATTTACACTAATATTATTAAATACTTCCGAATAACGTCCCGTCCCATTAGTAATTAATCTACCATTTAAATATTTAGAATCTAATTTATGTACAATCTTTATTTCAAGTGACAAACTGAGATTAATGGTACCTGTATATGAAGCCCCTTCAGGTAATAAAAAATAATACCAAAGGTCATCAAAAAATAATTCAAATGGATCTTCGCCATCTAAATTGCCAATATGATATGTCTCTACCCCATCTTCGTCATCGTATCTTACTTCACCAGTATACTCTACTCCATTATACATTAATGAATAAGGTTGCCCATCTTCTAAATTATCGCACCAGGATTTGTCAGTTAACTCTGCTTCGTAATAATCTTGATTATCCAGCGTAATCGTTTGACTCCATACTTCTGTCATGGCTGGGTCTTCAGTATAATGTGTTCTGTTTTGAATAAACGAAGACGCAGTGGAATCATTCTCATTCCAGTCTGATTGAGTTTGTGATGTTAAGTATCCAGCATCATTAGTAAATGAAGATACATTAGTTGGCACAGTGGGAATTACCGTATTACTAGGTAACGCCCCTACATCACTCGCATTTAAAATAATATTAGATGTAAGTGCTTTATTATTTATAGTCCTAGAAGTAGGAACATAACCACTTAAATCAACAGCAGTAGTTCCAATCAACTCCCAAGTATTATTTATATACATATATTCATCATACACATCACCTGTATCACCACCACTTTTTGATACAAAATAAATGGTATGATCTTTAATATTCGTAGATGGTAATGCATTAACTACTTCTACATCAAATGAATTAATATTACCAATAGCTGTAGCAATCAATCCATTAACACCTGACGCGGTTTGATAACCGCTATCATTTGTTAATTCACTAACTACAGTAGGAATACTCTCTCTTGCAGTAGTATCTTTTATATTATAAGTTTCACCATTAGGCAGTATTATGGTAGATATGTCTGCCATAATAAATCACTCCCCTCTTTAAGATACTGTAACAGTAGCTTGGGTTCCACTAAAAGTAGGTTGACTAACACTACCTGCCGCAGTTGTTGTGCCACTTAATTGAACCTTTGTTCCAGTAAAAGTTAAAGATCCATTACTACCATTTGGAGTACCACTTGTACTTACATTACCTTCTGTGCCAGTAAATGTGCTTGTATAAGTCGCGGGGACTGCGATATTACCCGTCACAAGTCTGGCTCCTGTGCCAGTAAAAGCTGGAGCAGATGCTTCATATGCCGCATCACTTGTCTTTACAGTTTGATCTGATGTTGTAATAGACGCACCAGTTGTATATCCAAGTTGATATAAACTTAATGTTTCATTAGCTACACTATAATAAGTTAAATTGTTACTTGGTGCAGTTGTCCCAGGAGCCGCCGCAACCACAGTTTTAGCTACTGTAACACTTGAAGGATTATGAATTGTAGCTGTCCCGCCAGCAGTTTTTAAACTAATAGTTGGAGCAGCAACGCTTCCTTCTGGCGTATATGTAGCTGTACCAGAACTTGCTTTACTAACTGTTGCCGTTTTATTTTCAGTGGTGGCGGTAGTTGTTGTAACACCACCCGCAGGAGTAAAAGTGCCAGTAAAAGTTGTACTAGAACCAGTAAAGGCGCCACCACTAATAGAGCCCGCAGGTTGATAATTTCCAGAAGTATTAGTAGTAGAGGTAATCGTTACATTACTACTTGAACCAGTAAAAGTCGGCTGACTAACGGTACCCGCAGGAGTATAAGAGCCAGATGCAGAATCTTTATAAGCTAAATCCCCAAGGGAATCTAAACTACCTAAAGCATGCCATGTACCATCTGCTCCCCAAACAAATTCTTCAGTTCCATAGAAAAATAATTGACCTGTCGCAGGTGTTACATCTTCCCCATTTATTTTAGGAGTTTCAGTACCACCATCAGTAAGCGCAACAGAAGAAACGCCAACAAATACAACCGCATCTCCGCCTGTTAACGCCGCAATTTGTGATCTTGCCTATGCATCTTTAAAATTATAGGTAGTACCACTTGGCAAAGTAATTTTACTAATATCTGCCATTTTATATTTACCCTCCTTATTCCCTATTTAAAATAAGGTTTTCATCTTGTAATTCTAATTCTAAATTTAATTTATTATTCCAAAATTCTCTATCAGATAAACTAACATGAATAACTTTATCATTAATATGATCCATAAAGTCTTGTTCCATTGCTGCACTATTTAAAAATGGTAAATCTATTAAATAAGCACTTCCATCTCCTACTTTTAAACCAGGAATTAAAATTTCTTCATTACCTTCTCTTATTCTTTTGTAATCTGTGTAAATATATAAAACATTTTTTTCAGAAATTAATAAAGGATTTTTATTCCAATCATAGGTTGAATTTGAATAATAAACTAAATTCTTTTTTGATATATTTTTTATTTTACTCCATAAATAAGAAACTCCTTCGGGATCTAAATATTTAGGCATTTTTATTTCCCTCCCTTATTATGAAGAAAAAATTTCATCAAGTTCATCATTATCAAGTTTTGATAAACTAAGTTCGTCAAATGTTTGATCATTGACTAATTCGTGCGTTTCAATTCTAGGTTTATTAATTAACTCATTATAATCAACAATATTTCTATTTCTATAACTTGAATCCTCTAAATAAGTTGAGGAATGATTAACAGGTTGCATAATAACACCAAGAGTAGATCTCATAACGCCTCTCTTATCAGGAATTCGACGTTTATATAAACGTTGCAGATGAAATCCTTCTCTTTCATAATCTTTTTTTAATTGTAAAAGTTTTTGCATATGATTAGCTTGAGAAGTAAATTTAAAATCACTGCCGCTATATTTCATACGAGTATTTTCAACACTTGCAAGCTGTTGACTTAACCACTCAACAATCATATACACCGCAAGAATATTAATCTATTCATGCGTTAAAGTTTGATTAAAATAACCTCCTGCATATATAATCGCAACAACATCTTCATTGTCACTTTCCACCCCATTATAAGTTCTTTCATCCTCAATTTCAAATAATTCATAATTATTTAAATTGATTCGTGGAAATTCAAATTTTTCAATAGCAGAAAGTAATAATTCTTCTAACATTCTAAATGTATCTAGTTCATTTAATTCTAAATACATATCGTCTGTGATTTTTGAAAGAAAGGAGTCATATATAAGTGAAAATGAAGTCATTCATATACCTCCTAATAAAAATTATTCTTTAGTAACTGGCTGATACCTTCTTCCAGATGGTGCGGCAGTCGCTGCGGGTTTGATAGGAGTTGCTCTACGCCCTTCTAACCTACCATAAGTATCTGAAGTATCTTCTTCCCCACTGTCATATTTTGTATTTTTAATTTCAATGGCTCTTGTAACATCAAATCCAAGTTTATCTAAAATAGCTTCTCTTTTAGCCATATCATTTAATGGAAGATCTACTGCCATTGTTTTTATCATTTCTTTAATAACTTCTGGAGCAAAATCTAAACAATCAAGAAATTGATCTAATGTTCCAGTTATCATTAAATTCTTAACATCGTCTTTTGTATAATGATATTCAGGTTCAGGCTCTTTAAAGAATAACTGTTTAGTAGCTTCTTTATCAGTAACCTCTAAAAATTCTTTTAAAATAATTAATCCACCAGGAATATAACTTAACTTTTCAAGTTCATCAAAAGTTACTTCTTTGGCCTCACCTGGATAAAAATTTCTATGTACACCAAGATCAGGAACTGTATAACCAACAGTACCGCTATCTTTGTTAACTACCCTAATTAATGTATCTTTATTAATCATTTTATATAAACTCCTTTTATCTCCATAGTAAGAAAAGGGGAGAATTAAAAATTAATCCTCCCCTATTTTATTAGTTAAATTACTCGGCATCCGGTCCCGCACTAAGGGATGTATTACGATATACACAAATACCAGGATTTACTAAGTAAGCAGCTACGCCAAGTTTTTGATATGTCTGAATTTCTGTAGACCAGTCACGATTATCAAAAGATTTAACCTGAGCGCCGCCTTCAAATGCAACCTTAATAGGCTTTTCTGCACCAGTAGGAATTATCCATGCATACTGAGCATTAACAACTTTCTTATCATTTTCAGGTGTTTCGAAAGACTGAGGAAGTATAATTACTTGATGCCCTTTGTAAGTAGCAAAGTAGCCATTATTCCAAAGCTGATCTTTCATATTATCAGAAAATGCATTCCAGTTTGTTGCGCCTGAGCTAATCGGAAGCATTGTTGCTGCAAATTCAAAAGTACAATAAATTGTGCTCTTGCCATATGCATCTGCGATCTGAAGTAAGTTATCCATTGCAGCTTCATCAAAAGCAGTTTGAGTTGTCTTGTTAACTGCCTTAATATTGCCAACCATAGCAACAAGAGCTTTTGCAATTTCACGATAAACAGCTTCATCAAGTCCTTCAAGAACAAGGCTGTAATAATCGTTCATTGTCATGCGGCCGTCAAGTAATTCTTCCCATTCAATACGAGAAGCTCCGCCGTATGCGCTTGTAGGAACTTCGAGTGAATATCCATCTAACTTAAATACTTCATATCTACCAGCAAGGCCTACCCTAGTAACGAACTGTTTAGCACGTCTCTTGGAAGCCTCACTAATTCTTACCTTATATACAGGTTTTACACCCTGAGCAAATGTACGAACATCTGCGAACTGACCATAATTCTGAAGAACCTTTTGAGGCATAACTTCAGTAAGTCCAACTTCCATCAGTGTGTAAATAAGATTTTTATTTTCTCTAAAATCTTGAGGAGTCTTACCTAATTCGTTTAACTCCTTAATAAATGTTTTGTTCAGAGCTTCTTGAAAGCTTCTCTCCGCCGAAAGAATAAGCGACAGAAGGATTTAATGAAGCCTTAGCATTGGCTCTAGCTAATTCAATAAGCTGATCTCTACTTAATGCCATTACTCTTTTCCTCCCTATCACTGAATTCTCTGAATCTTAACACCAGGCTGTCCATCAGGCATTGTATAAACCTTGACAACCTTCCAAACCATGCCAGTCAGCGTACCTGAACCAGCGGCTGCTAAGAAACCAGTTGTTGCATCTACTTGAAGCTTATCGCCAACATCAAGACTAATACCATTAACTTCAGCAGTATTAGATGTATTAGCTCCGAATGTATTTGTGGTGTAAATATCACCAATATTTGTCTTTATAAGTCTCGGATAGATCTTACCATCTGAGAAATCGCTTGCTTTCAGAACAAAATCTTTATGAGACTGGAATCTTTCATCATAAAGTTTTTCTTCGCAATAAACAAGCATAAATTCACCATCACCATCAAGGTCAGCACGACCATTTGCATAATCATACTTTAAAAATTGTCCCTGCTCTAACTGTGCGATCGGTGTGAGTTCTGCTGCAGACTCTGGATCATCAATGTACATAGCAGGGAGTTGAGCATAAATTTGACCTGTGACAATACCAGAAAGGTGGTTAGGCTCAACCTGTCCATAGCCTTTTCTTTTAATTGCTGTTGCTGCCATATTTTAGCATCCTCCTAAATTTATACAATTAAATTAACTAAATTTTTCTTGCTCTTTTACAGCTTTTACCCATTCTGGTAAGCTGCCATCCTAGTTATCACCATAAGTATAAGTCATAACATCATTATCTTTACTCTCTGTTTCTTTGTCATCAAGTGTAAAGCTAATCTTTTTATCAAAGCAAATAACTGAAAGTTTTGCTTTAATTTCATCTAAAGTATACTTCTCTTTATTGCTAATTACATCTGCCTTATCTTCATCAGAAAGCATATAAAATTCTGCAATAAGAGCATCCTTATTCTGATTATCAATTTCATTTTTGAAATTTACAAGTTCTTGATATTGACTCTGAAGAGCAGTATATTGTTCTTTTAATGTATTGAACTCTTCTTCAAGTAATTCATACTTTTTAGCCTTTTCTTCTTCATCATCATCATCTTCGCCCTTATCGTCTTCAGGATCTTCTTCAGAATCTTCTTCTTCCTCGTCCTTATCAACGTAATCAGTAGGAGCAGAAGTATCTTCTATATCTTCACTCACCTCTGCAGCTGTTTCTTCAGTAACTTCATCATTTACTTCTTCAGCAAATTCAGTAGTAACTTCTTCTTCAACAACAACTTCGGTGTTTTCAAGATTGTCCATCTGTTGTCCTCCTCCGTTTAAGGCATTCTTTAAATCTTGCATCATACTATAAAGTGTGTGCCTAAAATTATCGTCTAATGTAAATCTTGTGCTTACATCTGGAGCCGTTACAGAAGCGCCTTCGAAGCAAGGCTCAACATCGTCTCCTAATATGCAAATTTTTTGAATAATTGCATCATTTATAATAAAGAAATCCATTCCATTTGCCAAATTAGTTTCCCATTGACCTTTTACAGAATCTTCTTTAAGTTCCATTGACTGCGGCCGGCCCTCTTTCACAGGTAAGCTGGATTCTGGAAATTGTTCCGTCCAAAGGTAACCAGTGGTCATAAGATATTTATGAATTACTGCATTACCCATTCCATCACTGTCTTCAAAATTCTGAAACCAAACTTTTGCATCTGGAGAAACAAATCCATAAGGAACAGTTTGACATTCGAATTTGATTCCTTCATCATCAATAATAATTTTTTCTCCGTGGTCTGTAAAATCTTCTTTACTATCTCTATAATAACCAACAATAGGAGCTCCGCGAAGTGTCTTACCAATTTCAGCGGCGACCTCTTCAGTAATAAATGTGTGGTTTCTATTAGCACCAACATAAAGAACTTTTATATCACATTTTGACATTAAAGGATTAATATCAAGAGGTTGAAGATTTAAAAACTCTGGAGAATCAATAGTCGCAACTGACTGATGCATAATAATTATCTCCTTTCAGTTCCCCTATATTTATTATAAAAATTTGGGTAAACCCTTTAATAAGTTTTGTCCAAAAAATTTTTTAAATTTATTAACTCATACTCTATTGATTTTGTAATGTTTTAGTAGATTTTTCATCATCCGCCTTTTCAGGCCTTCCTGCCTCACTATCACCAGTCTTATTTCTATTAAGCACCTCTGCATTCATAGTGCTAGACATAAGAGGTGGAATAAATACATTAACTAAATCAAGAACATCATTTTCAAAATATGCATTAGCTAATACAGCACTTTGTGATTGACCTAAAGCCACTTGCGGCAACATTTTTGAATAACCTAATTGAGTATGCTCTTTATATTGTTTTGCTAACTATTTATAATTATAAATTGTAGTAGGAAGAATTTGTGCTTTGAATAAAACCTTTTTAGGATTTCCATTATAAGGTTTTAATAAAACATTTAAAAATGCTTCAAATTGTTGTATCAAATTCCACATTGAAGCTTCATCATTTAAAATAGATTTTTCAAGAGCAATATTACCATCAGTGTTAAATTGCATCTATGAAACACCAGCTTCATTATAAACGGCTCGCTCTACTTTTTTCAATTCATCTACGGTAGTAGTAGTCTTACTATCTGCCATATCCGCAACATCTACATCAGCAAAAGTAGTTAAAACATCAATACCAATTGCCTTTTGAAGCATTTGAACTGCATTGTTATGCAATTGCTGAGCCTCATCTACATCAAAAACTAAATCTCCATTTTTATCAATAGGCATCTTCTGAATAATGATTTTTAATAATTGCTGTTGCATTTTGCGACGATCAAGATCTTGAGCGGCATCTAAATCAAGAATTGCCGGAATTACTGCAATAAAAGGTGGAAAATCATCACCATTTAAATTAAATTTAATAACAGAACCTACATCAAGCATATACCATCCAGACTCATCTCCGGGATAATCGGGTTTTAATTTACCTTGTTTATATAATCTATATCCTTTTTCAAACTCTGGCGGAAATACTTTTAACATTCTATTTCTTTGCTATGCATTAGTAAAAAAATCATTAAAATATTTCATATTAAATTCAACTACTGGTTGATTTCCTACCATAAACCGCGATCTACAATATTTAGGATGTAGCTATTGCACAGTTATTGTTCCATTTCTTGCTATTAAATAACCATAATAACAGCCATTTCTAATAACTTTTAATGCAACTTCTCCAAAAAATCTTTTAACTTCAAATTTATCTAAATATAATAATGCTTTTGTAAAGTTATCTAATAATTTATCAGGTTTTATTAAATTTTCATCATAATAAGGGGTTACAAGCCAATCATACCTATACATATATGCCATATATCGACATAATCTTTGATAAATACCACTAACCTTATAAAAATAATTAGAAATCTCTCTCATTGCATCAAGATTACCAGAATGAATCGCATACAGCACTTTCTATTTTTTACCTAAATCTGAATGTATTCGTAGATCACCTAATTTTAAAATTGCATCTGATAATGATTTTACACCAACTCTAATTTTTGAAAAATCAATCGGCACAAAATCATTAGCCTCATTTAGAATTTGATTATCCTCAGTTCCAACCATATTAAAGCCCTTTTGTTTAATTTGAGCCATTCGATTAATCAACTTTAGATACCTCTCCTTCTTAGTATCCGGCCGCCGCAAGGATATAATCATAAGTTATTCTAGCCTCATCCCAATATGGAATAATCACTAAATTAATATTATGATCGCGGCAATACTATCTTTTTTTCATATCATTATATTGCTGTTTTCTTAATCCATTATATCCACCAAATTTAGATTTAGCTTCATAATGTTGAATTCCTTGAAATTCTATAAGAAAATCAATATTATGCTAATCATCAAAAACCGCAAAATCAAACCTTAAAGGGCGACCTGTATTACTTATTAAATCTGGAAAAGAGTATTCTTCTGCGAACTCTAATCCAGACTGTTTTAAAATTTCTTCAATTTTAATTTCTCCCCTAGAAGCTCGCATATTTTTTCTCCTTCACTATTGTTATATAAAAAATCTATTAATAACATTAATAAACTTTGACCTTAACCTGGCGTAAAAAATAAAAAGTCTGAAATATTACGTTTTTTCTTCTTTTTACTTCTTTCTTCCTCAAATCTAATATAATATAAACCATAAATAAAAGCAGAAAATTTATCTTTTTTAATACTTCTATTGCTCTGTTTTAAAATAATATTAACACCCTAATTTTCTTCTACTAAATTTAGCATTTGCTCTTTTAAAATAGATGTTAAAATAAATGGTCTTAAATATTCATTTCTTTCATCAACATTCATATTTTGACCTTGTTTAGTGGACATTAATTTTGTTTTTGCTAAACTTTCATCAATTAAAAATCTAATTTTTCCACTATACATTTGAGTTTGTGCATAACTATATGCCTCAGTATTAATAGGTGCATTAGCTTTAATAAGATATAATAAATCTTTTTGTGTTTCAGGTGTTATGAATTGTTTATATTCAGGGTATTCATCTGTATTATATACCCCAAATGGAGGTAAATATTCACCATCTTCAGTATCTTGAGATTTAACTAAATAATCTATTAAACCAACACCAAGACCATTTGCATCAATAGCAATTCTACGAGGTCTATATTTATAATATAAATGTTTTATATGAATACATTGAGTTTCAAAATGTTCTGCATCAAATGTATAAATATTTACAAGAGTTTTATGGGCTGCGCCTTGAACTTGCGGCGTGACCTTAAAAACACAAATTTCTGTAGTACATCCAACACGACCAACGTCAATTCCAAAAACATAATAGGCATTTTTTGATGACCGCCCGCTATATTCATACTATGGTTGTAATAACACTCTATATTTATCAAATTTTTCTGAAGAAAAGAAAGCATTTTCTACATCGCCAGACCAAATACTTCTATACTATCTATTAAAAGATTCATCATTAAAAGTACCTTGTAATCTTAATTGCTCTACAAAATCTTCATCTAATAAGCCAGAAATAACAGGAGTTTCATAAGTTCCGCCCATAATCATATATTCATCTGGTTCAAGAATAGAATTAATAAGCATTTCAATTAATTTATGATAAGCAAAACTGTTTTTCCATCCTGCTGTTGTAATATAAATTTGAGATTTATTTACATTCTCTTCTTTATGACGACTACCATCTGAAAGTCTTCTATCAACATTTGTTGTAGGAATAATAACTTCATTAAGAATATCTCCATCAATAAGAACACACTCTTCCATCAAGCCTCCTGTACGTCTTTGACCTCTTGACGATTGCCTTGCCGCAAGAATATCAATACTAGAACCATTTTTAAATACATATTTTACATTATCTTTTGATTTAGTAGAAACACCTCGATCCCAATTTATTTCATTATTTAAACCAGGAATAAGTTTACAAATTTCTTCAATTTTTGCAATAGTAATAGAAGCCGCCTGCTCTTTTCCACCAGTAGTTACAAATAAATGAGAATTAGGATAAAGAATACATCTAATCATCAATGCCATCATTGATAAAAAAGATTTTGAATAAGCACGCGGAAATGTAGCATAAACAAACCTGTGCCTCATTACTATTCTTAAAAAAACTCTTTGATAAAAGAAAAAATTAAAGGTACTATCTTTTCCTTTTATAAAATCTACAAATACATCAGGATATTCTCTAAAATAAGCTATAAGATCTCTTAAATCATCTAAAGCCGCAAGTAATCTCTATTCTGATAAACCTCGTTTTTTAAATTCTCTATCGGAGGATAACTGTAATAATTTTTTTAAACTCATTCGTGTTGAATCCTCCTACTTGTATATTCCTATTCAATAGACTAATCATCTAATTCTTCATCATGTGCCTTCATATCATTAAGAGCGTCTTTATAATCTGAAAAATCTTCATCCTCAAGTTCAACATCATCTAAACCTTTTGCTTTTGCTTGTTTTTTATCTTGTTTCATTTCTTCAGAAATACGCTTGTCTTGAAGATATTTTTCAATTTCTTGAGCCAATGATTTATCTTCATAAATTAAACTTTTAGTATAAGATTTTAAATCAGCAATAATTTGATCAATAACATCTTGTGGCTCTTCACATTTATATCTTGGAATTGCACCACTATGAGATTCTACAAAATCAACAAGAGCAGAAGCAGAATCAATAGCATTAGTCTATTTATCTTTATTTTGAGCCTCTGTAAACTTTGCAGACTTCATCATGGAATCGTAAACACGCGATAATTTCTGGTAAGTATCAATGTCGCCACAATCAATAGCCTCATTCATTTTTAAAGATGTCTTACAAATCATCTTTAAAGTGTCAATACGCGCTGCGCCTTGAATATCAAATGAACCCATAAATTCATTATATAATTGTTCAAGGGCAACCCATTGGCTAGACCTATATAAACGTCCCCATTTTATAGCAAGGTACATTTTCTCATCATCATCTAAATCTGCCCCTGGATCTACCATATCAGCTTCCGCCATAAAATTCTGTTCTTGGAACGGATTTTTAGCTTGTCGCAACGCGTCCTAATAAGAATTTGGCTGGCCGCCCGCATATTCACCAGTAATTACATTACCCCAATGTGGCAATTCTTTATTTTGAGTTTCTGTACTAACTAAAGTTTGATATTCAGCTTGTGAAATCTTACCTTCGCTTAATTTAACTTTTAATTCTGCCTCATATTTTGCTTTTTCTTCCGCATCGGCCTTTTCTTTAATCGTCTATTGCTAGGCTAATTCTTCTTGAATTTTTTGAGTATCCGCATATCCATACATATTCCATTGTTTAAGTTTCATCTTTGCAAGATATTTTCCAATGACTGACATACCATTCATTTTATATGGATCTTTTGCAAAGGCTTTATCTCTTAATACATTCCACTCTGTTGGAATGTAAGGAACATCTAATTTTTCAAGAATCCATTCAAAAGTACTAGGATCAAAATTATCAATGTGAGCAGTTAAACAAGGTTTACAAATTTCACATTTACTACCATCTTTATATGTATAAAAATTTATTTGACCAATTTTCTTCCCACATCTTTCGCATTGGCATTTACCACTTGAATCAGGCTCTTGCCCTATTAATTCTTTTGCCATAAAGAGCCTCCTTTCCATATATTAATATATAAAAATTATTTAAATGGATTAAAGATTTTTGCCCTGCCCACATCATTTCTTCTTATTTCTGCAATCTTTACATAAACTATAATAACCACTTTTAGAAGTTTTATTTTTAGAGAAAAAATAAGGGTGAGCTAATTTTACCTAATGGCAACGTGAACACCGCTTCCAGGTGCCATATTCTTCATAAGTATAATGCCATACAATCCAATCTTCTTTTGCCTGTTCTGCGATAATTTTGGGAATTTTTTTCCGCCATAATGCGGATAGATATTCAATAGAATATGAGATATTATAATCTTTTTTGATTTTTTCGGCAATGTCTTTATTTTGTAAACCATCTATTTTATATATCATAATATCATATAAAACAGGATATTTATCTTTTAATGCTCGGTCTACAAGTTTATCAAAATCCTCCATTAAAAACCACCAATCACCATCAAAATGACCCCACGACTATTCTTTTATTTTAGAATAATTACACAATAAACAACAAACATGATGAGGATCAAATAAAGATATTAAACAATTACTTACAGGTTCTCCATTTTCATCTATTGTTATTTTTTCACTTAAATCAATTTGATTAATACTTTTTGTTAGCCGCATTGTTGCGACTGGCGGTTTATACGCACTTTTAAGTACATATTGATCTTGCCGCATCTATATTAATTGTTTTGTTAATAAAAATTTCTTTTTTCCTCTTGCCGCCTTTTGTCTGACTTCTATTTTCTGTATTTCTTCTCGTAATTCTTTTAATCCTGGTATAGTTTCAATATCTTCTTCAGTGATTTGTATTTTTGGAACTAATAAAATATTTTTATCGCCGCCAGTCATAAAGTTATAAATACCATCTTCGCCATTTTCAAACTTTTCAACCAATCCCTAAAAAGAAATTTCACGTTTATTAACTGTAACCATGCGGTTATCAGTTAAGATTCTTTTTTCTTTTTTCGCCTACGGCGTCTCTGTCAAATATTTAGCAAGTTCTTCTAAATAATAAGGAGTTAACTTCTCTGGAGGAACATTGTCTACAATTTCATGAACTAATTTATTTCGCTATTGAGGGTCAGTAATAGTATAATCAAGTTTATAAGGTTTGTCATTATTTTCTTCTTCCTCTTCAATAGCAATAATAGCTTCTTCTTCTATTAAGTTATTATTTTCTTGTTCCATGAAATCCTCCTTTCTAACTTTATAATAATATTATATCAAAAAAATTTTGAAAAGTCAAACTGCGTTAATGAGAATAATAAATTGACTTTTTAAAAAAAATACGGTATAATATAAATAACAAGAGAGAAAAGAAAAAGAAAGGAGATGGCGCGGGCCTAGTCTATGAGAGGCCACTAACCTGCGCCGCCGCATATGATAAGACATAGTGTAGAAGAGGCACCCGAAAAATATGTACCAGTATTAGTATTAATTGATACTGAAGATGATTTTGATTATTCATGGACTGTTGGTAAATATACTGCATTGGGATGGGAGTTGGAAGGCCCTTATGACGAGTATAGTATAATCGCATGGTACGAGTTACCTGACTGTCATAAAACACCGACCGCCGCACATCAGATGACATTAGATGAGTTTTGGGAAGAAATGAGAGAATAAAATGAATAACAAGCCGCCTTGTACATATATGATTCATGCTTGTAACAATAGAAAATGGTATGTGGAACAATATCTTATACCCTCTTTATTGTTGCAAGGTATAGATTTAGATCATATTATATTATGGCTGGATAAAGACAAACAAGGTTGTTTATATTCTTGTATGAATGCTTTCAAGAGTCTAGAAGATAAAGAAGGATGTACTTGGCATTTACAAGATGATATAATAATTTGTAGTAATTTTAAACAAAAGACAGAAGAATATCAGGATGCTGCGGCAGTTGTTTGTGGCTATTGTTATAATCGTCTCAAGGGCCAGCCTGAGGGAAGCGTCCAACCCGCAGACATGTGGTATTCTTTTCCTTGTATAAAAATTGATAATGAGCTGGCTGCCGCAGCCGCAAATTGGTTTTTTAAAACAGGAAGATATGAACCTAAATATACTAAATTTGTATCTACTGGGAAATATGATGATACAATGTTTAAAGTATATTTAGAAGAATTTTATAAAGATGACTATATTGTATATAATTTAAAACCAAATATTGTTGATCATGTTGATTATTTAATAGGCGGGTCTATAGCTAATAAGTATCGAGATCAAATACGCGCATCAACGCCCGCCGCATTTTTTGAAGAACCTGAGAAAGTAGAGGAGTTGAAAAAAATTTTGAATGAGAAGAAAGATTTAAAGGTTGCCGCATATTGTGGTACCCGCAATTTATATAAAGATATGGTTCCCGCATTTAAATCATTATTGGTGAACTCTGATGTGGATAAAATTTATTTAATTATAGAGGATGATGAATTTCCTTATCCATTGCCGCCAGAAGTGGAAACTATTAATGTAAGTAATCAAGGGTTCTTTCGAAAGAATGGACCAAATATGAAGAGCAAATTTACTTACATGGCTATGATGCGGGCGGCATTAGCTTATTTGTTACCGCAGCATGATAAGGTTCTTTCTCTTGATATTGATACTATTGCGGTACAAGATATTTCTGATTTATGGGATATTGATTTAAAAAATAATTATTTTGCCGCATGTACTGAGCCTGAAAGATGTATTGGCGGCAAATACCATAATGAAGGTGATCCCCGCCTTTATTATAACATAGGTGTAACTATGTATAATTTAAAAGAACTCCGCAAGGGTAAAGCTATGGAGGTTATTGAATTATTAAATAATAAGAGATATACCTTTGTAGAACAGGATTGTATGAATATACTGTGCGAGGGATGCACCGCGTCACTCGCCAATGATTATAATTGTTGTAAATATTCATCACAACAATGGTGCGGAAGAAGTTTTGATCCTAAGATAATTCATTTTGCAGGGATTCCTGATTGGGCGGAGAAAGATTATCCTGAAGTAAAAATGTATAGAGATATGAAGATTACCGATGGAAAGGGGAATGTATTTTGATTAGTACGTATGAAGATCATTTTGCGCTAGTCCCGTATAGATGTAATCAGTGTGGAAAAATGTTTTGGTTAGAGGAATACCGCATTTATTTTAAACAGTTTGGTGTTGGAAGCAAGGTATTAAAAGAGAAATATTGTTCAGATTGCTATTTTAAGAAAATGCCAGAAAGTGTAAGGAGAAAAAGATATGACTATTGATGAAAAAATTGCTTTGATGGAAGATAGATTGACAAAGTTAGATGGCAGGGGCGATAAAAACACTAAGTCGCCCGGCGCAAAGAAAAAACTGGTAAGACAGTTGCGGAAGATGAAAAATGAGAAAGAATAAGGGAACAAAAATTAAGAGAAAAGCAACTAATGCATTAAAGCAATTGGCGTATATGGGAATATGGAGAGAAGAGACACCTAAAAAATATAAAAAGGTTAAGACCTATTAAGTTCGTCTTTTCGATTTTAAAATTGAATTTGGAGGGAATATCGTTTTTTCGATTTTGAGATTTAATTTGGAGGGGAAAGTGTGGAGACCAAAAAAAATTTCACACATCAAAATTTTATTTTCCCGAAATACATGCCCCCTACTAGGACTAGTACGTTGACTTGAGATGAAGTCGCTAGAAGGAGGGTACCGGGCGTCGGCCGCGAAAACAATAGCTTGGTACACACAAGCCATCAATCACAACAACAGCAACAAAAGATAATGATGAAATAAAATAAAAATAAATTTATTATCTTTTGTTGCTTTTTTAATTAATAAGAAATTTTTTTCCTTCCTTAACTATTACAAAAACCCTTTCTTCGGCGCGTGGACGATGGACAAGCGCCGAGTTTTCTACGGTAGTAGGCATTGCAGCTTTTCCGGAGTGAAAAAGTTTTTTCTCTCGCCGACAGACATCCCGAAAATTTTACTGTTTATCGCAAAAATGAAAAAAAAATTGGTAACAGTAATTTTTCCTCAGTCGACGGAAATTTTATTCTCCATCGATCGGCGACAAAAAAAACACTGTTTATCAAATCCTGGTACTAAAATTAATTAACAATTGTTAACAACTATTTGTGTCAACTCTCCAGCTGCCTGAGTCATCTAGGGGTAAACAGCACCACCAAACAGCGGGCAAGAGCAACACCACTGAAGCAAGGTAGAAGAGCAACAACAGACAAAGAGAGAACGACAAGAGAGACGCAACGATGATGATAACAACAATGATGATAACAACAATACAATGACAAAGATAAGAGACAGATAGTACACAGGTAGAGGGACGGTGCGGCGGTGGCAGGTGTATCGCATCTCATTAACTGGTTCAGTAATGAAGACCACAGAAATTAATTAATTAACGTTAATTAAATACTGGTATCAAACAAGCCGTCTGCGGCAAAATAATTAACAGATATTAACTAAATGACCAAGCGATGATTAGTCCGTTTAGTTAGTCACAACTAACTAACAGATGTTAATTATTAATTTGTTTGATTGTCATTAGTTGACTTAGTTAGTCACAACTAACTGTTAAGGGGGTGTGCGGTTGGGAGGTTGCTAACCTCACACAGTCTGGTCAAGGCGGGCTAACAAGCGGGCGACCGCATCACCACAAGCACAACAATACAATAATAAATAAAAGTATTGACAAACAATGATAACAATGATACAATACACACAGTAAGGAAGAGGTCACACACACAGACACAACACACAATGAAAGGACACAACACAATGAAACATAATAACAAAGTAAGACACAACACACACAAAAGAGTAAGACACAACACAAAGGTTGTTATCTTTGCTGTTGTTGGAATAGTATTGTTCTTTCTTGCTGTTGGCAGAGCAGGCTATCACGAGACACACTATTACAGAAATGCAATTGTAACTAATATTGATTCTGATTCTATTGTTACAGTAACAGATAACATTAACAATGTATGGGAGTTCGAGGGTGAAGGCTACACAGAAGGCGATGAAGTCAGGCTGTTGATGTTTAATCATTGTACAAATCACATAATAACAGATGATGAAGTCATTAATGCAAAGGTTATTACAAAGTAATAACCTTTTATTTTTTTAAAAAACTTTCAAAAAAGTGTTGACAACTACACCGGTATGTGGTATTATTATTACAGAAAGAGAGATAAACAAAAACAAAAAGGAGATAACAAAAATGAAAAAAATGATTAACAAATACTTAGAAATGCTTACAGAGATTCAGACTTACGGACTCAAAATTGAAGATAATGAAGACTTCTGGGATGAAAACTATGAAGCCATGGAAGAAATCGAATGTATGAGCGAACACATCGAAACCTGCATTTCAATTCTTAAAAAGGCAATGAAATAAAAGAGTCGAAAGACTCTTTTTTTTGTTTACGCAAACGCTCATTTTGGGCCCTGTCGCGGGGTGGGTGGGGGGTATCAATATTATTTTACCACAAATTTGTTAGAATGTCAATAAATAAAATGTCCCAAAATTAAAAAAATTTTTTTACAAAAAAGGTGTTGACATTTCCGGTCTTTCGTGTTATTATTATTACAGAAAAAGGAAAGGAGAACAAAAACAATGATGAGCAACCACTACAAACTGGACAGACAAGCAAGAGAAAACTTAATCGCACAGATCGGCTATGGTACAATCATTAAATCAGTAGTGGTTGACAGAGGACATAAGAACGGTGCTGAAATCCACGAAATTAGTAACACTGGAATAATAACAATCTACAATGAAAGAACACACAAAATAGTCACAAAATTAATCGCAAGACCTGGACAAATTAGAAGATATTTTGAAGAAAACAAGGCACCAAAATATTTACTCAATCTTGCAAGAGAGCATCAGCAAATGACTTACAATTATTTTTAAAAAAAATAAAAAAACCTATTGACAAATAATAAAAAATATATTATAATAATTACAGAAAGAGAGAAAGAGAGGAAATAAAAAATGACATCAACATTATTCATCAGATATCCCGAACTTGCAACAAAAAACACAAGAACAGAAATCAAAGCACAAGAAGAAGAACTTAAAGCAAAATACGAAAAACTGAGAAAAGAAAATCCCAATGGTAGAATTATCAGAGACCCCTTTGCTGGTTGGGTAGTAAAATAAAAAATACAAGAAGGCTTAAAGCCTTCTTTTTTTGTCTACGCAAGCGGTCGGCGGCTGGCCGAAAAAATTATACCACACATGAATGCCATTTGTCAAGAGGAAAAATGTGATAAATTTACACAAAAAAAATATC
>RHMF01000100.1_pt1 | contig 39569 bp, 45 predicted proteins | sample 5365151 | NCBI WGS metagenome assembly RHMF01 (sample SAMN10266501, study PRJNA497801) | feces metagenome | isolation source: feces | host: Bos taurus | place: China: Prairie of Fairy Mountain | collected 2017-08-14 | reverse complement strand
TGCTAAATACGGTAAAGGACAACTTGTATGTCTATTCGACAAGGCAGGTTACGAATGGTTCTTAAGAATTAAACCAGCTCTTAATAACTTGTTAGGAGTTACTGAGGTTATTAATTCTTCTCAGAACAACACTATTTCTATCGGTGAACCAATGAAAGTTGTTATCGGTGGAAAACAAATCGAAATCGTTACAGATACATACTATGATTCAGTTACTCAGAATGCTGGAGAATGTGTTATCTTCGATAAATCTCTTATCTGAGTTAGACAACCAGATGAGTTTACATTCGATATCGAAAGTGGAAAACTCACTTCTGTTGCTACAATGTGATTGAGAGTATCAGATAAAACAGATCCTACTATCGACGAACCAGAGTCTTGTAAATGTATTCAGCTTTCAATGAAGTTTGCTAACATCTTCATTGCTGTTACTCAACAAGATTCTCCATATTGTATCGTTGAGGGATTGAGAAACAGAAGCAAGCACGTATACTAATATACGATTAAAAAAACGAGCGAAGCAATTAGCTTCGCTTGTTTTTTTTAATCCTATCAATATAATATTGCCTGTAAAAGTATATCCTACCAAAAAATAAAAATACAAAATAAAATTTATTTTATCCTTTCTAAAATAAATATTATGGAATACTATTACAAAAATGTAGTTTTAACTGACATGGAAAACTTTTGGACAGATAATGCACCAGAAGAATATCCTGTTAGACAATACGCAACCGCAAAGAATTTCGATCAAGATTTATTTGCTGATTTTTATCATAAAGTTTGCAATAACGAACCATTGTATACATGACATCCTGCTATGTGAAGTGGTGACAAGAGTGCTACATTCTTTTATTTAACTACTGAAGAACAAAATACATTTTCTGATTTTATAGATTATTATGATAACGTATCTCAATGAAAGTTTTGGGCATTCTCAGATGACACTGCTGGTTCAATAGTTAACTCTTATGATAAAATTGATGAATATTGGAGAACTCCAAGAACAGTTGCAGAAGATCAATATTCAGAAGCAAGAACATACACTGCACCATTTATGTATGATCAATGAAAGCCAGTTGATATTCCAGAAAGATATCAGCCAGAATGGTATTATCCAGTTGATGACAAATTTACTGATAAATGGAATCTTTCTCCTACTTCAGCAGAAACTCCATTTGAAGATATCCCAAGTGTAGACTTTGAAAGTCAAACTTTACAATGAGAGTTGTGACATCGTTCGTCTCTAAGATAAAGATTTAGATAAATAACATAATATATTATGTATACAGTAAAACAATTTTTACACTTTCTGTATCCTTTAGTTTGACAAAACTGAGTCACAAGATTGATTGGTAATTGAGATTTATATTATCTTGTCAATCAGGCTATAAATGAAATATATAACTTCCAACCTGAGAAGGCTGATCATATGTTTCACCGAAGCTGGACACACCGTAAAGATTTGTTTCACATGAGCGAAGATAAAAAATGAATGTGAGTTTGTTTTACTCGTCGACCAGTAAGAATGATTGACGAATTCTGGACATCTAAATGGAATGATGTTTATAACTTACAAGAAGATAAATGTTATTGTGATATGAATCTTCCAGACACATGAATAATTAAATCTTGCGCTTGTGATTGTGAGTGCCGAGCACCTTGTGAACCATTAGACTTAAAAAAGATAAGACCTCAAGCAAATCTTTGTCCTTGAACTTATCAAATAGCTTGATGATTTACAAAGTGAATGTGATGACTTGATTGACAGATAGTAAGAGTTAATACTTGAATCAATAGAGATTTTTGATTATGGGTAACATATTATTGTTGACCATTAAAAGTAACTAAGGAAACAGATCAAATGCCAATTCCTGATTCATTTATGCATATAGCTGCAAAAATAATTGCAGCCAACTGTATGCCTATGAGTTGAGAAACTAGAGAACAGGATGACTTACAATACTATTCAACAGTTCGTAGAGAACTTGAATGTCTTGTTAAACAAGATCCTGAATTCCCTGCAAAAGTTGATGTTAAAGCTAATCCAAACTTACGTCAACCAAAAGTTAATCCTAATGATTTATCATATAATTTTTAACATATGGCACAGAATCAATACTTTGATGTCAAGCCAAAGCTATGAGAAGGTTCTGTATTATTCAACGATTTGATTAATGTAGTACCTGTACCTGCACCACGAACTTGAATGTGAACAAGGCTTAATGATATTGTTGATAATTCAGACAATAACTTTTTCTTTTACAGAAAAAGAAAAGGAATTAAATATGTTAACACATATCATATTGAAGATGGAGAAGAAGTATTGGACACAGATGAGCGATTAGAATGAGAATTTACAGATATGGCAATACTTAACTGAAGAAGGTATTTCTTAAGAAAAGATAAAAGTTGAACAAAGATGAGAGTTTATGTCCAACTATGAGTATCTCCAAAATGACAACTATGTGATGATTTAATAAGTCAATGAAGAATCGTCGCTGTTAATGTTAATCAAGATTTGATGACTCCCGAACATTCTTGATGAAGTCAAATGCGAGATGATATAACATTCAAAACAACAAAAGATACTTATTGACGTTTTTTAAAAACACAATGAATAGTAAATCCAGTTCATGTAATGGGACAAACATTTCCATTTTATATAATAAGATGGATGAAAGATACAGAAGATGAGTCTATAAAAACAGCGGTAAACTATTATGTAATTGATTTTTGATTTTTACCAGATGTTGAATCTTATAACTATGTGTATTTAAGAGAAAAATGATTAACAGTTGAATTAAAGAATAAAGTTTGCGAAGATGTTATATCATCATTATGATTAGAAGCATGACCAGAACATAATTATTATTTTGTTGATAGTGATGCTATACTTGCGAACTATCCATTTACAAAATGAAATTGTGATGATTTCTATTGAATTAATGATGAAAAGATAATGTACGATGTTGAAATATCTCTTGCGAAATCATATTGAGATAACTTAGCATTTTGTACATCTACATGAATAGTGGCTACAAGTTGATTAAATGCAGACGAATCTCTTAATACAGTTTGAGAAATATTAGTACAAGATACAATAACTTCAGCTACAATGTGGAATAATAGAATATGTTTTCTAACAAGAGCTTGATGATTATTCGTATCTGGAGAATGATATAATCAATATAACTTTGTCACATGACCAGCGTGAGTTACTGATTGAGACCAAGTACATTGAATATATAATGTTGGTAGTAGATTTACAACAATCATACCAGAATATTATACATTAATATTAGCCTGACCTCACGATATGGCTTATTGGATGTGACGAAAAACCTCCAACTATTCTGAAAATCAATGACTATATACAATATCAGATAGAGTTTGAATTTTTAGTAACACCGCTTATTGTGCTAAAGATTGAAAAGTGTTTATGTGAAGAAGCTATAAAGATATCTATGTATTAGAGATGTCTCCTAATTCTTATTGAATGCAAACATGGAACTTCACATATTACTCTGCGACTTGGTGGACAAGATTAAAAGACTTAATCCAATGAAGTCAAGAAATGAATATAGACATGACAGACAATGAAATGTTTGTGTCAATATATGAACCATATAATAAATATTGAAGTATGGTGTTATGTGAAGATAGACACTATAATTGTAGATATGTTTGGTTATTTGAATGAATAAAAATCTCAAGAGTGTTCGATTGATGACAAATATTATTATGAGATAGGATATACGAATATTGATATGAATATGATATAGAAACAACTGAACAACACGATATAGTTGAAGTTGTTGACATTATATTCTGAGACGAAACTCCTACGGCTAACAAATTCTTTTCATTCTACAAGATTGCTGTATGAGACAACTCAATAATATCTGACAAAACTTGGATTAATACTAATGTAACAAGTTGATGAAGGCTTCGAGATAGAAGTGTACATCTAACTAATACTCGTTATGTATCTATGCTTAATTCTAAAACATCAGACGAAGCTATAAGAAAATGAGATTTTGGTTATCAGATTAAATGACATTGAGATAGATATAAATCTTGATTTCAAAGAGAGCTGGATACTTATTCAAAGTTACCAAGTATACAAGAATATAATCCAAGACAATGAGCCTGGACTAATAGTTGATTATCATTATTCTCAACATTAAAAGAAAACATATGACAAGAATGAGAACTTCTACAAATAACATTGATTTCTCATTGAAACGATAATCTTGAATTCGGTTCTGTATTTATTTGACGGTATCAGAAAGATTACGACTTTGTTGACAAAGAAGATGTCAACGTAGACGATTCTGAATTCACTTCGGATTCAGAAACGCAAGGAAAGATAAATGTTGAAAGTGATGTATAATTCATTATAATATAGACAATATGTTTTATTTATTAAATAATTATAAAATGTCTTTAGAAGAAATACTAGACGCAATAGAAAATCTTGAGGCAGCAGACCTCGTTCCTGTTCTTGAAACAGTTACTGCTAAATTCGCAGAAAACTTTGGTTACATTGATTCTTACGCAACACCTGCTGAAGAAGAAGTTGTAGAAGAAGTAGAAGTTCCAGTTGAAGAAGAAGTAGAAGTTCCTGTTGAAGAAGAAGTTCCAGTTGAAGAAGACGTACGTTTATCTTTATAATATAATTTCTAATATGGATACAAACGAAATCATAATTAAAATAAAAAGTCTACCTATAGACGACAAAAGAAAAATTGCTGATATGATGAAGCCGTTTGTATGAGCAAGTGAGGCTGTAATCAAATTAGCAAATCTCTTTCAGATGTTATCACCTGAAGAAAAAATCGCTTTTATCGAATTAATTAAACAAACTCCACATGGCTGCGAATAGAAACGAACAGTTAGCAAAAGAGTTAGGGTATCAATGATCACTCAAATCTTGAGTGGAGTATGATGATTCACTTTTATCAAAACCACAAGATCAATTAACTGGTTATGATAAAGCTACATTAAACATAAACCCTGATTTGAAAGCTAAACGTGAAGCATATCAAGCTTCATTAGCAAGAAGTAATAAACTTCAATCAGATTTAAGTAATATTCAAGAGGCTCAGCAGTTCTTACAGAATAACGTATCACAACAAAAAGAACGTATAAACAAACTATATGATTTACAAGATAAAGCTGCAGCTATTAGTGCTTCAATACAATGAACTAATAGAACAGCATGATGACTTTGAGCTGCGTCTAACGTTCTTGGTAATTCAAGATGAATAACTGACGCTCAAATGCAACAACAAATCTTACAGAATTCTGCACAAAGAGAATCTGCTTTGGCTAATGTTGCTCAACAAGAAGCCAACATTCCCTCAGTCTTAGCCTCGCTCGATCAGGCAAAAGCTAGTAGTGAATTAGCTAGAGCGCAGGCTAAATATTATAACAATCAATGAACTTCGTCATCATCAAATTGATGATATTCATACAATAAAAATCCAGATAAAAAAGAAGAACAACCAAAAGAAATTAGTAATTGAAAATGGGGTTCATACACATTTGAATGAGGACAATTAAAAGATAAAGATTGAAATGTTGTGTTCAGCTGATGACTATTAGAATATTGAGGAAATCTATATAATGCCGATACTTTAAAATTAGTATATGATAAAGAAAATAACAAATGGTATTGATTAACAGTACCGAAAGTTGAACCAACATCTACAGGAAAAGTAGGAAAGAAAATAACTGATGACATGAATCCAGCATTATACAATCCAACATTAAGAATGTCTTTATAATTTAATGCAAATATCGTATGACTTATTATCCTAACAAAAACTTAGTGGATGAAAATGGTAACTTTATCATTCCGATGGCTTCGAATAATGCAGCGAGCAATCTTTCATCGCTAAGAGACATCAACTTTGATGCACTCGCTAATGCTGATAAGAGTAAAATCTATCTATTAGCTTACTTCCCATGAACAAACTATTTTGATTGGGTATCTATAGATAACCCCGAATATCAAAAACCAGAAGAAGATGAAAAAGTTTTAGATAAATAATTTATACAGACTATGGCTACTTGTAATACAGTACCGTTAACCGATGATTTAGTTCTATTATGAAGAACTAAAAGTGGTTGACAGTATGTCGAAATAGACGTAGACTCAATACCGTGAGTTAATGAGGCTGATGTCTGTGAGTGTCTTGAAGATTGTGAAAAGATAAAAGCTCTTGATGCTAAAGATGCAAACCTACAAAGTCAAATTAATGACTTAAATAACCAAACTGATAAGCTAAGAGAGAAAGACGACAACTTGCAAGACCAAATTAACAACATAAATGATAAAGATGATTCTCAAGATAATGTTATAAATAACATTAATACAGAAATATCCTCTTTAAAAACTGACTACATCAATGTTATTAACAAGGTGAAGTCTTTATGAATCCATACAATCCTTGATCCAACATACACTTCATTTGAAGATTGGGTAAGCAATGTTTATATCCCTTCTTGTTGAACTGCAGAGAACGAATTCTCTGAATGAGATTGGTATTTCAATACTAATCCTGCGATGGACTCAACTCAGGGAGTATATGTAAATATTAGAAAACCAGATTCAACTGAACATGTTCTATCAATGATTGGTACAAATTGCCGTACGATATTCCTGCATTAGCAATTATCTGAATCGATCCTATCTTTGTCAGACATCCTTATAGATGAAGATTTGAGGTAGGTATCGATCCAGATAAACTTGCTGACTTCATATCAAAACTTGATACTTTAGATTTATCTACGGTAAAATTATATCTCTGAGATGTTTATCTTGATTGGATTATTAAAGAATCATTAACAATCAAAGAAAACTTAACAGTATGAGATACAATTACGACAAATGACTTAACTGTAAATGAACATGCAACAATTAATAATCTTACAGTTAATGAGTGACACATAGATACTCATATAGGTAATGAAGAATTTCTATGAGATATCAATGTTGAATGAGATGTTAACGCAATCAATGCACATTACGATGGTAATGTTCAAATAGACTGAAATATTAATATTGATGGACACACTGAGACAAACACCATTCACGCAAAAGAATGATGTATAGAAAAATTCACATGTCCTGTTGAGTTTGCTGATGATGTTATAGTATGAGACACAATTATTAATAATGAAAACATAACTGTTAATGAAATCCATACTCACAATGTTATTAATGAATGAGATACGCATCTTGAGTGACCAGTAAATATTATATCTAATTCATTTAACTTAATCGATCCTGACACTCAAGAAACAATATGTCTTCAAAATGTAGTTAAAAACTTATCAAGACCATCATATTGATTCTTTACGTTCTATTGATGATGAACATTTAGCACTCCTTGATATTCTACTGCTGTAATGTGATTATGATGAAATGGAATTCAATACTTTAATACAAAGCAAAATGAACAATTACCTCCATTACAACAATGTGCTTATGTACCATTTAATACATGAGATAGTCATACAGATCCATCATGAGCAACATTCACATGAACTAAAGTAATATGGGACGAACAAAATCAAACTCCTTGAGTATGATTAGTAACACCAGCATCATGAGCATGACAGATAATGATATATTGAGCAGATCCAGAGAATGCATGAGTATACAGAATATCATTCCATATGACAGTATGATTCTCAGATTTAAGTGCCCAAAGTCCACGAGACTTCTATGCTCATCGTGCATGAATATGTCTATATAACCTTGATGATATAACTGACTATGTTATCTTTGATGATAAACATGCATCTGGTAGAGATATCTGGGAATATTCACATACTCATCAATATTATGATGCTAATGATTGAGAAGATGCAAGTGGTTCTACAACAAGAACATCACATGCATCAACTATGAAATCATATACTACTACTTGAGCAAAAGAAGAATGATATGTTGATAGACAAATAGTAAGGTCTGATGACCACTACACATATGAAGTTAATATAGAAGTACCTATATCAACTAACTATTATGTAGCACCATATATTAAAGTATCAACTTGATATAGCTCATTATCGGCTCAATGAAAGTTTACTATTACAGACTGAAAATGGGTAACATGATGAGTATCAAGATTATCAATTGTAAAAGTAGCAAACATTTGAAATGTTTATGAATATCACTGCGAGGGTTAATTCTCTAACATACCTCTTTTAAATCCTATTAAATTAAGAAATGGCAACATGTAACACGGTTGATTTAAGCGACGCAATGACACTTCTATGAAAGAAGAAATGTACAGGACAATTAGTTGAAATTGATCCTGAATCATTACCTAATGTCAACGACGCTAATGTATGTGAAGCAATCAATGATTGTGACACAATTAAAGCTATGAAAGTTAAAGAACAACAACTTTCAAGCGAAGTTGCTAATATCCAAACTGCTCTTGATGAATTCAGAAGCAATGAATCTGATATTAGTGACAGAATGGATTCTATTGAATCTACACAATCTTCTCAAGAAGATGTTATTGATGAAGTTAATACTGAAATTTCAGGATTGAAAACTGAATATATCAGAGTAATTAACAAAATCAAATCACTTTGAATGCACGTAGTTCTTGACGACCACTTCACAACATTTGAAGATTGGGTTGAGAATGTTTATATTCCTAATGCAGACGCTGCTGTTAATGAATATAAAGAATGAACATGGTATTTTAACACTAATCCTTCTATCGATTCAGAACAATCTGCTTATATTAACGTAAGAAAAGAAGGAGACACTTCTGAATATTGAATTAATGATTGGTATAAATTACCTTATAATCTCCCTACTCTTGCTATAATTGGAGTTGATCCAGTTAAAGTAGTTCATCCTTATAGATGAAGATTTGAAGTAGGAATTGATCCAGTTAAATTAGCTGACTTAATCGCTAGTCTTGATAGTTTAGATTTATCAGATGTTAAAGTTTATCTTGGAGATGTATATCTTGATTGGGTAATCAAAGAATCATTACATATTCAAGAAGATTTAACTGTTGATAATGCAACTTCAACAAAAGAATTAACAGTAACTCATGCAGCTACAATAGCTGATGCAGCAATAACTACATGACACATAACATCTCATGATGCTGAGGAAACATTCTTAGATGATGTTACAATGAATGCAGATTTAGATGTTGATGGTGACTTCACAGGTCTTAATGCAACATTAACTAATGACTTAACTTGTAGAAATGTTAATGCAAGCACAAAAGTTACTGCTAATACAGTTGAGGCTACTCAATGACGTATTCAAACTCACACATGAAATGAAACATTTAACTGAAATATTACAGCAACAGGATCTGTAACTGCTGCTAACATGACAGTTACAGCTACAATGTCAGCACATGATGTTCATGCAACTGACCACTTAACTGTTGATAATGCAGCTACATTTGTAATTGCTGGTAAAGATTTAGATACTTATATCAGAACATTCTGTGACGCAAGATACGTACAACTTTAATTTTATATTTTAAACATAAAATAAAATGTTTAAACCAACATTATGAAATCTCTGGGATTACATAGTTGATGAGGGTTGTCTACGTACTGATTGTGGAACAGAAGAATACTTAATAAAATGGAATTGACAACACCGAGTTCCAGTTAAACTTGATGAAATATCCTCATGATCAACAAAATATGGAATTACAATTCCTGAAGAACGAGCAGATAAAGAAGTTACGTTAATTGAGGATCTACCATTTGATGAGAAAAGTGTTTTTATGCACGATGCATACTTTCAATACCCATCGTATGATCGACCAATTGATTCAAACGATGCGGTATTACATTTTATTACAGATGGTGAAGATTGATCGTGAGAATGAAATATAGAATATGAATTTCCAATTCTGTGACATAAAACAACTATGAAGCCATTTTATAGTAGTTTAGATAGACCAGAATGAGCGGGACGAGATGATCTTGAATATTGAGATCAAAAAATAATTATAGATTTTTTCTGAAAACCAGTATTGTTAACATATGAAAAAACATATTGGGATGAAGAAAATGAGGAATCAGTAAGAGAAATTTTCTTAGATTCACAATGAAATCCATTAAAAGCAAAATTCTCAAACTTCAGTTTTGATGATACAACAGAAAAATGATTTGAATCATTACATTTCGAAATGGATTGAATTAAATTTAATATGAATCCACATTACCCATATTGATCTGATTGATTCAAATTTGATGATGAAAATATGGAACAAAATCTATGAATAGATTACGATGAGGTTCTTAAAATGGCTCATGATTATGTAATAAATACATTAACTTTTGATCCTGATGCAGAAACCACAAATCTTTATTCGCTTTTCTATTTACGATATAAAGCATGATCATGACTTGATAATACAACAAGATGGTTACAATGAGCTGATATATATTGATGAAAAATAACTGAAACATATGATAATTTATTAAATGAGAAAATTATTGTTGATATGGAAAATCCAGAAAGTTTTGTTGATAAAACTGCTTGAATAATGCCAAATGATAGCGAAGAAAGAGATTGACATACATATAATACAGCAACCTTTGTGGTTTGAGATAAAAATATTCCACAACTTATTAAATGATTAATTGTTACAATTAATGATGAATCAAGCTATGAATCACAGCCAACTGTAGAATGAGATGCTGAATTAACATTAATAGATAACGTTTTATTATCATTAACTAATGAACAAAAATATTCATTATTTGAGTTTTTGGGAAGGGTTATTTCTGCTGGTAATGATTCATTAATCATGCCAAAAGAATACATTGAATCAGAAGAAACATTTAGAAGATTTATAGTTTCATTATTATCTGATAACTGGGAAGAAGTCGATGGAAGGTAAAACATATATTTAATATATAATATATAATCTATGAGTAACACAATAAAATGAAACATATGGGATTATCTTAAAGATGACGAATGCCTTCGTACAGATTGTGGTACTGATGAATATATGATAATCTGGAACTGAAAGTTCTGGATTCCTATACCTTATCAATGATGAAGTATAGGTTGATATGTCGCCTGAGATGGAATAAACATCTCAGGTTCGACCATATCTATAGACAGCACAGTTCTATGATTAATTAATAAAATAAGAACACTTGAAGAAAGAATTCAGAATCTTGAAGAAAGCAACCCTGAAGAAGTTAAATTCTTAACTGTAAATATGGACTGAACTGAAGTTACTGTCGAGGATATTTTTATAACACCAGATACTGATATAACTTGGACTTGGTTATCAGGAAAGCCAGAATGATTATTTGACGCATATGTTAATGATTGAAAAGCTATAATAGTATCCGACAAGGCAGAAAGTTGAAGAATCAGACTAAGGTTATCAAAACCATATTGATCAGATTAATTGTTTTATTAAAAAATAAAAAACCAAATGTCAAACTTAGTCCATAATTTAACAAACTCTCCTAACCTTGTAGAAAGAATAAAAGGTATAGATAGAGATATTGCTAATCTCGAAAGCTGAAAACAAGACAAGCTTACTGCTTGAGAGTGAATAACAATAGATGAAAACAATGTAATATCAAGTGATTGAGGTACTCCTGAATGGTGAAATATTGAATGAGATATACACAACCAAACAGACTTGATGGAAATTATTTGAGATGGTAGCGAGATATTATCTCAATGAGCATATGATGATTTACCAGTAGAAAAACAGGAAGATTGAACATTATATCTAATCTATTGATTATGAGGTTCTTGAGTTGAAGAAGTTCCATATTGAGCTGATATGTCTTTATCATTTAATGATAGCACATCAGTATTAACAGCATGATTATTAGACCAAAGCTGACATGTTTTATGAACACCTAAATCTGTTACAATTCCTACTTGATCTTGACCTTCTGCTGATGTAAATACTAAAACATTTTATTTAGCAAACGATCAAGATTTAACAAATGCACAAGCAGCATATGATTGGTATGCGGCATGAAAAAACCCAATAATAGTTTTTAACAACCGTTCATATATTGTTACATCTAAAGGAACTACATCATTATCATTTTCTACACCAGAACTAAAAGCATGAGGTGATGCTTATGAATCTTCATATCAAGATTTAATAAGAGGATTAGTGTTACAATTTTCAGCATGAACTGTAACAAGTATTTCTACGAACGTTGGTCAATGACCTTGAGAAAGTAGAAACTTTCTTGCTGTTAATGTTAATTATCCAACTCCATATACTCCACAATATGATTGAAGTCCAGCTACTAAAAAATACGTAGATGATAAAGCTTCACAAGCTTCTTCATGATCAACAGCACCTGCATCTCCTACATCATGACAACTTTGGTATGATACTACAAATGATGTTTTAAAAGTTTACGATTGAACTAATTGGGTTGAAGTATGATGAGGTAGTAGTGCTGATGCAAATACTAAAACATTTTATTTGCCTTCCGATTTAACATCTGCAAGTGCAATAGCAACAGCACAAGCTGCTTATAATTGGATTAGTTGAGGTAATAATGCTATAGTTATATATAATTCAGAATCTTTTATATATGGTTCTGAAACATCAACTACCTTGACATTAATATGAGTAAACGCTAGAAATTCTTCATTAAACAATTATTCTATGATATTATATCCAACTGTTTCGTTTACACTTTCATCAGGAACAGTAACTGCTATTACATACAATAATGCTTGATGGACAATATCTACATCTTATTTATCTACTACAATAGATTACTCAACGCCATACACACCATTATATAATGGTAGTCCAGCTACTAAGAAATATGTTGACGATACTGTAGCTTCATCTAAATCATCTTGATCAACCGCACCAACATCTCCTACAGCATGACAACTTTGGTATGATACCACAAATAATATTTTAAAAGTTTACGATTGAACCAATTGGGTTGAAGTATGATGAGGTACCGCTTCTTGAATAACTCCGCCATCTAATCCAACAACTTGAACTATTTGGTACGATACCACAAATAATGTTTTAAAAGTTTACAACTGAACAAGTTGGGAAATTGTTTGAGACAACGTTACTACAACACAACCACAATCTCCATCTGCATGAACAACGTGGTATGATATAACAAACAATGAATTTAAAATATATGATTGAACTACTTGGCAAACAATATGATTAAGTTTACCAACTGTAGTTAATGATAGATATTTGCACACTAATAGCTCAACTTGAGAATTAGAGTGGAGTAGTGCACCACAAGCAACAGCATCTTGGTGAAATATCTCTTGAACATTATCAGACCAAACTGATTTACAAAATGCATTAAATGCTATTCAATGAAATGTTACTGTGATTGAAAATCAAGTTGATACAATATCAATTAGCTGAGCCGCAAGTGACCATCTTGAGCAAGCAGCTATAGTTTGAGAATTATATACTCTTGATACTCCAATGTTTATACAGGAGACACCAACATATGCTGATGCTACATGATCACAAAATGTATGAAATGCTGCTGAAAATAAACAAATACATATTCAAAGAATATGAAGTTGAGTAGCAAGTAGCAAATTAAAATTAAAAGTTAAGATGGTTTGAGAAAGCTCAATAAATCTTGCTGTTGAAGTAAGACAATGAGTTGAAACAGACGAATCTGCTACTGAAGCTTGGTGGCGTTGAGGTACATTAATCGCTTCTTGAACTATACCTTATTCTTCTATAACTTCATCTTGGCAAGATATCGAAGTTACATTAGATAATCCATTCTGATGAACGAGATGACAATTGCTTAATGTCGTTGTAAAACAAGCATGAGATATTGTAAATACAACTAACTATTATTGTATATGATATGATGAATCTCAATACTGAGAAGCATATAGATTAGTTAAATACAATGGTTCTACGTATACAAGAACAACAGATATGCCTTATTGTACATCTGCATGATTTGCTGATAAGCTTATGTGTAAGATAGGTTCTGCAGTTGAAACAGCTTCTACTGCAACTACTATTACATGAACTGCTTCTGTATGATCATGTTGAAGTACTAATTTTACAGTAAGAGATACAACTGGAATATCAGGACAATGAATATATAAAATATATGTAACTGCTTGATGACACTCTACAACATCTTGATGTTTTGTACCTTGAACTAAGATATATGTTGAATGATGAACTAAGAATGTAGAAGATGTTACAGTATGAGATAGAATATTATCTTATAACTTAAAGACATGAGAAGACGAATATGTTGATGTAACATACGCTATTAAGCACGCAAATATTTGATGAGAAATGTATAGATTAACTACTGCAAAATGAGATTTGTTAACTACATGAATTCACCCTACATATGTTGAAACTACTGATTGAGTAAAAGATTATATGTCAGCAGATAGAGTTAACGTATGAGATAAGATAGCAATAACATGATGACAATTCTCAGAAGTAACAAGTATCAAAACTGAAGAATACGTATGAGATTGGTATAACTTATTCACTGATCTTAATCATAACTATTATGTTGGTGAATGATTTTTAGTTGCTAATGAATAAACAATATGGCATACTGAGCACCTATGAGGGTTGTAATTAAATGAGTTACAGTATTCCCCTCTACATGAATATATGACGATGCAGTAGTATCAAGAACTTTCTATATGAATATGTGAACTGAAAATCTACAATGAACATTATATAATGATAGTGATTGTCAGAGTTATTCAACAGATAACTGATCAATAACTAAAATAGAAAGGATTTGAACTGCAAAATTAAAATGAACAAACAAATTGACTATTATGCCAAGAAGTGTTGTTCCTATTTGATCAATATGAAGATGAACATTTTTCTGAATGCATATAGATTGAACATTAAAACAAATCCCAATAACATGAATAACTTCTACAATAACTGAATGAACGATAACTCCATGAAAATTTGTATGATATTTGACAATGACATATAATGATGTCGAATATAAAGTCCCTTATTATTCTTAACCAATATAAAAAATGCCAACAGAAAATTGAATTTATTTTATAAAAGATGCGTGAGAGATTTTATTCGCTCATAATTGAGTATCAGTTATTATGCAAGATAAAAATCTATGAGCATCTGAAATGTGGAATCCTTGAGAGGAAGTCACTTCAAAAAATAAGTGAAAGTTTTATACTTTCAATAATATACCGAATGTAAACTGATATCATGTTCCTACTGCTGATGAGTGGCAACTTGTATTACAAATGTGGATGCAAGCTAATTGACTCAAGAAAGATGAAATAGATTTAACAAAAAAAGAATCTCTATTTACATTTGAAGACAGAAGGCAATTCCAAAATGATTTCAGATTACCATTCGCCTGATGGTGAAAGTGAACGACTTATATTATAGATGACCTTGATGATCATGGACGTTATCGAACAGCAACTGAACGTAATGATGATAAATGATACGCATTAAGGCTTTGTGGAATATATACATTAATAAACGATTTCTACAAAGATAATCTATATTCTGTAAGGTTGTTCAAGGATGTTATTTGAAAATAAAAATATTTTATAAATATAATTTATAACACAATGTGACAAATCGTAAAGGTTTATAAAGATTGAATAGGATATCAAGTCCTCAACACGGACAATATCTGAGCAGCCTTAGAGGCATGAGATAACATTTCAATCAATTGAAATGAAATATCTGCTGTAGATACCACGTATTCTGCATGAACATGATTAAGCTTATCATGAACAACATTTAGTTTAAATGTAGATTATTGAGCTGATTTAAGTTTGTCTATTGATCCGTCTACATTTGTGTTAACTGCTCAATTGAAAAATCAAAATTGAGGTAATATATGATCCGCACAAACAATTGACCTTCCATTAGAAAGCGTAGTTGTTAGTTGATCATATAACTCTCAAACAAAAGAAGTTGAGCTAACTTTACAATCAGGAAGTGTAATACGCTTCAGTGTTGCTGATTTGGTAAGTTGATTACAAGAAGAACTTATCGAATGAAATTGAATTAATATAGATAATAACAATGAAATATCTGTTGATACTTCTGTGATAGCAACAAAAGAATATGTTGATGATAGTATAGCTGAATCTGTATCAGCTTGACCAACAGCACCATTAAATCCTACTCAATGAATGCTTCGATATGATACTATCAATGATGTATTAAAAAGTTATGATGGAACTAATTGGAATGAAGTATGAAATGAAAGTGTTGATATCAATACTAAAACATTTCGTCTATCTTGAACATCAGATTTAACAAACGCACAAGCTGCATACGATTGGTTTAGTGCATGAAAAAATCCTATTATAATGTATAATAATAGGGCTTATTTATTATATTCTCAAAGTGCATCACAATTAATATTTCAAGATATAGAAAACTCAGCACATGATCAATTAAGTTATACAGAATATGTATGACAAAAAATAATATTTACATTATCGTGAAATAATGTTACTGCAATAAGTTATGATAATACAAGTTGATGGTCTTGACCTATATTAAGAACAGATGTAGATTATTCTACACCATACACACCTACATATGCTTGAAGTCCTACGACAAAAAAATATGTTGATGATAGTATAGCTGAATCTATATCTTCTTGAGCAACAGCACCATCTAATCCAACAGAATGACAAATTTGGTACGATACAACAAATGATGTCTTAAAAGTATATGATGGAACTAATTGGACTGCTGTAAATACTGATACAACATATTCTGCTTGAACTGGAATTTCTATAGATAATAATAATGAAATATCTGCCGATACTTCCGTAATTGCTACAAAACAATATGTCGACGATAGTATAGATGAATCTATATCTTCTTGAACAACACCGCCATCTAATCCAACTGAATGACAACTTTGGTATGACACAACGAATGATGTATTAAAAGTTTACGATTGAACTAATTTTGTAGCAACATGAAAAACTTATACGGCATGAAATCATATTGAAATATCTAATGCTGATGTTATTAGCACAACTTGATTACAAGAAGAATTAACTGCCTGAAATAATATAACAATTCAAAACGAATGTGTAACTGAAGATAATAAAAAATGACCATGTCCATCTTGATTCCACGTACCTACTTATAATGAATGTACTAATTTAATAAACGCATGAATAACAATAGGTGCTTGGGGTAATTGATGATGAGACGATTTTAGAGACAAAATGAAAATGCCGTATTCTGGTTATCGTAGTTGACCTAATTCGGCAAATATAGTAAATCGTAATTATATGTGATTTGTATGGACTTGTGACTGATATACTATATGAGATCCAAGAAGTGGATATTGTTTATTAATATGATCAGGTAATCTTAGAACATCTTGAAACTACCGTCAAGATTTACTTAATATTCGTCCATTTAAAAACACATGAGTAGCACCAGATAGTTCTTGGACTACAATATATGATTGAAGCTCAACAGCTACTTGAGCTTGAATATTCCATAATGCATGATTAGGTTTAATATCTATATCTACTGATGGTACAACATGGACTACAATAGCAGATAAAAACCTATGAGCTACTACAGTTTATTCAGTTTGAGATACATTAAGTGAAGCTAATTGTGGAAAATATTATCAATGGTGAAACAATTATTGATTTCAATGGGATTGAAATATAACTAATACTTCATCAACTCCAATAGATGGTAGTTCATACTGACCAAATAATTATTATTATAATGAAACACTCGTTCGTGATACTACACGAACCTTTTATGATTGGTCTACTGTAAGAAACGATAATGTGTGGTGAGGAACATCTCAATGAACATTTCAAGATTGTTCTTTAACGATCTCTGCAACATGAGTACAACCATGAGATTTATGAACTGCTGCATATTGTAATACATGAACATCAAGTTGAAACGTTCCTGTTCTTGATGCAGGCTGAAAACTTGATACAGCAATTCTTCCATGAGTTACATTGACTGATACATTTACAGTTACTAATGCATCTGACTTAACTTGATTAACAACAGCTCAACAATGAGATATCTGAATTGTTACAAGTGAAAGTAAAACATATGTATTAAGTGCCAATCCTTATAGCACTGCTTCTAATTGGAAAGAACTCCTAGTTCCTACATCTTGAGTAACAAGTGTTAACTCAAAAACTTGAGCAGTAACTCTTGATGCAGATGATATTGATGATACAAATACAACGCATAAATTTGTTACTGCAAGTGATATTACTAATCTCTGAAATCTTAGCTGAACAAATACATGAGACCAGACAGCATCAGATTTTGATATTAAAGATTTAACTGATAGTACATGATTAAGAACAACTTGGAGTTGAAAACAAGATGCTTTAACAGAAGGTAGCCATATTGATATAACTAATAATGTAATATCAACAACTTGACTACAAGAAGAATTAACTGCTTGAGAGAATGTAACTATTTGAACCGTGTGTGAAAGCGATATGAGGTGACCTTGTCCTAGTGGCTTTCACGTTCCTACCGTAAACGAATGGAATTGATTAATAGACATAATGGAAAACACACTTTCCTTATCCTATTGACATCTTTGGATAAGTTATTTACATATGCCAATGGCTTGACAGCGTGATTGTGAAAGTGGTGATGTAGAACAGCAAAGACAAGAAGGTTTTTATGCGACATCAATATTTGATGACACGACTCCATCATTCTCTGGGGCATATTTCCTTCTGGTAAGAGCAGGCGATACTGTATATGTAGAGGAATACTGATTACCAGTAGCTATAGGATTTTCAGTTCGCTGATTTAAAAACGAATATATAACGCCAACATCTAGCTGGACAGTAGTACAATGAACATTATGAAGTGCTTGAATATTCCGAGACCAAACTAATTGATTAATCTCAATTACAGATTGAACTACTGGTTATACAATAATGGACAAAAACTTATGAGCTACTACTGTATGGAATAGTTGAGATGGTTTTAGTGAAGCTAACTGTGGTAAATATTATCAATGGTGAAATAATTACTGATTTCCACGAAGTTGAAGTATAACAACAAGTTCAACACAAGTAGATGCTAGCTGATATTGACCTTGAAATTATTATTCATCTAGTACATTTATAACTACATCAACTAGCCCATTTAATTGGTCTAGTGTTGAAAATAAAAACTTGCGGTGATGAGTTTCTCAATGACAATCTTGCGACTTAGTAATATCTGCAATAGATACAACATACACAGCTTGAGATAATATAGACATAACAAACAACACTATCTCAGCTGAAAATGTAATTAAGACAGACGTTACTAATGATACTGGATTTAGAATTGAGGGTTCTGATGGTACGTTTTATGACAACACGTATCTTAATTCTGTATTTCTTGGTTACGAACCAAGCGAATATGAAAATCAGCAGCTTGACTTAGTTGCCTGATTGTGAATAAGAAATTTAATATATACAGAAAATCAAAATACTGGTAATTATGAATATTCGGTTTTGAATATAGACAATTACGCAATTGATGTAGAATTTGATTATGATAATTGAGGTTGAGATGATGGTAGTTATACAGAACATTATACTTGGCTTTGAGAATGACCTACCTGAAGCGCAACAGATAAAATAGCAAAAATATGAGATATACAAAATGTAATGTCTTCTTGAACCACAGCACCGTCTAATCCTACAGAATGACAAATTTGGTACGATACAACTAATGATATATTAAAAGTTTATAATTGAACTAATTGGGTTACTGTAGATACTGATACAACATACACAGCATGAACTTGATTAACATTAAACTGAACAACATTTTCTGCCGACACAACAGTTCTTGCTACAAAACAAGACATTGCAGATTTATGAGGATTTGAAGTAGTTGCTTCACTTCCAAGTGTAAGCTCTGCCGATACAAAAACCATATATTTACTTTGACCTATTTGAACAGGTGCTGATAAATATGAGGAATGGATTGTTACAGAAGATTCTCAGCAACAAAAACAATGGACAAAAATCTGAGAAACTTCTATGGATTTAAGCTGATATGCTACAACGTCTGATTTAAGTTCTTGATTATCTGCAAAACAAGATACATTAACAGCTTCTACTTGAATTAATATAGATTCAAGTAATAATATTTCAAATACATTACCTTGACCTACAATAGCTGCTGCCGCACCAACTGGAACTGAATGAGCTCTATGGTATGATACAACTAATGATGTGCTTATGGCTTACAACTGAACAGCTTGGAAAGAAGCCTGAACTCAGATGAAAGTTCTTTCTTATGGGCATTCTACTTGGCAAGATTTTATAGATGCTTATAATGAAAATGCTATTGTATATTGTAAAGCTTCTTCTAACTCTAATCCTTGAACTTGAACTCAATGAAGAATGGCGTTTATGGCATTTGTTAGCGTCAATAGTTGAACTTGAGTTCCTACAAGTGTTGAGTTCCAATATTATAGAAGTAGAAGCGACCATAATACAGATGCCAATCAATTAGATCAAGTATTTGTTTATACATTAACATCTGCAAGTTGATGAACTTGGTCTGTTACTGAAAGAAATACTTGAGCAAAAGCCGTTGCTTGAACTTGAATAAATCTCGCATTCGGTAGTGGTAATATGACTATTAGCGCAGATACTACAGTCCTTGCTACTCAAACAGATTTGAATAGTAAGCAAGACACATTAGTAAGTTGAACTAATATAAAATCAATTAATAGTAATTCATTACTTGGTAGTTGAGATATTACATTAAACGACGTTAAGATATCATCTACAGCACCATCTTCTCCTACAGAGTGAATGGTATGGTATGATACAACTAATGATGTGCTAAAAGTTTATGATGGAACTAATTGGAATGAAATATGATGAGAAGAATATACAGCTTGAGATTGAATAACAATATGAAGTTTACATAAAGACACACAATGACCATGTGAAGATTGATATCATATACCAACAAGAAATGAATTAAATACACTACTTTCAACAATATCTACTGGTCTTTGACTTACTTCATCTGCATATAAAACATATCTAAAAATGCCATTGGCATGATATCGTGAATATGATTGAGATTTCTATAATGATAGTTATGCTTATTATTGGACTGCAACTAGCGAAGATCTTCCTTATAATAGTTATCAATTAAGCATTAGAGAGACCACTGTTGCTTTAGAAGCAACTCCGAGAACTAGATGAATGAATATCCGTCCATTTAAAGATGAGGCAATTGTGCCTGATAGCAATTGGACAGAATTATATCTATCTCCTGATGCTACTTGATGAAGCCTACGACCTGCTTGAATATATCATAATGCAACATTATGACTTATATCAATAAGTTCAGATGGTGATAATTGGATTACAATATCGGATAAGAACTGTGGTGCTACACAAGTATATAATAATTGAGATACATTAACTGAAGCTAATTGTGGTAAATTTTATCAGTGGTGAAATAATTATGAATTCCCTCGTGTTTGAACTATAACAAAAAGTACATCTATGGTAGATGCTTCTAATTATTGACCTTGAAATTATTATTCAAGCTCTACATTTATATATGACACAGATCAACGGGATTCTTCTAATAATCATAATCTATGGTGATGAGAAACTAATTGAACTCGAGTTGGATGAATTTGAAATGTAATAAAAAATACGTGAGTTCTATCAGTAAATTGACAAACTTGAGATGTAATAGTAGATGCTGTTCAATTAGCGCCAAACTCTCCACTAACTCCAAAATACAGGCGATACTGAACGCAAGCTCAATATGAAGCTCTCTCGCAATATTATACAGATACGCCATGAGATACGGTTTATCATACAATATAATTTTAAATTATTTATAAATCAAAAGATGGGGATTTATCTATATCCAAACTGAGTAGAAACTGAATTAAAAAATGCTTATATATGATATCACTATGAATATAGTTATGATTTTAGAAATAAGAATATAAGTCAAGTTGATGCTGATTGATGGACTTATTCTACTGCCCCATCTTTTGATGCAAATTGAATGTATATGTCAGCAGCGGATACGTTCATTGGAGTTGGTAATGATTTGACTTATAAATTAACTCCAGCTAAAAAAGTTACTTTTAATTTTACATTTGTTGTAACCAGTTCTACACTTTATAGTTGTGCTTATTGGATTGCATCTTCTGATTCCGTTGCTAATTTTAGTTGAACTTTTTTCACAGGTACTGCATGATCATACTCTCATAGAGTTCAAATAAATACAACTGATATTACTTCATATATTTCTACAGATAGTACAAGTACACCTAACTGAACATATACACAAAAAGTAGAATATGATTTAGAAAATAAAACTTATACATATTCTTGAACCATTTCTGCTTCTTGAACATTAACAAATGAACAAATTTCTGCAATAAGAAATTATAGTTGAGTAATAGTATGAGTTGGTAATGGTTGAGTAAGGGTTTCAACTATAGATTTAACAATAGATGGTTAATTAATTTTATTTCAATCTAAACATCCTATGCCAAAGATTAATAAAATATATATAGGAACTGATCAAATACATCCGCCTAAACCACCAAGATTCTATTTTAGAGCATTAGCTGCTAATACTGTCTTATATTTTAGAAAAACTTGAAGTCCAACTAGCATCACATTACAATATAGTAGAGATTGAACAACTTATTATAATTTTAATGTTGGAAGTGGTGTAACGCTTCCAGCAAATAGTAATTTTTATGTTAGAAATGCTAGCACTACTGATACTGGTTTTAGTACATCTTCAAGCGATTACTATTATTTTGAGATGTCTGGTGGTTGAAATGTTGCATGTGGTTGAGAAATAGGTTATTTACTTAATCAAGAAAGCACAACAACATTAACTGGAGACTACTGTTTCTATAGGTTATTTTATAATTGCACAAAATTAGCAACCACCCCAATATTAAATGCCACTACATTAACTGCAGGCTGTTATTATTATATGTTTTATGGTTGTTCTAGTTTAACAACAACTCCTGATTTGCCTGCAACTACTGCGAAAAACAATTGTTACAATTGTATGTTCAAGAATTGTACTGGTTTAGTAACATGTTGTAGTTTGCCAGCGACATCTGTTGCTACACAATGTTATAGGGATATGTTTAATGGTTGTTCTAATTTAACAACATTGCCAACATTGTCTGCAACGGGTACTATACCAAGTCAAGCTTATGGTTCAATGTTTAATGATTGTAGTAAAATAAAATTAAGTCAAACGCAGGAAGGTGAATATCAAACTGCATATAGGATACCTCCTACAGGAAGTGCTTCGCGGAATATATTTAGTCCAGCTGCTAATAGTATGTTTAGTGGCACTGGATGAACTTGGAAATGAAGCCCATCAGCAAACACAACATATTACACAAGCAATACTCTTGTATAACTTTATTCTTTAATAAATATCTATGGCAGATTTAACAAAAGAACAAATCAGAGCTTTTGAGTGATGTCTTACTTTACCAGAAGACATGGTAGAAGCTACTGATTTTAAGGCTGAAGAAGCCATCAATCTTGATATGTCAGTCAAGTTACCAAGTTTCTTCTCATTATGAGAATGGATTTATCAGACTCAGAATCAAGGTGGTCTCTGAAGTTGTACAGCAATGTGAACAACTCATGCAACTCAAATCCTTAATGTTAAAAAGAAATGAGAAAAGCCTGTAAAATCAAACATTATTACTCCAGATTGGAAAGATTTATGGAGTAAAATGTGACATTCAACCACAATATATGATGGTTGAGACTATGTTGAAAAGGCTGTTAATACAGCTTTAAAACAATGAATTAAAACAGTTGAGAAATGAGATGAGGTGAAGTTTGATTGATATGCTTATTGAGAATGGAATCATGATGATAAATCATTAGAAATGATGAGACGTTATATCTATAACTGAAATCCTATTGTTTGGTGTATCAGATGAAATAAAACTACTTGGAATGAAATGACAAAATGAAGAATAGAAACTACGGATTATACCCCTACTGGTTGACATTGTATCGCAGTAGTTTGATTCGATGAATGATGATTCTGGTTTATTAATTCTCGGAAACCTAACGACGAAAAAAAACATAAGAGTAGATTCTACATTAGCAATGAAAAAATGAAGAAGTTAGGTTCTAAACTTAATTTCAGGTATCGAATACTATATATAAAAGAAGATGCTAAAGTAGATCCAGAATATTTAAAAAGAATGAAGATTCATTTAGCAATTCTTCAGGCTTTAAAGAAACATTACAATGAAGAAGATCTTGCTGTTAAACAAGCTATAGTTGTTTATTCACAGGTCGTTCGTAAACATTATAAAGAAATCAACGACCAACTTCCATTGAATTGATAATTTTTATCAGTATAATATGGTTGTATGAATAAAACTTTTTATAACGTAAAAACAAAAAAAAGAATGTGAGAAATTAGCACCTGAGGCACGATTGCTGCAGTTGCTTGATGATTCACATTAGCAGCCGCTCTTGAATACTTTCAAGTAAGCCAAGAAACGCTAATCGTATTATCCGTAATGCTTGCATTAGATTACATCTTCTGAGTAATTGATGCATATATTACAGATAAAGAATCAGTAACAAGCACTAAAATGTGGCAAGGTCTTGCTAAAAAACTAACAAGATGGATGCTTCCACTTGTAGTTATAGCTGTTTTAAGGTGAGTATGAGTATGAGATTTATCATACATATCAACTGTTGTATTCTCAATACTTATAATCACTGAAGGTTATTCGATCATTTGACATTTCTATTCTATCAACGTAGGTAAACAGTTACCAGAAATTGATTGTTTCGAAATGCTATTAGATTTCATTATCAATATCTTCAAATGACATTTACCTGAAATTAAAACAAAAGATGCCACCAAAACCAAATGAAACAGAAAATCCAAATAAAAAAGAATTTAAATATAGCCGCCACCACATACTTCCAGTAAGTCGCAGATGAGCGAACATAAATAGGAACATGGAAGTATTAAAAGACAACTATCATAGAGCGATACATACACTGTTCGCCAACCAAATGATTGCAGAGCAATTGATTACGACAATTAATATATCAGAAAAAGCTTTAAGAGAAGACGTTAAAGAACGACTCATAGAAACACTAACCTCGAAGGATATAAGCGATCCTTATGAACGATACGATGATAGAGTCATTTTATAACCTAATCTACTGTATGATAAAATTAATTATCAAAGTAATATCGTGAAAGGCAACATTATCTGAAAAGGGAATATTAATGCAAAAAATTAGAAGACATCCGTTTATAAAACGACGGAGAGAATAATTTAATTCTTAATTATAATAATCATGGCTTGTAAAAGAAAATGTGGTAAATGAGGTTGAAGACGCAAATAATTTTACTTACTTAATATAATATCGTATGGACGAAGAAAGACTTCTGGATTTGCGGGATGAGTATCAAAGCAAAAGAGATACTTATACTCCAGAACAACAAAGTGCAATGGATGCAAAATTTTGAGCTTTAGCACAAAAAGCTATGGCTGAGAAGCAATCTAAAGAACAACCTAAAAAGATTGAATCAAGATATTCTAAAGCCCCAGAGCAACAGCCAGAACAAGAGGCTGAACCAAAACCTTATCGTGTAACTCTTTAATCTTTATTTTAAAATAAAAATGAAACTAAGACGAGAAACTCCTTACCGAGCTCAAAAAAGAAATCAAGGCTATATGAAAGCTAGATGATTATGAGCCGTCAAATGAGCTTACGATACTGTTGTTCAATGAACAAGAGATCTATGAGCAGTTGTTGATTACTTAGCAAATAAAGCTGTGTGAAAGAGCGAAGAAGAAGCATGAGCTTCTCTTAACAAATATTACGATAAGACTAAAGGTCTTGATAAAGTTGACGAAGCTCTTGTTAGAAAAGCTTATGATGTTGCTGGTAATGAACGAGCACCAATTGCTATAAAAAGATGAGAATGAGAATGAACTGCTGCTACTATGATATGATGATTAAAGGCTGCAGCAGCTTGATCTGAAGCAACAATGGCAAACAGATGAGTTAAAAGCCTTCTAAAAAATCCTTGAAAATATACTGAAGCAGAAAAAACTGCTATCTTAAATCGTATGATGAACGCACCAGAAACTAATCTTCAAAAAATATGAAGATATACCAAACCAGTTTCTGAGAAAGTATTGCCAAAAATCTGAGATACAATGAATAAAGTTTTGCCTAAAGTTTGAGATAATGTCAGTGCTTGATTAGAAAAGATATGAAACACATCTATTGGTAAATATTTACAAAGCAAACAAGTACAAGACGCTGCAAAACAATTATGAATATGATGAACCAAAAAAGTTAAAACTACATTATGAGATGTAGCAAAAGAGTTATGATTTAAAGATCTTTCTCAAGCAAAAGCTTCCGCAAAACAGTGATGATTTAACAATGTAGAAGAAATGTTTAATGAGATAATTAAATCAAATCGTGAAGCTGCATTGGAATATGAAGCAACATGACCTAAAGCTGATGCTGTAGAAAGATGAATTTATGAATTCTGAGATGCTGAAAGGGCTAGAATAAATAAACAAATAGATGATGAATTATGACGAGATAAATATATAAGTGCTGATGATGCAGAAATATTAGCAAGCGATAGAGGTATGATAGAAGATATGGCTAAAAAAGATTGATTTAGAGATTTAAAACAAGCAGATTACTTAGCTCAAAATGAATGATATTATGATTATCTTGATATGAAGATGAATGAGGTAAACAATAAACCTGCTAATACTTCAAGGGCAAGAGCTGAAAAATTAAAAAATAGTAATAGAAGTAGAGCTGAAAGAACTTTACTTAAAAAAACTGAAAGAGAGGCACAACAAGCTCTTGAGGATGTTAAGAACTTAAGTCTTGAAAAAATGTATAATCAATGGAAGAATTTAAATAGACAATAATTTATTTCTTAATTATATTATAAAATGCCTATTATGTCTATGCATGATGTAAGAAATGATAAAACTTACGCATCAGAAAAATGATTGTCTCTACAGGAATTGCTTGAAAAAGCTTGAATGAAATTCCCTAAAGAGCCAAGTTTCAAATCTACTAATGCGGTAGAAAAGAAAAAGGAAGAAGCACCTAAAAGAAGATGAAGACAAAAGAAAGAAGAAATTGTAGAAGAAGTTAATGTGACTCCACCAGACGTAAAAGAAGCTGGATCAGAACCAGAAGACGAGGTTAAACCTGAAGCAGTTTTAGATGAGGCTGAAGAAGCAGATGCCTAGATCTTATATTTATGATGCAATAGCTTTACTTGGTTCATATCTTGCTCAGTGTTCACATATTAAAGAACATATTGTGAAACTGAAGCAAGATAGAGAACTTGTGGAAAATCAAGATGAGACTATAGATATTGATAAACAAATCGACACTTTACAATGAATATATAATATGGTAATCTCTGAAAGACGCAACATAATGGATAAACTTGAAGTTGCATTACAAGCAGAACCAATATATCATTGTATGATTAAACATGCTATTGAATCATTTAATTATGCGGCAGAAGTTGAAGACGCTACTGATGAGCTCTGAGATTTAACAACAAGAGCTACTGATATTTTAAATGCAATATTATCATTAGCAACTTGAAATCCTATTGAATTCTGTTCTCGTTGTTTATGAGATATTTTACTTGGTAAAGATAAAGAATAATGGCTTGTGGAAGTTGTCAAAAGAGAGCTCAAGAAAGACTTGCAAGAATGAAACAACAAGCCGAGCTCATTAAGAAAGTACAAAGTACACCATCAGAACCATCAAGGAAAGAAATAATTCCTCCTGAGGTTGAATTAACTGATGCAAATTCAGATTACTTTATTGCGAAAATGAAATTATATTGAAAGCTTTAATCCATTAATTTAAATACTAATGGCTATACACAACTTTTATAATGGCTATAACATAGACGATTCAGATATATGATGTGACAAAGTCATTGTCAGCCAATGTCCTGAAGCGTGAAGTGAATTGCCAAATCATGTATATAAATCTATCTGTGAACTTATAGCAGATTGTCCTGCCATACACCAACTACAGAAAGATTGTGTAGTTGATTTCCTTAACCAAGACTGGAGTAACATCTACGATTGAGCTGTTCCAAAATTCATAAAACTTAATTCAAGCTGATGTCTTGAATGGTGAACTTTAGAATGTCCTTGTTCTGATGAACTCGTAAAAGCATCTGGCTGCGATAGTCACGCATGATATCTTGACGAAAAAATAGAATGATGAACATCAAGTGATTGATTATATTCTATTGATGTTAATACTGTATCATGCGACAAGCTTGAGATAACTCCTGAATGACCAAATAATACTTATATAAGAGCATGAGATGTTCCAGCTACTTGAAGCTGAGATATTAGATATAGGAATGGTAATATATATTATGTTGAAGATTTAGATACAGAAACTACATCAAATATATCTTATGCAAGATGGTATCATTGATGATGATATGCATTAGTTCCTACTAATGATTGGTGAACTGTTTGGTGAGTTAACAACTGAGAGTCAGCTTGATCAGACCATGCATTCAGTTGAGCATCATCATTACAATGAACTAAAGATATAGTTAGATGAAGTTGAATTCATATATTCTGATTAACAAGACCTTGAGTTTATGAGATAACTTTAAACTCTTGTCTTAAGAATAATAATGAAAACTGGTTATATGCGATAAGATGAGGAATAGTTCTTGATGCTTCAGGAACTACAACACAGCAATATGCTTGAGTTGTTTGTTGAGATGTTAAATACTGAGGAAGAAGATATACACAAGATGTTAATGATTTCTATCCAGATTGAGATTCATCATCATATACAGACGCTGCAAGACATCTTGATTTATGAATAGTATCATTCTGTTCAAGTTATGTATTACATCTATGAAGCGCATCTCCTGACTCTCCTGTATGGGTTTGTTATCGTGTTAGATACGATACAAGAGTATGAGCCGATCCAAGAAATGTAAACGATCCTTGAGTAATATGATTAGAATTAACAAATGATTGACCATACGAACCATGAAGCCTTACTCCTTGAACTCCTAACGAATGAACTAACACAACTATTACTTGTGCAAGAATATGAGAATATCCAAGACTTCGTACATTATAAGATAAGGGTTATAACATGAAAAAAGCTTACCATTGCTGGTAAGCTTTTTCATTATTTTCTTCTACCTCTTGCAGCCATAGCTGCGAATTTCTTCTTTCAGTATTTCTTTCTACCGATTGAAGCTGCAATGGCATTCGCTGCTTTGGCAGAATGTCATTGTCTTCTTAGCTTTCAAGCTAATCTTTTAAATGCTCATGCCATTATATAATAATTATATTATAAAGCCCACTGCTTTTCATTCGGTTTGAATTTCCTCTGTTTCTCTTTATCAACCTGTTTTCTTTTCCTTTTGTTAAAAAATTCCTTACGCCTCTTTCTGTTCGATGTTAATTCTCACCGATAGGTCACTATCGTTTCATTCATCTCGAAAATATTTTTTAATAAAATCATTAGTTTGAACCTCATCTAATCTTCAAATCTCCTCTCAGTTCTCAAATGCTATAAGCATAGGAACTGCTGTGAGATTTAATTTTTGACATAATTCTGAATCTTCTCATGCATTATAAGCAACAACATAAGGATCTCAATCCTCATCTCGTTCTCATGCTAAGTCAACTAAGTTTCTCATTAAGAAGTGACACTTGTTGCAAGTATCAGAAAAGAATACAACAATAACCTTTTGATGTTCTGATAGATATTCATCTAATCATCATTTAACAATTATCTCTAATGAGTCTTCCATCTTTATCGATATAATCAATTAAAAGTTTTTAAATACATTTTAAAAGGCATTTTATCTTCTTCTTTCTTATAAGTTCTTATATAACGTAAAATATGATATTTAAGATCGTCTAAATCTTTTTTCTTATATCTTACAATATAATCTTCTCATTCGAAAGTTAATATACTATGATCAATTCAATGATTATCTGTATAATAATATTTCAATTTGTAAATAGAATTATTTTCAATTATCATTTTTGCCTCAAGCTGTCACTCTGCCATCATTTTTTAACAAGATATAAAACTTATTTATTTCATCTTCTCATACTTCATCACAAATATTACTTCGGTCAAATGAATAATAACGCTTATCTTCTTTGTTATAAACAATTACACTAACGTCTCCTCATGCCACCTTAAAGTTGTTAAGGTTAACAACTTGATGTGGTTCTAATCTTTTAAATGCCCAAATGGCATCTGGTATTTTCTTTTTGAGGTCACAAAATTTGAACTCAATCGCCGTAGCTCTACCATTAACACATCAAACTACATCAAATGGTTTCTTTCAAATACTATCATCAGGTATTTTATAAAACCAAACCAATGGTTGTGACTTTCGCTGATGTAATCGACTTGTTATAGCCCTTGCCTCATTCCTACTCTTTAACATTATAAGCACAATATAAGCAAAATAATTAATATAACATTAAATGCTATAGAAATATTTCTACTCAATTTTATTCCAGACATTTTATCAGAATATTCAACTAAATCATCAAACATATCGCTTATAATATTATCCTGTTCGTGTAGTTTTAATTCCAAATCTGCGATTCTTGCCTTCTTCAATACTAATGCATCCTTAACTTCTGTAAGTTCCTTAATTAATTCGTTCCTTGTAATCCTTCAATCTTCTAATGCTTCCTTGCTTACAGCAATTTTCTCTTTGTGCTCACATGGTTGTCACGTCTTAGCACAAACTCTAACTGATTTTTTAGCAGCTACATTCTGCTCATTTTGTTTCCAATCTCTCTTTTTGACCATCCTATTATTTTGTTAATAAATAAAGATAATGTATTGTATTTATGCTATAAAAAAAGACAAGTTAAACTTTAAAGTTTGACTTGACTTTTTAGTAGTTTTCGTTCAGATGAAGGTCAATCTTAACAAAGACTTGAAACAACACACGTTGGACAACCCTCATTATTTTTTAATATAATGAGAACGTGCATCTATAATATATTCTTTTGTCGGACGATTTCAATATTCTTTTTTATAAGTTTTCCTTCTCTCATAAAGCTGGCTTCTTAATATAGGATCGTCGCACCAATCAAATAGAATACATTTAGTCTTTCATTCATATTTCCTCAATCATCTTCATACTGCTTGTATTGTAGAACTTTCAAATCTATTCGGAAAGAATAGAAATACTCAATCAATCATAGGAATATCTGCTCATCTTCCTACCTTTCACACTGTTCAAACAATCAATCATTTACCATAATGCCTTAATCGTTTAATACCTTCGTTGTCCTCTCTAACCTCAGTATCTCAATTAATCATTATAACTGGTAAATCTGTATTTTTCTTAAAATAATCATAATATTGTTTACACTCATCCTCTTTCCTCTCAACTAACAATAATCAATAATGAAGATATCATTTCTGAAATGCATTATATATCAATTGACATTGCATCGCAAATCTTATTCAATCATTTATTAACATTTCCTTCAGCTCATGCCATTGTGTATATGGATATTCCATTCAATTTCTATATTTGAATGTCCAAATATCTGGCAATATCTGATATCAATTATTATCTGACTCATTATATTTAATATGTGGTCAGAATATCATCTGCATACTTCATAATGATAACTCTTTAGTTCTCGGCGTTCCTGTGAATCAGTATAAAAAATCTACATCAATCTGATTTAATGCCGCAAACATATTATCAGTTAAGTTTCTATCGCATTCGTCAACTATTAACATATCAAACGATCAAGCAAATTCATTAAACTTTTCAGTTAATGATTTATGCGTAGTCACTGTTATAGGCTGGATGTCTTTTTTCTTTGCTGATAATTCTCAAGCATCAACTCACAATGCTCGTTTAATAGTCTTCTTCATATCCTTCAAACAAAGCAAACTATGAGTAGCTATTAATGTTCTGCATCACCATTGCTGAGCAAGTTTAACAATAGCTAAACTCTTTCAAGCTCAGGTTTTCATTTCTATTAATCAGCAACGTTGCTTTTTGAGAATGTCAGTTACATATTCCTGTTCTGGACGAAGAATAATATCCTCATTCCATTGTCGATTATATGCTTTATTATATACCAACAATGGTTGTTTTGATATTTCTTCTACAACAGGGAAATAATATGTATTATTAATCCTCGTGTACAGATGAACTGTCTGTAATCGTGGACACTTCCTTTTCAGAATCCTCTCCTTTCTTTGAGCGTCCTCATTTTTCACTGTGTACTTGCTCAGTAACCGTTGACAGTTCTCCTTCCCCTCATATTTTAATAACATTTGTAGGAACAGCATAAGTAAAATCTTCAGTTGAACTTATAGTAACATGTGCATTTTCAAGCGGTTCATCTTTATATTTAACCATTACAACTGTATAATTTACTTTATAAGCTCAACTAAATTGAAACGAATCATAAATAATATCAGTTCTAAAGTCTGATTTATAATACCCTTTTTCATCATACTCCATTATAAGCTTTTCAATAATACCCTTATCAGGTGAAGTAAGAATTTTAACATCTTCAAACATTATTATATAAATATTAAACTAAAATATTTTCATTAATTCACTCAATTTCACACACAACAGTTCATGCTTTCACTAATACATCTCAACTAATCACTGGTTCTGCTCTTATCATAACCCTATCATATCCACTGTTTCATCATATGAATACAGTCTTATTCACTGTAAAATCATATTTAACAAAAGTTTTTCATATCGGATTAATTCTAAAGTGTCATCAATATGCACTTGTTCATGTGTCTATTTCTGTCGTCTCTCATTTTTTTAAGACTGTATCTTTAAAACAAAAGAGTAGATGTTTACTACCTACTCCTTCGCTCTGAGGCTTACATCATTCTTCATACCTGAATTTTATCGCCATTACCTGCTAAATAAATCATAAAAGTAACATGTTGCCTCATTAATATCTTTCTCTAACACCTCTCCATTTATTAAATAATTTCATGAAGCCTCATCACGAGTGATTAGGAAGCCTCAATAAACATCACAATATAATATACCTCATATATTTTGTATTGTTTTTCTTATCCTTTCTGTTAACTCATCATATAATTCATCAAACAAACAAGAATTATCAGCCTCGTCACATTCACCATCATCAATTTTCAACTGGGTTTCAAAAGTATTGAAATAAAATTTCTTTAATGTATTCGAATTCTTCGAAACAAATATCTTATAAAATGTTAATACGAACTGATATACATTCTCCATATTGTTTTTAGATTAGTATTTAAATGCAACACAAGAATTTTGTTCCATAAACATATTAACATAAGCTGGTACTGAATCTTGGAATGTATAACTAAGTTCCTTATATTTGTCTCATCATACATTTACTGTATCAATGAACTCTTGCATATATGGATCTATAACAGCCTGCATTCTTTTATTCAATTCCTCTGTCTTTTTCTTTTGATAATCTTCAGCTGTCTTATCTTTCATCTCTTTATCAATTTCCTTTTCAATCTTATTTCTCTCAGTTTCAAATTTTGAATATAACTCCTTCTCTTTCATCCAAGCATCTCTTTCCTGTTGGATTAATACTCATGTTTCTTTAATCCACTTTGAGATGTTCTCATAATTAATAGCATTAAAGTTATATTGTAACATCTTCTGAATTCCTTCATAAGCTGTACTAATATCTTTAATAGAATAAAGTGTCGGCATACTTATATATATTTATTAAATAAAGAATTTGGTAAAAGTTTTACCTTGTTGTTGAAGTTCTTTTATATAAGACTCTGCTTCCTGAGAAGAACGGAATGTCCTTCATGGCAATTTATATTCCTGAGTTCAATCTGGATTCGTCCAGTATTGAATTACTTTTACAGCCTTTGGTACATTAGCTTTTGGAATTGCTTCCCAAACTTTATCTTCATCACCATTAGCTATTGCTGCGTTTCTCTCAGCTTTTTTCTCAATATCATCTACTCTTTTATTCAGCGTATCCACTGACTCAGAAAGAGTTCAGATTCAACTCTGAATTGATTTTAACATTTCTAAGATATTATCACTATCACTCATGCTGGATCTGTAATCTTGAAATTAAATAAATCAATACATTTCTATCGCTTAAAAAGTTATTTGGTTTTCAACCTAATGCTTTGTATTCCTCTTTCAATTCTTTTAAATCCGTTCATTCAAACTTTGTTAAATTCTCATCAAATCTCTGAATATATTTTGAAATTCTTGGTGCTTCTACTTTTGGCTGTTCTAAAGTCTTTGGTCAAATTTGAACCTCAACAGCTTTCTTTGGTGGAGTCAAATCCACTTGTTTTCTTTTGATTTTAGTAACTCAATAAAACATTCAGTTATAGTTAATATATAAACTACTCTTTCACAATAATACTTTTTACAAATAAATCAATAGCATTTTCTATTTTTTTATCGTCATTGTTAATAAATAACTTATTTAATATTGACGGATACGAATAAATAATCTTAGCTTCATCATAACGAACTCTCGCTCAATTCATTACCATATAATAATAATCGCTTGTTCACTGTGGACTAAATGATAACACAGCTCAAGATCTTATATCTGTCTTACCATATCTATATAATGAAATAAATTTACTCTTTTCCCCTGTTCTTTTCTGTATCATTGTCATAATAGGATTTGGATCTCACGGATATTTCTCTACCATATGCTGTCTGAACTCGTCGGAAGCTCATAGCTTCCAACGATTACAGACAGCTCATGGACTACCATACCTATCATACACCTGACGCAATGCTTCTTGGATGCATTCATCTTTGTGTATTATCTTTTTATCCAAACGTTTTTCAACATATTTCCATTTCATAATTATATGGCTATAAATCTAAATCACTCATTATATGGCAAAGTTTTGAACCTCTTACAGAATCAAATATTGATGCTCGAAACGACATTATATCCTTACAGTTCTCTGCATAATGTCAGTTTGTCTGATACAATGCTTCAAATTGACAGAACAATCAATTTGAATCTATGCTAAACATCTCCTTTCCATAAATAGAATTCACATTATAAATAGCTGTATTCAATTTTCATTTATTCCTTTCATATATATCTTCATCCAAAAATATTATTTCTACTAAAGCATCTTTACCATCATTAGTTAGAGTTATATTAGCTTTACTATTTAATATAGCTCTAATAATAAATGTCTTAATTATTCCTGAATCATTTATATTTGATGATTGCGCAACTCAAGTCTTTTTAATCCAAGCTTCTACTATTCAATATAATTCTTCATCTGTTATATCTATATTAAACACATTCTTTGTTACAAACATATATGCATATGTATCAGCATTTCTTGAATCCAATCCTTTTCTTGATAGCCAAATTGTTGTTTCTCTATATGCCTTATTTACTTCCTCTTTGTTTACATGAAATCGTGTTTTATAGATATCAATTGATGCTGATTTTTGTAATATATCCTGCATTTTTTCTCTTGCATCTTCTATCCAATTGCTTCTATTAATTACAGTAGTAACAAATCTATTATTCAATGATTCATCTTTAAATGTTCTTTCTCACACAACTAACAATGGTGAGAATAAATTAAACTCAATGTTCTGATCATAATGTCACCTTGATGCTTTGTCATGATTAACAATATTTCTCAATAATTCCTCTGTCTGTTCTCCTACTTTATTCGTCAACTCCTCTAAGAATAATATACTATAATCACTTGCTGCCTGTTTCAATGGCTGTGGTGTTAATCATGGCAACGAAAATGTTCTCGCATTCTCTGCATATCATAACATTGATTTCATTATCTGCATAATACTTGTCTTTCCTGAACCAGTTAATCAAGTAATTAACATTGCTGGATAACAATTCATTCACTCCCATATATTCATTCAACTTAATGCTAATGCTTGTAAGAATGTTGGATACACAATTGACTTATCATATATTCATTTATACATTTCAAAGAACTCATGTACCGATATCTGTTCTTTGTCTTCTCATACAATATCATATTCATACTTTGTCGATATCCTTCAATCTCACAAGTTTCATTCAATAGCTTGTCATCATAGTATTACTACATCATCATAGAATCAATTCTTTTCGTAAATATTAATTCGTGGAATATTATCGTCAAGTTCAATCGCACGGAAAAATTGTGCTAACAAATTATCTGCACCATAACAAAACATAAATCAATATTCTTTGTTATGGTCTCTTTTACTTGGCTTTGGAATAATTGTCCTTTCCCTTCAATCAACTTCAAATATAACTGCTAACTGTTGTTCCTCAGCCTCTCATATTTTAAATTGATAAATATATCATTTACCTTTGGGTACTATTCTATTTTGAAATAATACTTTTGATGTTTCTTTATCTTCAGATTCATCATTCGATAAAGCCTTTACTACACTTTCTGTGAATACAAATTTCGTTCATCTCAATTCAACTGATGTTATATTTAATCCATCGTTGTTCTTATTTAATGCTAATCCATATTCCTTTAATAAAAAGTTTTCTACCTTACCAACATCCTTACAAAAATAATAATAAAGAAATCCAAATCCATTCCCCTCTGGTGCTTCAAGTGGATCTCACATACAGAAACAATGTATATAATTTCACTGTTTATTATATTTATACGAATTCCATTTTGTCTTCTTAATAATATTCTTATCAGTTACATTATCTATATCATATATAATTACACTATCTCTGTCTATTTCAAACACTTGTAATCTACCATCAGGCATTTCTCTTGGATACTCTTTCAATCTTTCAATCATATCTTCCATAGGAATTCAATCTATATCAGCCTTGCTTCACATTGAAAGCTTCAAAGATTCCTTCTTCTTTACTTGTTCCATTTGAGTAGACACATATGTTATCAATCTTTCACAATCTTCATATGTTAAATCGTCTTCCTCTAATTTTGGATTAACAAAATATGGAACAACCATATGATGTGGTTCGTACTTATTATTATACGAATATGGTAATCTTATAGTTCCATTAATTTTAAATGAAGCTACACATCACTGATCTGCATTATATATCTTACTTGCCATTTCAGAAATCTTCAAGAGATCTTTTCAATATACCATATTGCATTGTTCTCTATTCTCTTTCTTAATGAAGTAATATACATGTGCTCAACCTCAAGAGTCCATTACGTATCTTGGTCTCTTGCTGTCTACCAATGTCAAACCCGATGTCCACTTCAATAATTCTTCCTTTGTTTCAAATCTATCTGTATAATCCTTAAAGTCAAAGTCTAATATCAAAGCCGAAACAACTCAACCATCTGGCATTTCTTCTTCTTTACGAATTGTCTTCTCTCAGACTTTATTTATTTTTCATCGGCTTCAATTTGGACAAAAATGTAATCAACATTTTCAATCTACATTCCTCGCAACTAAATCATAGAAGTCTTTGTTTATTCCCATATCAGCAATCCTTTGTCCTTTTTCTGGCAAATGAACTATCAGAGGATTATCAAACTCACTGAGGAAACTTTGGATATTACTTATCTGTTCCTCAAGCGTCATTTCAACTTTCTGCTCATCCATCTTCATCTACGATTTTTAAAGTAAAAGGATGCTGTCTGCATTCTAAAGCTGATTTTCGGAATAAATCTCGTGACTCAGCTGCCATCACGGCTCAGGTCTTTTCTCAGTACACTGACTTATATTTCGTCATCAACGTACTAAATAATATAGGCATTTCGTGTAATGAACTTAGAAAGATTTTATAAACCTTTCCATCGTTCTTACCGAATAACATAGGTAAATTTTTATTCTGAATTACCTTCATTTTTACTTTGACTTTTTTCATTTCCTTGCTTTCTTATTTGCTAAATGTTGTTCACGTCTTTGAATAATCTTATTAAGATTTTCCTCATGTACTTCAAGCATATGTTTCAAAGATGAAATATACTCTTTTTCTCTGTCTTCTTCCTCCTTTGATAACTCAGCCGATTTCCTATCAACATTTTGCTCATAAGTTTTATAATCTCGTCAATCAGTATATTCAATTATTGAACCATCTTCTGCTTCCAAATCAACTTTATATACTGTTTTATCATCTCCATATGGTATAGTAACCATAATACTTTTAACAGGGATTTTATCCACTGCACCAAAGTCAATAACTTTTAATATATGATGAAACTTAGGATTTAGTTTTTGAATACTGTTTGGTAACTCTTTATAAGTTTTAGTAAATTTATTTAATTCTCTAACCAAATCCCTTTTCATCCTATATTCATTAATCTTATCTTTGGTTGATGCTAATACTTTTAGTATCTTCATCCTACATTAACATAATAAATAAAACTATTTGTGCTATACCAAAGATAATATTAGCAATTCTATAACCAGTTCATCCAAATAATAATGATGCTACTCAGCATCCTGATAATACATATAATATAATCATTAATACAGTGTTCATTTGTATATTATAATACTAAGAAATAAAATAATTTGTGCCACTCAATAGGCTATATTCATTCCTGCATATCTCTCACTCTTTATCAGAGAGAGAGTTCCTAAGAAACTCATCCCTCAGATAATAGCATATAACATCACTATAAAAAACATTAGTTTCTAATTGTTTTTACTAAAATGGAAGATTGTCTGAATAGTCAGTTAAATCACTTTCAGATGCTTTAACCGCTCATTCAGTTTTAGGTTCATCGCTGAATGGTCATTCAAGATGAGATGTATCAACTTTCATTTCAGCCTTTTCCTTAGCATTTACTTTACCAACTAAGTCCTCAAAGATTTCGTTGAGTTTATCTTCTCTATCTTTGTCTTTTAAATCTGCCATACTATTATATAGCTCAGCTATATTATAGTCGTCAGACCATTTCAACATTTGTCCATCTTGCCACATGGATACTGAAGCATATCCTGCCTTATCCGTATACAAATTAAATGATACTGGTTTAGTCAAGTCTGCTCACCATAAACAAGATAAGAATGTTCTTGAGTTTCTATCAAGTCCCATTCTTAGTTGATTATAAGTTCATCATCTGGATCAAACAAAGTGAAGCTTACCACCTTTCCATAATCTCCATCTTTGATTCTTACAGATTCGATTAATCAACTAATTCTTTTAGCACTTGCAACCCAAACTTTGTCTTCTGTTACTACAAATGTTGGTGCCGTACCAGTTGGTTTTACGTTAAAATCGCTTACTTGAGTTCAAACGAATTTCTTGAACCCTTCCTCAGTTAAATAGATTCTAATGAATCTTTTAATGTTAACTCCTCAGTTGTCTAATAACATGATTATAATAGTTTACTTAAATAAATAGTTAACGTTTCCTAACGTTTAAGTTCCTGTTGTTTGCTTTTCTACGGCGGTCAATGTTTTCTACACATGATAATTATATGCTAATCATCTAAA
>RHMF01000054.1_pt1 | contig 39672 bp, 36 predicted proteins | sample 5365151 | NCBI WGS metagenome assembly RHMF01 (sample SAMN10266501, study PRJNA497801) | feces metagenome | isolation source: feces | host: Bos taurus | place: China: Prairie of Fairy Mountain | collected 2017-08-14 | reverse complement strand
AGATACGATGGTAGCAACCATTGGCATGTTCATCTGAAGGGTAGGCATCTCCAGCTGGGTAGCCTCCTCGTGAGCCTGCTGAATCTTAGCGATCTTAGCAGCCTTCTTCAGGTGGTCGTCACCCTCTACAGCCTGGTACATGTTGATAGAAGCCAGAACGACATTAGCTACAGAACCCTGCATCTTGTTGCACAGATCCTTTGCCTTAGCGAAGTCCTGAGCCTTGATGGCTGCCTTAACCTCAGCGGTGAACTTAGCCAGATTCATCTTACCTGATGCGCTCTTGATAGCGAGGAAACGCTCGATACCCAAGCAGATAACGGTGAACAGAAGGGTGAGGATCAGACCTACAACGAAACCTCCCTTATACACGGTACCCAGAAGGTTTGCGGGATGACCACTGCGGTCGCCACCAACGAAGTTGTCGGGATTACCCATTACGAAATACCATACAGAATAACCTGCTACAGCGCAAATTGCGAGGATAACCCATGCAGCTTTAACACCTTGGAAGCCCGATTTCTTGGCTGGGGCTGCAGCCTTTGTTGTTGTTGCCATAAATTTGATTTTTAATTTTTTAGTTATTAAATAAATGAATTTGTTTAATGTTTCTAAGTGCGTTACATTTGGCAAAGATAGCAATTTCAGAATTACTATCCGCCAAATTAAGAACTTTTAACTTGATATTTCTCAATTTTTATCGAAGTGAGGCCAATGCGACCTTGATTCGGCGCATGGCTTCAATGATATTCTCGTCGCTGGTGGCATAGCTCATGCGGAAACATTCGGGGTCACCAAAGGCGTCGCCACCAACAGTGGCTACATGGCCTTTCTCGAGCAGATACATGGCCAGATCAGTGGAGTTGGCTATGGTCTGACCGTCGGGTGTCTGCTTGCCGTAGAAGCTCGAACACTTGGGGAACAGATAGAAAGCGCCATCGGGGACGTTGACTTCCAATCCGGGGATGTCTTTGGCCAGCTTGACGATGAGGTCGCGACGACGCTCGAAGGCCTGACGCATCTGCTCGACACACTCCTGGCTGGAGGTGTAGGCAAACTCAGCAGCTTTCTGGCTGACGGAGCAGGGGCCGCTGGTGTACTGACCCTGTAGCTTGTTGCAGCCTTTGACTATCCATTCGGGGGCTGCGATATAGCCGATACGCCATCCGGTCATAGCGTAGGCTTTGCTGACGCCATTGACAATGATGGAACGCTCCTTCATGCCCTCAAATTGAGCGATAGACTGGTGCTTACCGATATAGTTGATGTGCTCGTAGATCTCGTCGGCCAGCACGAACAGGTCGTCGTGAGCCAGGATGACTTGAGCGAGTGACTCAAGCTCCTGCTTGTTATAAACGCTGCCAGTAGGATTGCTGGGTGAGCACAGGATAATCAGGCGTGTCTTGGGAGTGATGGCAGCCTCCAGTTGCTGAGGGGTCATCTTGAAATTCTGGTCGAAGCCAGCCTCGACAATGACAGGATTGCCGCCAGCCAGAAGCACCATCTGTGGGTAGCTGACCCAATAAGGGGCGGGGATGATCACCTCGTCGCCGGGGTTGATAAGCGCCATCACGGTGTTGCAGACACTTTGCTTGGCACCGTTTGACACGAGAATCTCAGCGGGGGTGTAGTGTAGTTGGTTCTCACGCTCCAACTTGCGGGCTATAGCCTGACGCAGGTCGGGATAGCCGGGAACAGGTGAATAACGGGAGTAGTTCTCGTCGATAGCCAGCTTGGCGGCCTGCTTGATGTGGTCGGGGGTATTGAAGTCGGGCTCACCGACGCTCATGTTGATGACGTCGATGCCTTGTGCCTTCATTTCAGAACTCTTTTGCGACATGGCCAGTGTGGCAGACGGGGCTAGTCTCTGCAAACGGTCAGATAATTGTGCCATAATATTACTTTATGTGTATGATTTGGATGCAAAAGTAAGCAATATATTCTGGAAAAACGAATAATTGTGTCTTTTTTCACTTTATTTTAGATGCAGCGTATGACCCATGCGGTTCTTTTTCGTCTGCAGATAGCGCAGGTTGTACTCGTTAGGCGTCGTTTCGATGGGTACATTCTCCACAATCTCCAGGCCGTAACCCTCCAGACCGACACGCTTCACGGGGTTGTTGGTCATTAGACGCATTTTTTGTATGCCCAGCTGGCGTAGGATCTGGGCACCACAGCCGTAGTCGCGCTCGTCGGGCTTGAAACCCAGGTGGACGTTAGCGTCGACGGTGTCGAGGCCTTCTTCCTGCAACTTGTAGGCGGCAATCTTGTTCATCAGACCGATGCCGCGACCTTCCTGCTGCATATAGACAATGGCACCACGGCCTTCTTTTTCAATCATCTGCATGGACTTGTGGAGCTGCTCGCCGCAGTCGCAACGCTTCGAACCGAGGATGTCGCCCGTCATACAGGAGGAGTGGACACGCACCAGCACGGGCTCGTCCTCACGCCACTCGCCCTTGATGAGCGCTATGTGCTCCAAGCCGTTAGACTTCTGACGGAAGGGGATCAGACGGAAATGTCCATAGTCGGTAGGCATATCTACTTCCTCGCCCTTCTCGACGAGGCTCTCTTTCTTCAGACGGTAGGAGATCATATCCTTGATGGTGATAATCTTCAGGTCGTGCTTGTGGGCAAACTCCACAAGCTGCGGCATACGGGCCATAGTGCCGTCGTCGTTCATGATCTCAATCAGCGCACCGGCAGGGTAGAGGCCTGTCAGCTTGCAGAGGTCGATGGCGGCCTCAGTATGGCCGCTGCGGCGCAGCACACCATTGTCCTGTGCATAGAGGGGGTTGATATGACCAGGTCGTCCGAAGGTCTTGGCAGTCGACGTGGGGTCGGCCAAGGCACGGATGGTGGCGGCGCGGTCGTGGGCTGACACACCGGTGGTGCAGCCTTCTATCTTGTCGACGGTGACGGTGAAGGGGGTGCCCAGCAGCGAGGTGTTGTCCTGTACCTGATGGGGTAGGTCTAACTCATAGCTGCGACTGATGGTGACGGGGGCGCAGAGCACACCACGGGCGTTCTTCAGCATGAAGTTGACCATCTCGGGGGTGATTTTCTCGGCAGCACAGATCAGGTCGCCTTCGTTCTCACGGTCTTCATCATCGACGACAATGACGAACTTGCCAGCCTTAAAGTCTACCAATGCCTCTTCAATTGTATTGATTTGAAACTTTTCCATATTTGATTTCCTTATACCTTATTATATTATATATGTGGTTGTCTGACTTTACGACTGCGCGGCACCCAGCTCGAGGGCTCTCGGAACGAGTCGCTCGTTAGTGCGCAGGATGTTCTGCAGGTCCTTATACAGTCTGAAGCGGAAGCGCAGCATGCGGAAGTAGAAGAAGATGCCCGTAGGCAGGAACAAACCCGTCAGCTCGTTGAGCCACTTGCGCTCGAAAGGACGCGTATGGGCATGGGTGGCAATGATGGGGTAGTTGTTCAGCAGGTTCACCACCACCTTGTCTGTCGTATAGGACAGGTCTTCGATGGTGGCTTCCAGAATGTCGTTGATGCGGTCGATGTCGTGGTCGTCGCCAGGACGGAAGAAAACCTTGATGGGGTTGGGCCAGCGCAGCAGCTTGTGGGCCTCCATATAGCTGCTGATGTCTTGGCTGATGTGCTGCAGCGTATCAGCGTCCTGTTGATAATGGGGACTCTCGATAATCACCTCCTTGATGGTGAGGTGGCGCTTGGTGCGTAGGCCGAGTACTCGCATGGCAAGTTCTTTATATAGGTCGATGTTGAATACCACCGAGTCGTTGTTGGCCTTATAGGTGAAGAATATGGCCAGGGGCGACAGAACGGCTGTTCCTAATAGCTTGCCAAACCATACGGTCCAGTTGTCGTCTCGAGCCATTTTCATTCCTGTACTGTCTAGAATATAGAAGACTATGAAAACGAGTACGGATATAATAACGGGCACACCTAGTCCGCCCTTACGTATAATGGCACCCAGTGGGGCTCCTATGAAGAAGAATATCAGACATGATAGCGACAAAGTAAACTTGTTGATAGCTTCCATCTGGTGCATTCGCTCCTCACGATTCAGGTAGAAGGAGTATTCGGACTTGAACTCAATGTTGCTGGAAGCCATCTGTGCGCTATTGGATGCTTGGCGTATAACACTTTGTTTCTGTTCACCGGTAAGTTTGAGATATAGAGAGTCGACATTGATGGCCTTCTTGTTCTTGTTTTCAGCTATCTTTGTTGAATCAGACTTGCTCAGCGAAGGCTTGTGGAATGTGCTGTTCTGCGCCTCATAATAATAGGCGTGACCTACTGAGTCGTTGTATTCGCGAATAGAATCAAGGTCGTGGAGAATTCTTGATAATCCCTTGGAACGAGCATCGGATGCTATACCGCCAGCTTCTGCCATATTGAATCCGCCATCAAAATCGAGCAGAATGGATTTGGTCGAAAAAGTTTCGCGACGATAGGGTACATTAGCGGAGACGTTCAGTCCCGATTGTCGCATGTTCTCGAACCATTCGCCACTATACAGCGTCAGTCGGAGGTGTTTCTTCTCTTCTGTTGCTTGTATACGACCAGAATCTGCTAAAATAACTGCGGCATCCTCATAACCTCCATTCATGCGGTAAATCATGATGCCATAGAGCATACCTGAATTGAGGTCTTTCTTCTGAACATAAAGGTTCGAATTGGGAATGCCATCATAAAAAATACCCTCAGGAATCTCCACCTCAGGATTTTTTTGTTTCATCGACAGCAACAATTGCTGGAAAGAGACGAAGGCTCGTGGGCCGATAACTTCCTGAAAATAGAATGACAGGCACGAGATAGCAAAGACTATGACTATGAGCGAACGCATAGACTGCAATAGTGAGATGCCTGCTGCCTTGATAGCGGTAAGCTCAGAACTTTCGCCAAGATTGCCAAAGGTGATGAGCGAGGATAGAAGTATGGCCAAGGGGAATGCTTGTGGCATCAGCATCAGTCCCATGTACCAAAAGAACTGGGCTAATACTTCCATTGACAGTCCTTTGCCTATCAGTTCGTCGACGTATCGCCATAGAAACTGCATCATCAGCACAAACTGGCAGATGAAGAAAGTTGCAACAAACAGCAATCCGAACTGTTTGGTGACGAATATGTCTAATTTCTTTATGCGAAACATAAATCGGCGGCAAAGTTACACAAAAAAGACGAAAGATTAACATCTGTCGTCTTTAAATTTGTTTATTCTTGTCATTTTTTGTTCTTGATGTCATAGTCCGCTGACGCTGTGCAGTCGTTCCAGGTTGTCGGCCCAGATACCACGTAAATCGCTTTCTTCGTCATCATCGAAGGCGTAGTCGGTGATGAGCAAACTCAGGTGGCCTGTCAAGTCGCTCTCTTCAATGCGCATCTCCCAAAAGGCATCTGGCGTATCTTCATGATAGTCCCAGAGCATACGTATATGGTTATACTTTTCTATCTCTAATATGCGTGACTGTTTGGTGTCTCGTTCCGTCCAAGGTTGTCCCCAGGTGAATGTCATCGTGTCGTTTTCTTCTGTGACTTTATCTGCCAGCCATTTCTGCAGTCCGGCAGCATTGCTAATCATATCCCAAACGATTTTTGGGGACTTTGTCGAAAGGGGGTACTCGATAGTTAGTTTTCTCATATCTTTCTTATTAAAGGTTAGCATTCTGTGAATAAGACAGTGCAAAAATACAAAAAAAATGCAGAATAGGAAAGTTTTTTCGGGAAAAAGTTTTGGAAGTACAAAAAATTGTATTACCTTTGCAGTCGATTTCAAGAAATCACCTGCGAATACAGGCTGCATCTCAGCAAAAAATAGATTTTTCTGCCTTCGATTTGCACTGTACTTGCATCTTGGCGGGGTAGCTCAGCTGGTTAGAGCGTCGGATTCATAATCCGGAGGTCGAGGGTTCGGGTCCCCCTCCCGCTACAAAGAACATCCTGTAAATGCTTCATTTACAGGATGTTTCTTTTTATTCAGGCGTACAAGATTAGAACTTCCAATCGAGTCCGAGACCAATAACGTGGTTGGTGCGTGAGTAGATTTCCTCGCCATTGTAGCCATCACGAGTGGCATTACACTGTTTGGTATAGTCATCATAGATGGTGATGAAATAGCCTGCATTCAAGCGTAGCTTCTCTGTTAGATTGACAGCTGCGCCCAGACCAACAGACCAAGAGTCACAGGCAAACGAGGTGTTCAACTGATAGTCGTCAGAGAGACCATAGTCGGTTCGCTGGATACCCCAGCTCAGGGTCCAACGGTCGTTCAAATCTCCCTCGATACCAGCCAGGAACTCGTTTGTACCGTGGGTAAGCTTTTCCTGACGGTTGTTTGCCATTTTGGCGTTCTTATCATCGAAGAAGTGGTATTCCAAAGTGGCGCGGAGCTTGGGGGTGAACTCATAACCGGCTGCAACAGAGAGTAATGCAGGCATGTCGTAACGCGTGTGTTCGCCGTCTTGATAGGATGCTGTCTTTGTTGCCAGACTCTGTGCAATGGTCTGGAGGCCAGCAGGATCCATTTGTTGTAACATCGCAGTGACTTTCGGACCGAGTTCGGTTGTCAGTGTGTTGGTGGTATTGGGTACGTCAATCTTAGTGCGGAACTCATAACGGGCGGCCAAGGTTAGTGGCCCTTTGTGGAAGTCGACGCTGACAAGGGGTGTAAAGCCCCATCCGCGCTGGTCTACATCGAGCTCTAGCGAGGCCAGATCGCCCAAGAGTGGATGATTGAATGCTTTGACGTGTCCACGATAGTAGCCGTCATAGTAATTGGCTCGAAATCCTATGGCTGCGGAAAGACAGTCGAATATCCGATAGGTGAAGTTCAGTTGGCCGCCATAGATATACTGCTTTCCTTTCATCTGTGAGTCGAGGGTATAGGTGTCGGGCGTGATGCCTTTCTGTGCAAGCATTCCTGCAAGTACAACATTAAACATGGGTACACCAGCATCGTATTTGACAAAACCACCGCTACCAACGATGCCAATCATTGCTGAAAGCGCCCAACGGTCTTTTTTATAAGCAGCAAACAAGGCCGGCACAATGGGAGCAGAGGCGATGCCTTCGTATTGCTTCTGCATAGGCGATGTTAACTGAATGTCGCGATGTTGCCAAGGTTTCTGGAAATTCAGTGATAGTTGGAATCCTTCGTGTCCCCACGCCAGTCCTGCGGGATTGGAGTAAGCAGCATCAATGTCAAACGAGGCTCCGCGAGCCATCATGCGGTCGAAGGCAATGTGATAGTTGGTGTTGGTCATCAGTCCTCCTGCCCATACTGTGGCTGCTATCACTGCAGCCACAGCCGTCATCATGAGTCTTTTCTTCATATATGTCATTTGGTTGATTTTGATTTCTGGGGCAAAGGTACAACAAATAATTATAAAAAACGAATAAACGGCGAATTATTTTCCTAAATCGAACAATGCATCCGGCTGTGTTCTTGTAGTTGATATACATTATTTATTTTTAAAGAAACAAAATTTTTTTGCTTAAATATGTGGTGGTATGCGGTCTTTTTTGTAAATTTGCACACTCAATTACGAATTTAGATAATATTATATATTATGGCAGAAACAAAGAAGATAAAAACTGCGCTCATCTCAGTATTCCATAAGGACGGACTAGAGGAGCTGCTGAAAAAGCTGAACGATGAAGGAGTAAAGTTCCTGTCGACAGGTGGTACTCAGACTTTTATTGAGTCGTTGGGCTATGCATGTGAGAAGGTAGAGAATGTGACGACTTATCCGTCAATTCTTGGTGGTCGTGTGAAAACTCTGCATCCGAAGGTGTTTGGAGGAATCCTGGGACGTCGTGACAATGAGGGAGACCGTGAGCAGATGGCTCAGTACGAAATTCCCGAGATCGACTTAGTCATCGTAGACCTTTATCCCTTTGAGCAGACGGTAGCCAGCGGTGCTTCAGAGGAGGATATTATTGAGAAGATTGATATTGGTGGCATCTCACTGATACGTGCCGGAGCCAAGAACTTTAATGATGTGGTCATTGTTCCTTCGAAAGCTGAATATGGTGTGTTGCTCGAGATTCTGAACAAACAGGGTGCTGCTACTACAAAGGAACAGCGTCGTCTGTTTGCTACCCGTGCCTTTGGCGTCAGCTCACATTATGACACAGCCATCCATTCGTGGTTTGAAAAGTAATATTAAGGAATACAGAAATGGGATTATTTAGTTTTGTACAAGAAATAGCAATGGACCTGGGAACGGCCAACACTATTATTGTCTCAGATGATAAGATTGTGGTTGATGAGCCTTCAGTTGTTGCTCTTGATCGTCATACCGACAAAGTGATTGCTGTTGGTACGAGGGCCAAGATGATGTACGAGAAGACTCATGATAACATACGTACCGTTCGCCCTCTTCGCGATGGTGTAATAGCCGACTTTTCTGCCTGTGAGCAGATGATGCGCGAACTCATCAGAATGGTGCATTCAGGAAATCGCCTCTTCTCGCCCTCGCTTCGTATGGTGATAGGTGTTCCTTCTGGCTCTACGGAGGTGGAGCTGCGTGCCGTACGTGACTCAGCAGAACATGCAGATGGACGTGATGTCTATTTGATATTTGAGCCAATGGCAGCTGCTATTGGTGTAGGCATTGATGTTGAGGCTCCCGAAGGTAACATGATTGTCGATATCGGTGGTGGCTCTACGGAGATTGCCGTTATTTCGCTAGGAGGAATTGTGAGCAACAACTCTATTCGAACTGCAGGTGACGAGTTGACTTCTGATATTCAGGAGTATATGGCCCGCCAGCACAATGTGAAAGTTTCGGAGCGTATGGCCGAGCGCATCAAAATAGCTGTTGGCTCAGCTTTGATAGAGCTGGGTGATGAAGCCCCTGAGGATTATATTGTACATGGACCGAACCGTATCACAGCGCTGCCTATGGAGGTTCCTGTATGCTATCAAGAGATAGCTCATTGCATTGATAAGACAGTAAGCAAAATTGAGAACGCTGTCCTGTCAGCTCTTGAGAATACTCCCCCTGAATTGTATGCAGACATTGTCCAGAATGGTATATGGCTGACAGGTGGTGGTGCACTTCTTCGTGGACTTGATCGCCGCTTGACGGATAAGATCAATATTCCTTTCCATGTGGCAGAAGACCCATTGCATTCTGTTGCTAAGGGTGCAGGTATTGCCTTGAAGAATGTGGGACGCTTTACCTTCTTGATGAGATAGAATAGAGACTGATGAAGAACCTGCTGGATTTTCTTGTCAAATACTATCACTGGGTTCTGTTCGTGGTGCTTGAAGTAATCAGTGTTACGCTGTTGTTCCATTATAATGGCTATCAGGGTAGCGTGTGGTTCTCTACTGCTAACACTTTAGTAGGTAAGTTCTACGAAGGGACCTCAGCTGTCAGCTCGTTCTTCACTATGCGGAAAGTTAATGAAGACCTGACCCTCCGGAATTACTATCTGGAGCGTCAGGTTAATCAATTACGACGTCTGTACGCGGAAGCCATTCGGAAGAATCCTCCCCAAGATGTTCAGCAGATAGACCAGCTAAGTCAGTATAGGTTGGTACCAGCAAAAGTCATTTCTAGTGAGTTGCATAAGGTGAACAATCTGATGACTATCAATAAGGGTACTGCTGATAGTATAGAGTCAGGCATGGGCGTTGTCTGTGGAAAGGGTATTGTCGGTGTGACCTATCTTACTTCTGCACATTATACAGTTGTCATCCCCGTGCTGAACAGCAAGTCGTCGCACATCAGTTGCGCTATTCGGGGACACGACTATTTCGGGGTTCTGAGATGGTACGGTGGTGATGCGGGCTACGCTTATGTAGAAGACATTCCTCGACATGCCCGATTCAAACGTGGTGACTGGGTAGAGACCAATGGCTATTCCAGCATCTTCCCAGCTGGTGTGTTGGTCGGCCAGATCGTTGAGGTATACAATTCGCGTGATGGACTATCCTACAAGTTGAAGGTTAGGCTGTCTACCGACTTTGGTAATCTGCGCGACGTAGCTGTTATTACTGACAAGTCTATTGCAGAGCGCATGCAGCTGATGCGTGCTGCAAAGGATTCACTGAAACTTAACGTAAACGAATAACAATGGATTTACTGAAACGAGCGATATTATTCCTGATTTTCATCATGGCACAGGCTCTTGTGTTTGGAGGAATCCATTTGTTCAATTGTGTCACCCCGCTTTTCTATGTCTATTTCGTTACGTTGTTTCCCCGCAACTATCCCAAATGGGCTATCCTGTTGTGGAGCTTCTTCATGGGATTGCTGATTGACATCTTTTCTAACACACCAGGTCTCGCAGCTGCCTCATTGACTCTGATAGCAGCCATCCAGCCTTATTTGCTAGAGGCGTTTGCCCCTCACGATGCTGCTGACAATTTGGAGCCTTCTATTCGTTCGCTTGGATTGCAGAAGTTCTGCATCTACAACATTATTCTGGTGTTTATCTACTGCGTGTCTCTTTTTTCACTGGAGATGTTCTCTTTCTTCAACTTGACACAATGGCTTTTGTGTGTCGTAGGTAGCACACTGATTACGTTAATGTTGATTTTTACTTTTGAGATAGCCAGAGGCAACAGCAGCAATACCAGTAACAGCAGCAAATAGTCAATGGATACTGAGTTAGGCAACAGACGCTATGTAATTGCGGGGGTAGCCACTTTGATAGTGGTTGTCTATATTATCCGTCTTTTTACGCTACAGATTACTAGCGATGACTATAAAAAAAGTGCCGACTCTAATGCTTTCCTTAAGAAGATAGAGTATCCCTCACGTGGTGTCATTAACGATCGTAACGGCAACCTGTTGGTATTCAATCAACCTGCCTATGATATCATGGTGGTCATGAACGAAGCCAAGGATCATTTGGATACCCTTGAATTCTGTGCAGCACTGAACATCAGCAAAGAAGATTTCGACTACCGGATGTCCACCATAAAGGATCGTTCTAAGAATCCGGGTTACTCGCGATTCACCCAACAGATCTTCATGAGCCAGCTCTCTGATAAGGATTTTTCTGTTTTTCAGGAGAAGATGTTTCGCTTCCCCGGGTTTTATGTTCAGCGTCGTACCATCCGACAGTACCAATATCCCTTTGCTGCTCATGTGTTGGGTGACGTAGCGGAGGTTTCTCCTGCTGAAATAGAGGAAGACGAATACTATCAACCAGGTGACTATATAGGTAAACTGGGTATAGAGCGCAGTTATGAGCATCAGTTGCGAGGAGAGAAGGGCATGCAGATTCTTCTTCGTGATGCTCATGGCAGAGTTCAGGGACGTTATCAGAATGGAAAGTTCGACCGTAGACCGGTGGCCGGCAAGAACCTTACTCTAGGACTTGATGCGAAGTTGCAAGCATTGGGCGAACGGTTGATGGAAGGTAAGATTGGCAGTATTGTGGCTATAGAACCTTCCTCTGGCGAAGTGCTATGTATGGTTAGCTCGCCCAGTTATGATCCACGCATGATGGTCGGTCGTCAGCGTTCAAAGAGTCACCGTTTGTTGAGCCAGAATGTTTGGAAGCCACTGCTCAACCGCAGCATCATGGGACAGTATCCTCCTGGCTCTACTTTTAAGACGACTCAAGGCTTGACCTTTATGACTGAGGGTATCATACATCCTACGCAAACAGCCTATCCCTGTGGACATGGCTTTAACTATAAGGGACTACATGTGGGATGTCACGGGCATGCCTCTCCACTTCCTCTTGTGCCAGCTCTCTCCACTTCTTGTAATGGATATTTCTGTTGGGGACTATATTATATGATTGGAGCCAAGACCAAATATGGTACGGTGCAAAATGCTATGAACATCTGGCGTGACTATATGGTTTCAATGGGCTTTGGCTATAAGTTGGGTATCGACTTGCCGGGTGAGAAACGTGGACTGATTCCCAATGCCCAGTTCTACGACAAGGCCTACAAAGGCTCGTGGAATGGCTTAACCATCATATCAATTGCTATCGGTCAGGGTGAGGTCAATGCAACACCATTGCAGATAGCCAACTTAGGTGCGACCATTGCTAATCGTGGTTGGTTCATTACACCTCATGTAGTGAAAAAGGTGCAGGGCGAGGAGCTGGACACCCTTTATACCAAACGCCGCTACACGATGGCCAACAAGGCAGCATACGACTATGTGGTGCAGGGCATGCGTGCTTCAGCTACAGGCGGCACGTGTCACGAGCTGGCTAAGTATGATTTTATGGCCTGTGGTAAGACGGGTACAGCTCAGAACCGAGGCCATGACCACTCTGTCTTTATGGGTTTTGCTCCCATGGACAATCCTAAGATAGCTGTTGCTGTCTATGTTGAGAATGGTGGATGGGGTGCTACCTATGGTGTTCCCATCGGTGGCTTAATTATGGAACAGTATATTCACGGAAAACTATCGGAGGCCTCACAGAAAAGGGCTGATGAATTCCAGCACAGGCACATATCATATGGCACGACAAGTAGATAGAAGACAGACTAGCATACTACGCTCTTTAGACTGGTGGACGATATTGCTTTATGTCGCTCTCCTGTCGTTCGGATGGATTAGCGTCTGCGGGGCAAGTTATTCTTTCGAGGAACCAGACATCTTCAGCTTGTCTACCCGTTCAGGCATGCAAATCGTTTGGATAGGTACCAGTATCGTACTGGGATTTGTCATCATTATGCTCGACGACCGATTCTATGATACCTTTGCCTATATTTTCTACATCCTGTTGGTGCTGCTTCTCTTTGCTACCATCTTTAATCCGCATAGTATCAAGGGCTCGCGCTCCTGGCTCGTACTTGGACCACTTCGACTTCAGCCTGCCGAGTTTGCTAAGTTTGCTACCGCATTGGCTTTGGCAAAGTTTATGTCGGCCTATGACTATAATATCAGTCAGACCAAGCATTTCGTAGCTACGCTAGGCATTATACTGCTACCCATGATTTGCATCATCCTGCAACGAGAAACGGGTTCTGCGCTGGTCTATCTTTCGTTCTTCTTGATGTTTTATCGTGAAGGGATGCCTGGCTCCATTTTGTTTACTGGGGTAGCTATGGTGGTCTATTTTGTGGTAGGTATCCGCTATGCCGAAGTCTACTTTGGTGAATCAACTGTCTCCATAGGCAAGTTTACGGTCATGTTCCTCATACAGATGTTTTCTGTCGGTATGATATGGATTTACTGTAACAAGCAGAAGGCTCAACGATTGTTTCTGGGATGTATTGGTCTCACGATAGTGCTCCTCTTTTTGGCTCGTCTGCCATTCAGCGTCATCTATATTCAGTTGGCCATGACTGCATTCCTGCTGGGATATTTGATTTGGGAGGGATTAGGGTCTCGTATCCGGAATTATTATTTTATTGCCCTTTTCGCGCTGGGATCTACAATGTTCTTCTATGGTGCCGACTTTATCATGAACAATGTCATGGAACCCCACCAACGCTCTCGTATTAATGTGTTGCTGGGACTTGATGAGGATTTGCGTGGAGCAGGCTACAATGTCCACCAGAGTGAGATAGCTATTGGCTCAGGCGGCTTAGAAGGCAAGGGCTTTCTTAATGGCACACAAACAAAACTGAAGTTCGTACCTGAGCAAGATACCGACTTTATCTTCTGTACTGTGGGTGAGGAAGAAGGCTTTTTAGGATCTGCAAGTGTGCTGATCCTGTTCTTGTTGTTAATCTTACGATTGATTTATCTTGCCGAACGGCAACCCTTGGCCTTCGGGCGTATCTATGGCTATTGTGTGCTTAGTATTTTTCTTTTCCACGTCTTTATCAATGTGGGAATGGTGTTGGGCCTGACACCTGTTATTGGTATTCCGTTGCCATTCTTCAGCTACGGAGGATCATCTCTATGGGGATTCACGCTTTTGCTCTTTATCTTCCTACGACTGGATGCCAGCCGTAATTTGGTACGCTCCTAAGCTACTTTTCTTTTTTGATTCGGATTCCTATATCTGTGATTCCTGGTAGCATTTCGCGTTTCATGTCATGTCTTACCACGATATCTAACTCCTCTTCTTGGGCAAGTTCTATTGTGGTCAGTGGGAATGTGTATTGAAAATGACTGATTCCAGCTCCTTCTATATGCCCTTGCTTGCTCATCAGCGTACACTCCAACGTATCACGTTTCGTGATGCCAGTCTTAACCTTAGTTTGCTCAATGATGAGCGTCAGATCAGTGAAGGGATAGTCGCCATTAGTTCGTAGTCCTACCTCTTCCGTATATCTGCCTGACTGTTTGATAGGTGGTATGACGAATCGGAGCGTATCATTACGTTCCCACCCATTGGCATTGGTGTGCAGATAGCGGTTATAGATGGTCGCTTTTTGACATGCAGTCATCATGAACGCGCCCAATACTATTATATATAATAAGGTGTAACTATTCCTTCGCATCTTGAGGCTGTGCATCCTGTTCCGGTCTTCTGGGCTTTTTCTTCTTCTTTTTCTTCTTGACGCGATCGAAGCGGTTGATGTTCTCCTGTGTTGCCAGGTCGACTGGGCCTGCTGGCACTTGTCTGTTGCCGTCTTCCTGCAGGGATTCTGGTTTCTCGCCCTTGCGGTTCATCTCAATGATCTGTTTGGCACGTTCTGCCGTAATCGTCTCCAGATTGGCAGCAATGTTCTTGTCTGTAGAGTAGGTTATCAGCCCAGCTAGGATGTCTGCCTTGAAGTAGTGGTACTCGCCGTCCTGGGTTTGCAGCTGCACTTCCTTTGGGGGCAGTTTCCTGCCTGCCTCTACATAGTCGTCTACCTCGTAGTTTAGGCAGCACTTCAGCTTGGCGCACATACCAGCCAGCTTCTGAGGGTTGAGCGAGATGTCCTGGAAACGGGCAGAAGAGGTGCCTACGCTCACAAAGTTCTTCATCCATGTGGCACAGCATAGTTCGCGTCCGCAGGGACCTGTGCCTCCTATCAGTCCAGCCTCCTGACGGGCACCAATCTGCTTCATTTCTATGCGGACGTGGAAGGTGGCAGCCAAGTCTTTGATCAGCTGGCGGAAGTCCACACGCTCATCAGCAATATAATAGAAGATGGCCTTGTTGCAGTCGCCCTGGTATTCCACATCACCTATTTTCATCTTCAGTCCAAGCCCTTTGGCTATCTGTCGACTTTCAATCATCGTGGAATGTTCGCGTGCCTTGGCCTCTCGATATTTCTCCATGTCGACAGGACGTGCAATGCGATACACACGCTTGATGTCGTCGGCACTCTTCAAGTTTGCTTTCTTCAACTGAAGTTTTACCAGTCGGCCTGTCAGTGTAACCACTCCGATGTCGTGGCCAGGGTTGGCTTCTACTGCAACGATGTCGCCCTTTTTCAGATCCAGCTTGTTAGTGTTGTGGTAGTAGCCCTTGCGAGTATGCTTGAACTGGACCTCAACCAGGTCGGTCGTATCTATATTGCCCGGCACATCGGCCAGCCAGTCGTAAGTGTTCAGCTGGCGGTCCTGCCTGCCTACGGCATTCTTGCACAGGCCTCTGTCGCAGCCGTTTTTTATCGAAAGTTCTTTTTCCATATATCTTTTTTGTTTTTATTTCTGAATCAACAGTACGATCATTTGTAACGCCAGGTCGAAGAATACGATTTTCGCATTGGCGTTCTGTCCGATGTCGCGAATAGCACGATTGGCCAAATCGTTGATAGGAAGAATGTTGGCTTCGTTGACAAAGCGTGCGAAGTTTCGTGCAAAATCCTCTTCACGCTGTGTCATATAGCACAACTCATCCTGATGGAAGTTGTACATGAAGTTTTCGCGGATGAGTCGGAGAAAGTATTCCAGAAATCGGCGCTGCTTCTCTCGGCCCCAACCAGCCATTCGCTCCGACCATGTTTTTAAGTCCTTCACCTTGCGCTGGTAGGCCAGACGCATCAGGCTTTGAAACATGTCTAAGAATAGTTCGTTTTCCGAGTCAACAACCAACAGTTCAAGAGCCTTTGTCCAGTTGCCATTGGCCATGCGTGCTGTCCTGTGGGCAACATCTTGTGTAAGTCCGCGTTTACTGATAAGAGCATGTTCTATGTCTTCATCAGCTATTTTCTTGATGTCTATACGCTGCACCCGACTGCTTATCGTTTCCAATAGGCGCTCAGGCTCCTGGCATACCATGATGAATACCGTCTGCTGAGGCGGTTCTTCTAGCAGTTTCAGAATTTTATTGGCACACTCCAGATTCATGCGCTCTGGCAGCCAGATGAGACTCACCTTATAACCACCTTGGCTTGACTTCAGTGACAGTTTCCTGATTAAGGCGTCACTCTCGCCAGCCGTGATGATGGCTTGCTGGTTCTCACCACCCATCATCTCCATCCATTCGGTCATCGTGAAGTAGGAACCAGCCATAATCAGTTCGTGCCATTCTTGTGCAAAGTCGTCGCTGACGGGCTTATGCTCTGCACTCATCGACGGCAGTTTGATGGTAGGGTAGGTAAAGTGTAGGTCGGGGTGCTCCCATTTTTGCATCATGGCATTATCACCCAACAGCATCTTGGCCATCCCCATTGCGAGTGCCATTTTTCCGCTGCCCTGAGGCCCACACAGCATGATAGCATGGGGCAAACGGCCCTCGTTGACCATCTGCGTCAGGCGTTCCTGTGCCTCTTGTTGTCCTATCACCTGTTCAAATGCCATCATTTAAGCAACGTATATGCATAATACGCTGCAAAGATACTAAAAATTGCGGGAAAAGCCAAAAATCATGGGAGTTTTCTCGCTTAGTGGGTATTTAAACGGTTGAGGATACAAAAAACATATAACATCGTCGTGGATTTATCAATCGTTGGCTTTGATTTATTAATCATTGCCTGTGATTTATTAATCATTGTCGATGATTTAACTTTTGCACGGACTTCCAGAGTCTTTATTCCGTACTTTCAGCCCTTTTATCACGGACTAAAGTAACCTTCGGGCTACTTCAGCAACAGAGTCAACTGCCGATACGGTGTAGAAGTGGATGTTGCGGACGCCGTGCTGATAGAGTTCTCGACATTGCTGAGTGGTCCATTCAATGCCTAGTTGTGTGGCCTGTTCGTCTGTCTTACACTTGACAATTTCCTTGGCTAAAGCTTCTGGAATGTCGCAGTGAAAGGTTTTGGGGACTACGGTCAGCTGACTCAGTTTAGCCATTGGCTTGATACCTGGGATGATTGGTATCGTGATGCCCATTTGTCGAGCTTTCTCCACAAACTGGAAATACTTCTCGTTGTCGTAGAACAACTGAGTGACAGCGTATTGTGCGCCCAAATCCTGCTTCTGCTTCAAGTATTCCATGTCGCGTTCCAAATTGGGTGCCTCCTCATGTTTCTCAGGATAACAAGCTACACCAAAGTCGAATTTGGGTCCTGGATGCTTGATGGGGGTACCATCAGCAAAGTATCCCTCGTTGAAGCGTACCACCTGACGTATAAGGTCTGTGGTATGAGCATGTCCACCTGGAGCAGGGGTAAAACGGCTGTCTTCTTTGGCCTTGTCACCACGAAGCAACATCAGATTGCGAATGCCCAGAAACTGTAGGTCGAGCAGTTCGTATTCTATCTGTTCGATAGTTGTTCCACTACAGATGACATGGGGTTCGACGGGGATGTCGTAGCGCTGTTTGATAGCAGAAGCAATAGCGATGGTGCCTGGGCGTCTGCGTATGCGTTGGCGTTCGAACTGTCCATTTTCCAGCTCATGGTAAACATATTCGGAATGGTGGGTTGTGATGTTGATGAAGGCAGGGTTAAAGGGCACCAGTTTGTCGATAGTGCGGAAAAGGGCTTCAGTCCCATTGCCCTTCAATGGTGGCAGCACTTCAAATGAAAAGCGCCGCTCGTCGGCTACGGGATGGTTGATATAGTCTGCTACAGTCATGTGTTGCAAAGTGTTTATTTGATACGATAGATACGGAACGACATGGGGGGCAGCTGGTCTGTCAGCGTTGCTCCCTTCTTGCCTGCAACAACATCGGCTTTGCCCTCTTTGGGCATGATGAGTGTGGGCTGTTGTATGCTGTTCTCGTCGTCCATTCCGTTGTGGCTTAGCGTCAGCGTTGTGGCATTGTGATCGCCTCGCAGGCCTGACAAGTTGAATTGCAACTGCTGCTCAGTGCGCGAAGTGTTTGCTACCTTAATAATAATGTCGCCTGCAGTCTGGTCAAAGGTTGCTGAGGCAAACAGTCCATTCTGTCCCTCTTGGTTGGCTACAGGGCGCTTCTGCATGGTGAGTTGCAGCACATGGGTTCCTGCATTGGTGGCATACATCTGCTGCACATAGTAGCTGACGGTTCGGAACATTTGTGTCTGGTCGTACCATATCTGGTCTGGGCGCCACTGCCATCCGTCAACATGGGCGAAGAGTGGAGCTGGGGTGGTCATATGAACTACATCGGCATTGCGCTCAAAACCCGTCATGAAGGCTGCTTCAAGGATGGCTGCTTCATAGTGGTTCCACTTCTTGCCTTTACCATGACAAGCGTATTCGCCAGCGAAGACCTTTGGACCTTTACGATTGTAGGTGTCGTAGCGCAGACCATGTGTCAGGAACCATTGCTCGTCGCGGTAGTAGTGCTCATCCACCAGGTCGGCCTTCAGCTCTGTCATTGCTTTCCACCCCTCTTTGAACTTATAGGTATCGTTCGGTACATCTTCAGGAACAGGACCGCTACTGCCTACTATTTTGATGTTCGGATAGCGGGCGCGGATAGCTGCCACAAAGGGCTTCAGACGCTCATAATAGAACTTGCCCCACTGCTCATTGCCCACACCGATGTATTTCATGTTGAATGGCTCAGGATGTCCCATGTCGGCGCGTATTTTGCCCCATTTTGAATCTGCAGGCCCATTGGCGAACTCAATGAGGTCAAGACAGTCATCGATGTAAGGTTGCAAATCGTTGATTGCCATGTGGGCGCTCTCCTTATCCCAGTTTTGGTATTGACAGGCCATACCTACGTTGAGGATGGGCAGCGGTTCGGCACCGATGTCCTCGCTAAGTTGGAAGAACTCGTAGAATCCTAACCCGTAAGACTGATAATAGTCGGGATAGTAGCGATAGTCAAACGTGTGTTCCCAACGGTTCTGGTTAAGCGGACGGTTCTCTACAGGCCCTATCGTATTTTTCCACTGGTAGCGCGTGTTGAGGTCAGTACCTTCTACAATGCATCCTCCAGGGAATCGGAAGATTCCAGGATGCAAGTCCTCCAACGCCTGGGCCAAGTCGCGCCGCATGCCGTTTTCGCGATTCTTATAAGTATTAACTGGGAAGAGTGATATATGCTCTAAGGCTACGCTGTTGGTGCCTTTCAGATAGATGCGCAACTTGGCATGTTTCAGTTCGATAGGCGAAGTCAGCGTGATGGTATATTTCTTCCACTCTTGCGATGTGATGCTGATCTCGTCTTTAGCAAACTCCTGGCGCTCTTTCATCGAACTTTCGTTGATAAACTGGACGCGAATGGCTCCATTGCCTTGCATGGCTTTTGCCCAAACACTAAAGCGATATTGCTCACCCTTCTTAACCCCAATGCCGAAAAAACCTTCATTGGTCAGACCTGTACGACGGTCTTTATGGTCAGGTGCACTGAGCACAACATAATGAGGACAACGCTCAAAAGGTCCATCGTCCTTGACGTCGACGCAGCCAAAAGTCTGCCAACCCATAAGCGTCTGTGGGAATTCGAAGGAACGGTTCTTGACGAGCTCGCCATACAACCCTCCGTCGGCAGCGTAGTTGATGTCTTCAAAAAAGATGCCATACATGGTTTTCTGGATGGGCGCCCCCAGTTTTCGGGTGTTGATGTCCATCACATTCTGGGCACTCGTTATCAGGCTTATCAGAATCAGCCCTAAAGTGAATATCTGCTTATTAATTGTCATATATTTGAGTTTTATTGCGACAAAATTAGTTAAAAAGTTGCACAAACGCAAGGAATTTCGAAGAAAAGCACTACTTTTGTAAACAATTAACAAAAATAATAAATGCTATAAATATGGAACAACCCCAAACAGGTAGCAAAGCCTACCTTATTTCTATTGTTATGGTCGCCGTTTTAGGTGGCTTGCTTTTCGGTTATGACACCGCAGTTATCTCAGGTGCAGAGAAGGGTCTTCAAGCCTTCTTCAAGGAAGCCGCTGATTTCGAGTATCACGATGGGTGGCATGGCTTTACGTCTGCCTCGGCGCTCATCGGCTGTATCATTGGTTCGGCACTCAGTGGTATGTTGGCTACCAATCTGGGTCGTAAAAAGTCGCTCATCATTGCGGGCTTGCTATTCTTCGTCTCTGCGCTGGGCAGCATGGAACCCGAATTCCTCTTCTTCGAGCATGGTGTCCCTACTTATTCGCTGCTGCTCATGTTCAATGTCTATCGTGTCATTGGCGGTATCGGCGTTGGTCTGGCTTCTGCCATCTGTCCTATGTATATTGGTGAGGTCGCGCCTAGTAATATAAGAGGTATGCTGGTCTCTTGGAACCAGTTTGCCATCATCTTTGGTCAGTTAGTGGTTTACTTCGTCAATTTCTTCATCTTGGGCGACCATATCCAGCCATTAGTTGAGGAGATGGGACGCGGTTTGGCAGCAATCAATCCTGCCGCCCAGTGGACAGTGACTACTGGTTGGCGTTATATGTTTGGTTCTGAAGCCGTTCCTGCGGGCCTGTTCGCACTGCTCATCTGCTTCGTGCCTGAAACTCCCCGTTATCTCGTTTCGGTAGGTAACGATCATAAAGCTCTCGGTATTCTTTCGAAAATCAATGGTTCTGCCAAAGCGAACCAAATTTTACAGGACATCAAGGATACGATGGTTGTGAAGACCGAGAAGTTACTGACCTACGGATGGGTGTGTATCTTCGTGGGTATTATGCTTAGCGTCTTCCAGCAGGCAGTAGGTATCAATGCTGTGCTCTACTATGCCCCTCGTATCTTTGGCGACATGGGTATGGACGATCCGATGATGCTGACGGTGTTTATGGGAATCATCAATATCTCGTTCACCCTCGTGGCTGTATTTACAGTTGAGAAGTGGGGACGCAAGCCCTTGCTTATCTATGGCTCTCTAGGTATGGCTTTGGGTGCTCTGGGTGTGGCTGTCACTTTTGGACACGCTGGCATGGAGCTTTTCACAGCAGCTTCATTGCTCATCTATTCGGCCTCGTTCATGTTCTCTTGGGGACCCATCTGTTGGGTGCTCATTGCTGAGATTTTCCCCAATACCATTCGTGGCGCAGCTGTGGCCATCGCTGTGGCTGCACAGTGGATTTCCAATTTCATTGTCTCATCCTCGTTTGTCCCCATGTTTAACATGCATTTGGTTGAGGGCGACGACTTCGGCCACTGGTTCACTTACGGACTCTATGGTGTCATCTGTATCGTAGCAGCCGTCTTTGTATGGAAACTTGTACCTGAGACAAAGGGCAAGACGCTTGAAGATATGACTAAACTTTGGAAAAAACAATAAGCTATGAAGAAGATTCTTGTAGCAGAAGATAACGACAGCAACTACATGCTGATGACTTACATCCTTAAGAACCATTACGAGTTCTTCCGTGCAATTAATGGCAAAGAGGCTATTGAGAAGGCAAAGTCTGAATGTCCGGATTTAATCCTAATGGACCTGAAGATGCCACAAGTTGACGGACTTGAGGCTACTCGTCAAATCAAAGCAGCATTACCTGATATGCCTATTATAGCGTTGACAGCTAATGCCTTCGATACCGACCGTCAGCAGGCATTAGAAGCAGGCTGTAACGATTTCATGACCAAGCCCATCAATGCTGCTAAATGTTTGCAGATGATAGAGGAGTATCTGAAGTAAGATGTAAAGGTCATACGAAAAAAAGAAGGCTGAGCAAAAACGCTCAGCCTTCTTCTGTTTATAAATAACCTAAAGCACGAAGAATATCGTTGAGGTTAGCGACCACCATCAGTAGGATGAGGATGCCGAAGCCTACATATTCTGCCTTAATCATAAAGTTCTCAGAGGGCTTGCGGCGGGTAATCATCTCGTAGAGCAAGAACAGCACGTGACCACCATCAAGAGCTGGGATGGGCAGGATGTTCATGAAGGCAAGGATGATGCTGAGGAAAGCCGTCATCTTCCAGAACATATACCAGTCCCACATGGGTGGGAAGAGGCTTCCGATGGCTCCGAAACCGCCCAGCGACTTGGCGCCTTCGGCGGAGAATATGTACTTCAGGTCGTCGACATAAGAGGCTAGCACGTGGAAACCGTATTTGATGCCTGCGGGGATGCTCTCCAAGAAGCTGTACTCGCGGGTAACGGGTTTGTACAGGCCTGCAAAACTTTGGACGGTGAAGCCCAACTTTAGGTCGGGTGTCAGCACAACGGTTGCGGTGTCTTTTTGGCTGTCGGCTTTCTGGAAAACAATGGTGACAGTACGAGCTTTCAAACTGTCGGCAGCGGTATTGGCTACAGCCAGCATGTCAGCGCGACGCCCCAGCAGATCGACAAACTCATTGTAGCTGTCGACGGGTTTACCGTTGAGTGCCAGTATCTCGTCGCCTTTAGCGAGCCCAATTTGTGTGGCTGGCATGTCAGGCAGAATGCTGTCGACCTTAGCAGGCAGCAAGGGACGTACAAACGAGGGGTCTGCTTTCATCATATTGAGCAGGTTGAGTTCGCCAGGCAGGCTGATGCTCATGGGTTTGCCGTCACGAATAATGTCTACACGGGTGGCCTCGGAGATGTCACGATAGAGGTCGGCAGAGAAGTCCTTAAAGGCATGTTTCTCTGTACCTATTAATATGTCGCCGTCTTGGAATCCATACGACTTAGCCTCTTGGTTGAACTTCATGCCCAGCGTCATGTCCTTGACGGGGATATAGGTGTCGCCCCACCAGAACAGAATCTGACCGTAGATGAACAGGGCCAACAGGAAGTTGACCAGCACTCCGCCTATCATGACGAGCAGGCGCTGCCAGGCAGGCTTGGCACGAAACTCGTATTGCTGGATGGGCTGCTTCATCTGTTCGGTATCGAAACTCTCGTCAATCATACCTGCTATCTTGCAGTAGCCGCCCAAGGGCAGCCATCCGATGCCATACTCCGTGTCGCTGTTCTTGGGCTTGAATTTGAACAGGCTGAACTTCCAGTCGAAGAAAATGTAGAATTTATCGACCCTCACTCCGAAGAGCTTGGCGAAAAAGAAGTGGCCTCCCTCGTGCAACAGGACGAGCAGCGAGATGGCCAGAATGAACTGTAATACTCTAATTAAAAATACTTCCATTATTACTATTTATTTCATTAGTTCGGTTGCAATACGACGGGCTTCGGCATCGGTAGCGATGTAGGTGTCGTAGTCGGGGGTGGCTGAGAAGGTGCAGCGCTGCATGGTCTCAGCAATGATGTCGCTCATCTGCAGGAAGCCACATTTATCCTCAAGGAACCCACGGTTCACAATCTCGTTGGCAGCATTGACGATGCAGGGCATGTTGCCACCTTTCTGGATAGACTCAAAGGCGAGTGCCAGACAGCGGAACTTCTTAAGATCGGGCTCGAAAAACTCCAGCTTCTGCGTGGCAAAGAGGTCCAGACGTTCGCCACTGAGCGTCAGGCGCTTGGGAAACGAGAACGCATATTGAATAGGCAGGCGCATGTCGGGCACTCCCAATTGAGCCTTGACGGCGCCATCATGGAACTGGACAGCTGAGTGTACAATGCTCTGTGGATGAACTAGCACTTGTATCTGCGAGGCCTTGACACCGAAAAGCCACTTGGCCTCGATAACTTCGAATCCCTTGTTCATCATCGATGCGGAGTCGATAGTGATCTTGGCACCCATGTCCCATGTGGGATGGCGCAGGGCATCGTCCTTGGTGACTTTGGCAATCTGATCCATTGTGAAATTGCGGAACGGACCGCCTGAGGCCGTCAGCAAAATCTTCTCGATGGGGTTATTGTCTTCGCCCACCAGACTTTGGAAAATAGCAGAGTGTTCGCTATCAACAGGCAGGATGGGCGCGTGGAATTCGGAGGCTAGGTCACGAATGAGTTCGCCTGCCACTACCAATGTCTCCTTGTTCGCCAGAGCAATGGCCTTGCGAGCCTTGATGGCGTGGATGGTAGGTGAGAGTCCGGCAAAACCTACCATAGCGGTGAGCACGATGTTGATAGGCTCTGCCTCTACAATCTCGTCGATAGCTTTTGCTCCAGCATAGACCTTGACGTCGGGCATATCGTCCATCAGGCGTTTCAATTCGTCGTAACGCTGCTCGTTGGCAACGACGATGGCGGCAGGCTTAAACTTATGGGCCTGTTCGGCCAGAAGCTCAATACGATTATTGGCTGTTAGGCAATATACCTCGTAGAGGTCGGAATGTTCCTCAATGACTTCCAAGGCTTGTGTGCCTATGGATCCCGTGGAGCCGAGGATGGCTATTTGCTTTTTCTTCATATAGTTAGTAATCCCTCAGGGATATTCATGACGATTTGTCGATGTTGGGTGTCAATGTTGGTAATCAGTTCGATGGAGGCGGGTATCAGTTTGCCGTCTTCCAACTCGAAAAGGATGTTCTGAGTAGAGTCATCAATGGCTGCGATGGTGCCTATCTTCTCTTTTTTGTCGGCTTCAATTAAATCGAAGCCAACAAGACTGGAGAGCGAGAGTCCTTCAGACTGTTCCTCAGCAATGGAACGGGGAAAGTAGACGTCACATCCCGTCAATTCAGAGGCACGCTGTTGGGTGTCAATATTACAGAACTTAACCAGTGCCAGCGAGTCGTTGCGGAAACGGTACTCTTCCATGAAGAAGGGTACTAGAATACCATCAATCTCGAGGATGAGGTAGTCGACATCGGAAGTGTCGAAGATATCATCATCGAACTGGAAGGACACCTCGCCCTTCACACCGTGAGCCTTTCCTAAACGGCCTATCTTGTAGACGTCCTCTTTCTTAATCATACTCTCTCAATATGAGCACCTAAGGCATTTAGACGAGCTTCAATGTTCTCGTAGCCTCGGTCTATCTGTTCAATGTTACTAATGAGACTGGTTCCATTAGCACTCATGGCGGCAATAAGCAGGGCAATACCTGCACGGATATCAGGGCTGGACATGCGCTGGGCTCTTAGTTTCAATTTACGGTCGTGGCCAACGACAACGGCACGGTGAGGGTCGCAGAGGATAATTTGAGCTCCCATGTCGATGAGTTTATCGACAAAGAATAGTCGGCTCTCGAACATCTTTTGGTGGAACAGCACGGAGCCACGTGCCTGGGTGGCTACTACGATGAGCACACTGAGAAGGTCGGGTGTCAGTCCGGGCCAGGGTGCATCGGCCAGCGTCATAATAGTACCATCGATAAATGAATCAACCACATAGTGCTTCTGGCGTGGGATATAGAGGTCGTCGCCATCCACCTCGACTTTGACGCCTAGACGCCGGAAGGTATTGGGGATAATACCAAGGTCTTTAAGTGATACATCTTTGATACGAATACCGTCGCCACACATGGCAGCCATTCCGATGAACGAGCCAACTTCAATCATGTCGGGCAACATCTTATGCTCAGTACCATGAAGCTGTTTGACACCATTAATGGTCAGAAGGTTAGAACCGATTCCGCTAATATCAGCACCCATACGGTTCAGCATATGACACAATTGCTGCAGGTATGGCTCACAGGCAGCATTATAAATGGTGGTGGTGCCTTCGGCATAGACGGCAGCCATCACAATATTGGCGGTACCTGTAACCGATGCTTCGTCCAACAGCATGTAGGTTCCCTTTAGACGCTTGGCACCTATCTCGTAGACGTTGCGATTTTCAATATGTTGGAATTTGGCTCCTAGGTATTTGAAACCGAGGAAGTGAGTGTCCAATCGGCGACGGCCTATCTTATCGCCACCGGGCTTGGTAACGATAGCTTTGCCCATGCGACCTAATAGCGGGCCAATCATCATAACGGAACCACGAAGGTCTGCGCATTTCTGTACGAACAAGTCGCTTTCTAAATATTCCAGATTGAGAGTGTCTGCCTGGAATGTGAAAGTGCCGTTTCCTAGCTTCTCAACCTTTACCCCGATGTCACTCAATAGCTGGATGAGATTATTAACATCGCGGATGTCTGGGATGTTATGGATGGTGACTTTGTCGCTGGTGAGCAACGTGGCACAGATTACTTGTAGTGCCTCGTTCTTAGCTCCCTGTGGCGTGATGGTACCACTGAGCAGATGTCCGCCCTCAATCTTGAATGATGCCATTACTTGCGTTTTTTGTTACGTCGGCTTTCGTTGTTAACACTCTCATTAATAGGATCAAAACGGAATGTGGAGAGGTTGATTTGTATCTTGCCATCAGTGAAACGAGCCAAATCATCGGCCACTTTTTCATCGTTGACAGAGCCATGACCCCATGCTGCCAGGTCGCGTTTCATCTGGTTTGCTGTGATGCGGGCCAGTTCATCGCGCTCCTCACCTTCAGGCATCGTCTTCAGTTTCTCAAAGACTGCCGTTAGTAAATTTCCATAATGGCGAAGACGGCTCTGAGTATCCATGGTTGGATGCTTCATGGGTTGTGGCTTCGTCTGTATCTTCTCGGCATTACTAACATCAAAAGGCCAGTCAATGTCAAGTTGCTTGTGACTCATCAGATATAGATGATCCCACAGCGTCTGTTCATAGTCTGCACTCTCGCGGACTTGTGGGTTTTTGTTCTCCATCTGGCTGATGATGTTTAGTGCACACTGCATGCGCTCTTCCTGGGTGGGTAGGCTGACAGCCAAATCGACCATCTTTTGAATCTCACGTCCGTATTCTGGCATTGCCAGCTTCTCGCGCTGGGTGTTGTAGTCTAATCCTTTGATATCCATATAGTGCTTATAGTAAATTCTTGGGTTTAATAGCAACGAAATCCTTTAGGTAAAAAGGTACAAAGTAGGCAACATCTTCAAATTGATTTTTAAGGAAACGCTTCTCTGCTAATGGTTGCATCCATTTGGCCAATGGTTCAATGCCGTCAATGTAGTGGGCATTGGAATGATTGATAATCTCCATGCACTTCTTGGCACCATTGCCGAAGAAATAGACAGGACGCTCGTCCAGCCACTCCTTATAGGTCTCGGTACTTACCACATCGGCTCCCACCTCGCGGACGGCCTTCAGCGAACGGTCGTAGAGTGCAGCATAGACCTCCATGCGACGGGCGTCGAGCATCGGGCAGAGCAGGGCGTTCTCCTCTTGGATGATTTCCCTTAACAGGATGGGAACGCACATCAGTTCGAGAGTGGGTACACTGATGAGTTTCAGGTCGCGACCGTAGCAGATACCCTTAGCCATCGAGACGCCAATGCGTAAGCCCGTATAGGAGCCAGGACCACAGCTGACGCTGACTGCGTCGAATGGAATAGCATGATTGTCGGTAAATGATAGGGCCTCGTCGACCATTGTTCCCAGTTTCTCGGCGCCAGCTCCCTTCTCACCGTGCTCTTGCTGTTCAAAGATGCACTGACCGTCTTCCGAAACGGCAACAGAGCATACGTTTGTACTAGTTTCTATATGTAGTATGCAAGCCATATTATACTTTTTAAGTTGCAAAGGTACGAAATTTCCCATCATTCTTCGCATGTTTAAGATAATTTTTGTACCTTTGTCGTCAATATTAAAGAAAAACAACATTATGATACAGTCAATGACAGGCTATGGAAAGACCGTCGTAGCCTACAAAGGAAAGAAAATCAACGTGGAAATCAAGTCGCTCAATTCTAAGCAACTTGACCTTACCACACGTATTGCTCCGTTATATCGTGAGAAGGAGATGGAGATTCGACAGATTATCGCTGATAAGCTGCTGAGAGGCAAGGTGGAGTTCAGTCTCTGGATAGAGAAGGACGCTACAACAGAGGCGGCTCCCGTTAATACAGCCCTGATGCAGAGCTACTATAACCAGTTGTACGCCTTTGCCGAGCAGAACAAGATGGAGGGAATCGACTGGATGATGACGCTGACACGCATGCCTGACGTACTGACCAAGACGGAGGTAGAGGTGCTGGAAGAGGAAGAGTGGCAGATGGTTCGCCAAGGCGTCTGCGACGCTGTGCAGCATCTGGTAGACTTCCGTACCCAGGAAGGTGCCGCTCTGGAAAAGAAGTTCGGCGAGAAGATTGATAACATTGAACAGCTGATGGTCAGCATTGAACCTTACGAGAAAGCGCGTGTAGAGAAGATTCGCAGTCGCATTGTAGAAGGACTGAAACAGATTCCTGAGGCGGAGTACGACAAGAACCGTCTGGAGCAGGAATTGATTTACTATATTGAGAAATTGGATATCAGCGAGGAAAAACAGCGATTGGCAAATCATCTGAAATACTTCCGTGAGACAATGGCCGATGCTGCCGGACAAGGAAAGAAATTAGGTTTTATTGCTCAGGAGATGGGACGAGAAATCAATACTACAGGTTCGAAGTCTAATCAGGCTGAGATGCAAAACATAGTCGTCAAAATGAAGGATGAGTTGGAGCAGATTAAGGAACAGGTACTGAATGCACTATAATGAAAGGTAAGATGTTAATCGTTTCGGCTCCAAGCGGTAGCGGAAAGTCGACTATTGTACAGTGGTTAATGAAGGAGCACCCAGAGTTGAAACTGTACTTCTCGATATCATGTACGTCGAGAGCACCACGAGGCACGGAACAGAATGGGGTGGAGTATTTCTTCCTGACGCCTGAGGAGTTTAAGGCCAAGATAGCCAACAACGAGTTTCTGGAATATGAGGAGGTATATGAAAACCGCTTCTACGGTACCTTGAAACAGCAGGTGGAGTGTCAGCGTGAGGCAGGGCAGAACGTGGTGTTTGATGTTGATGTAAAGGGGGGTGTCAACATCAAGAAATATTATGGTGATGAGGCGCTGAGTCTCTTTATACAACCACCTTCGGTTGACGAGTTGCGTCACCGCCTGGAAGGTCGTGCTACAGATACGCCAGAGGCCATCGAGCAGCGATTGGCAAAAGCAGAATACGAAATGACCTTCGCCTCGCAGTTTGACCACATTGTCGTCAATGATGACTTGGAAAAGGCCAAGCAGGAGGCGCTGCAAATCGTTCAAGACTTCTTGAAATAACGAATGATCAGGACAGGCATCTTCGGAGGGTCTTTCAATCCCATACACGTAGGACATATTTCATTGGCTCAGGCTATCCTATGCCAGTGTGCACTGGACGAGATATGGCTGATGGTGTCGCCGCAGAATCCATTGAAACAGCAAGTTGATCTCTTGCCAGACCATCTGCGCTTTGAAATGGCTCAAAAAGCACTGGAAGGTGTTGAGGGTGTGAAAGTTGCCGACTATGAGTTCCATCTGCCTAAGCCCTCCTATACTTGGAACACGCTCCAGTCGCTCTCTCGCGATTATTTTGACAGAGAGTTCGTGTTGTTGATTGGGGGTGACAATTGGGCTCGTTTCCAGCGCTGGCATAGGTGGAAAGATATCTTGTGGCACTATCGTGTCATTGTCTACCCTCGTGACCAATATATAGGTACTATCGATGTCCCCTTGCTGGATGTGTCGAGCACAGAGATTCGCAGCAGAGTGAAGCGAGGGGAGAGCATTGACGGGCTTGTGCCCACACAGATTATTCCTTGGGTTGAGAAATATTATCGTCGCTGATTAGTTCCGTCATGATGAACACGGAGTGAATGATTCGCTTCTCAACAGGGGGAATCTCCATGTAGTTTCTGTATAAATCACTTAAATAGACGTCAGGGTTAGCTGGTGCAGGGAAGGTCTTCCCCTCGAATTGAATAGTCGACAAGGGGAACACGGAGTCCTTACGGTGCATAATGCCATAGCCGTTGTTGATAAGGATATTTGATAGATAGACACCTTTCTGACAGAAGATGGATGCCATGCTCCAGATGCACCTTAGGAATAAGTATTTTGCTCCAAACCAAAAAAACTCGGCAAAGGAGCGCAGTGAATAGTAGTGTGGCCTATGCAGAATGGTGTAGCTCTTTGAAATTCCCTTGGTAACACGTTTCACAAACTGGAGTGGTAGGCTAGGGTAGTCTATCATAGGGAAAATATCAACGTATACTCCTTTTTCATAGTCGCCAGCCAGATTGTCGCTTTTCTCCACATAGAAGGAGTTCAGATCACGCACTTTGCTGACATGTTGCTTGCTGTTCTTCTCGTTTTGTGCCAATTGTAGAGTCAGTCCTTCATGTAGCTCTTGGGGAGCAATGGCAGCAAAACGTGATAAATCATCTTTACGCATGGCGATGTCTATGTCGTCGTCCCAGGGGATGAAACCTTTATGACGTACAGCGCCAAGCAGTGTGCCGCCATCCAACCAGTATTCAATCTCATGTTTTTGACAAATACGATCTATCTCTTCGAGGATGGTGAGTTGCTTCAGCTGGCATTTTCTAAGCTGTTGCTGCTTGAATTGGTCTAGATATTGATTTTTCATTTGAGTATGTCTAACGTGCGGTTGATGGCATTGCTGAAATCATATTGTGGCTTCCATCCGATTGCTTTTAATCTGTTGTTGTCAAGGATGGCTCTCATGGCGACAGAAAATCCCTTCTGTTCAGTCTCTGTTGGCAGTTCGAACACGACATCCTTTCCTGCCCATGCTGCACATTGTTGTGCAAAGTCCTTTAACTTGACGTTGCAAGCCTCGTTAGCTATGTTATATGGCACACCATATTCTCCATGTATAAGGATGTGGAGCAGTCCACTAACAGCATCGGCTGTATAGGTATAGGAAAATAGTTGTTCCCCTTTGCTTTTCAGTATAATATTCTCATTAGCCAATGCTTTTTTTATGAACTGTGACGAAGCCTTGCTGTCGCTCATCAGCATTGTAGGGCCAAAAACTCTGCTAAGTCTGGCAATTTTTACTTTAGCCTCTTTCTCGGCGATATATGACTGACATAATGCCTCGCTCAGGCGTTTTGACTCTGTATAGCAGGAACGTGCTGTTGCCAAACTCAGTTGTCCTGTGTAGTCTTCTGTAAAGGTGTCTTCCCCCCTTGCATTCCCATAAACTTCGACAGTCGAAGGATATAGTATAGTGGCTCCACACGCTATGGCTTTCTGTAATGCCGCTTCAGCCCCCTTAACGTTAATCTCAATGGTCTCTATCGGATATTGGGAATAGGCCAAAGGGTGTGTATTGCTTGCCAAAGGGATGATATAATCTGCCTCTATCTGAGAGGGGAACGGTTGTCGAACGTCTTGTTCGATGAATTGGAAATGTTGGTCTGCAAAATATCTTCCCAGACGTGAAGCAGCCTTCTCTTTGTCACGTCCTACTGCATAAATGGTAAGGTCTGCTCCTTGCTTGTTGTAGCGCATCAGAGCGTCAATCATGCAGGTGCCTATCAAACCTGTTGCGCCAGTGATGAGAAAACGCTTTCCCTGAAGCTGATGGATGTCTTTCGTCTGAAGAATCCACTCAAGGTCTTTTTGATATAATGGGTGCATGTTTATTTCAGCCATGTGTCCTTGTCCATTTTCAGATATCCTTTGAACATCTCCAAATCGTCTTTTGTAGTTAACTTGATGTTCTTGTCGGAGCCTGCTGCAAAATGCAGTTTCTCACCTAGCTCAACCATCATCGTGTTTGTATATGAGGAACCATAAATGCCAATACCTTTTTCAAAAGCTTCATGATATGCTTCGTCTAGTCGCTTAAAACGATAGGCCTGTGGTGTAGATACGCGTCGTAGTGTTTCGCGAGGGATGTATTGTTTAGTTGTCGTCTCATCTTCTGGGTTGACGATGAAAATCTGTTCGTTATAAGGCAGAGATGTCACCCCATTGCCGTATTGTTTGGCTTTCTGAATGACATCGGTCAGCACAGTGTCGTCAACCAGCGGACGGATGCCGTCATGGATGATAACAATATCATCATCGTTGAGCTTATTCTCTAAGTCGTAAACACCATTGCGGATACTCTCTTGGGCGCTCTTTCCTCCTGAAACCACAGCTTTCAGTTTAGTGATGTTAAATTGGTGGGCATAGGCCCAAAGAACCTCGTGCCATCCTTCTAGACACACCACCTCAATGGCATCAACCATTGGGTGTCTCTGAAAACTTTCCAGTGTGTAGATTAGAACGGGTTTGTCAAAGACGTTGATAAACTGCTTGGGGATATCCTGCCCCATACGGTTGCCTGAGCCTCCTGCTATGATGAGTGCGTAGTTCATAAATGCTTCGCGTTTGTTTTTGCTGCAAAGGTACAAATAATAATCTGTATGCCCAAAAGAAGACGCACTATTTTCGCTTTCAAAACATAACTTTGATGTGGTGAAAACGTGGTTTTGAAACATTTCTTAGGCAAAAGATACATGATAACGTTTTTTTTTGTACCTTTGCCACGCAAAAGGAATAATGTATGAAAAATCCAGCGAAGATAGACATTGCTGTACTGATCTTGTTCTTCAATAGGCCCCAGCAGTTGCAGGGAGTGTTCGACGAGGTTCGCAAGGCACGGCCGTCGCGACTGTTCCTCTATCAGGACGGTCCACGTGGCGAGCGCGACAAAGCTGGCATCAAGGCCTGTCGTGAAATCGTTGAGGACATTGATTGGGAGTGCGACGTCCAGCGCATGTATCAGGAGCGTAACTACGGCTGCGACCCCTCGGAATTTATCTCGCAGAAGTGGGCCTTCTCGATGGCCGACAAGTGTATCGTGCTCGAGGACGACGACATCCCCTCGCAGTCGTTCTTCCCGTTCTGTAAGGAGATGCTCGATCGCTATGAGAACGACCAGCGCATCAGCATGGTGTGTGGCTTCAACTACGACGAGAAGACACCCGACATGCCGTACGACTACTTCTTCACGACGGCTTTTGCCATCAGCGGGTGGGCGTCGTGGCGCAGGGTGATCGACCAGTGGGACGAGAACTATGACTTCCTGGACGACGCATTTAACCTTCATCAGTTGGATGCTCTCATCAAGGAACGACGTTTCCAACAGGACTTTATCCCATTCTGCCAGTACCATCGACAGACGGGCAAGGCCTACTATGAGACCATTTTCCATGCCGCCATCTTCTTTAATTCGGGGCTGAATATCGTGCCACGGGTAAATATGATTAACAATGCCGGAGCTACGGGCGAGGGTGTTCATCTGGCAGGAAGCAACGACGACCTGCCCAAGGCTATCCGCCGCATCTTCACCATGGGTCGCCACGAGCTACAGTTCCCGATGAAGCATCCGAAGTATGTGATAGAGAATGTGGAATACAAGGAAAGGATGTTCCGCATCATGGGCTGGGGACATCCTTGGATTAAGATAGGCCGCTCGTTCGAGGAACTTTGGATCAACATCCGACGCGGCAACATGAAGCGTATCAAGTCGGCACTGGCCAACCGCATCCGCATCTGGACAGGCCGCTCGAAGTGGGATTAGTGCTGCTGTGCCTCCCTCACTTTTGTGGTGATTTCTTCGCGTTTGTCTGCATATAACCGATAGAGCAGTGTTCCATTGCGCTCACTCTGTTCGCCGGTGAAAGCATTGTTCCATAGGCGCATACCTCCAGCCGTCAGGCTGCTGAAGCCGGCATCATACCACCCTACCTGCAATCCAGAAAGCCAGGCACGTGCACAAAGCTCATAATCGTCAAATTGGAAGGGGGCGAAGCGAAAGTCGATGTGATGCAGATACTGTTCGTAAAGTGATTTGTTAATCCACATCGGAGCTCGGTTGACAGAGGTGACAAAACAGAAATCACCTTCCGATTGCTTAGGTCCTCCGTGAGCCCATAGTTTGTCATCCTCAAATGCGATGTCTAATCCGTCCTTTCCTCCTAGAATCACCATCTTCTGGTGTTGTTTGAACAATGTGACAGCTTGTTCCACCCATTTGGTGTTTTCGAAGTCATCGTCATCTTGCATTAGCGCGATATACTTGCCGTTGGCTAAGCGGATAGCCTTGTCGTAGGTTACAATTTCGAATAAGTCGTTGGCTCGTAGCAAAAATTCATTAGCTCTACTTAGAGACGAGACAAGCCTCTGAGTGTGTTCTATGCTGGAACCATCATCGATAACAATAATTTCAGCATCCTGGTATTGACGCAATTTAGGCAGGATATGGCAAACCTGTAGGCTCTTGTTATGAGATTGAATGATAAATGTTACGGTAGGCTCGTTTCGATAGCCTTTATTTACCCATGATTGATGGTCTTTTTTCTTCTGCGAAGCGCCTGAACGCTTGAGTAATGCCAGTTTTACTTTTTCAAGGAATAGTCTCATATTGTCTTATTTTGTGCAAAAATACGAAGAATTGTGCTAAGTTCAAAATAATTCTTCGTATTTTTGCACGCGAAATGATGTGTAAGTAAATGGAGAACGTATCTGTAGTCTTGTGTACATTCAATGGTGAGAAGTATCTTCGCCAGCAGTTGGATAGTATTTTATGTCAGACTTATCCGTTATATGAAGTGATCATACAAGACGATGGGTCTACCGATAATACAGAGTCAATCATATCAGAGTATTTGTCAGGTCACGATAACATATCCTTCTATAAAAATGAGTCAGTTCATGGCATCAACTCTAATTTCTACTCTGCTATGCAGCGTGCAAAAGGTGACTACATTGCTATCTGTGATCAAGATGACATATGGGAGAAGGATAAAATAGCGCTTCAAATAGCGTCTATTGGCAATAAACTGATGTGTGCAGGACGTTCAAAGCCTTTTTCAGAAGATGGTTCCTTTGTTTATTATGACATAAGGATGCCCAATGTCACTCTGTTGCGGATGCTCTATTGTGCAGAGATTGCAGGACATACCATGCTCATTAGACGAGACTTGCTAGACTTGCTACCCAGGGAATGTCGTGTTGTTAAGAACAGGTGTTATGATATAGTTTTATCGGTATTGGCTGCAGCTTATGACAGCATTGTCTTTCTTGATAAGGTCTTGGTTCATCAGCGTAGATATGTTACTGCTAATACATATACTTCTACGGAGGACTGCTTGCCTACTCCAAATAACGCGTGGCACATGTTAAGTTGGGCTATCAAAAAATATATGCGCATAAAGGAGTTGTCAAAGCCTGTCTATCGTGATTGGGAAGAATTCCTGAGTTGTCTGAATACAAATCATGAAATCTGTAGGGAAGGTATTCGTATGATGCATTTCCAGCAGTCGACTCGGGTAGTTGATACCTTCAGACTGGTGTGGTTATGTTTATGCCATCGTGAAGAGATTCTTCATACAAGAGGCCATATGCCATATAACGCACTGCGAGCTGTCCTCTTTCCGTTGACATCGTGCTACTATCAACGTAGCTTAATCCTCTCAGAAAAGTAGTTGATACACTCCTTGAAAATTTTTACATTAGCAATTTTCATCACACCCAAATAGAGTAGGGCGGTGATGCTTATACGGGCTGCAATCAGAAGTATCGGCTGTGTGATGTGCATAGTGGTAAGATAGGCTATTCCTATACTCCCAGTAGCTGCCAGCAGGAAGGGACAGACGTCTTTTAGCATATCTGTCATGTGTAGGTCTATCAATCGACTGGCTAGTATTTGCCAAATACCAGTCCAAATGACTAGCATAGTGGTGTAAGCTACCACCATTGTTTCGATACCGAAACTGCTGAAAGCTATGATAATGCTCAGTTGGAATATTACTTGTAAGAGTGTGCACCACATATAGGTGTTTGAGCGTCCTTGGCTGATGAAAAGGTTCTGGTATAACGTATGGATAGGGATAAAGGCACCGCTAAAACATAGAATACGCAATAGAGGTACGCTATCCACCCACTGCTCTCCCAGTAGCAATACAATAAAATCGGCTATCAGAGCCAGTCCCAACATACATGGCATTGACAAGAAGGCAGTGAATCGGAGCATCTTTCGGAATATGTTCACCTTCCGATGTTCTTCTTCCCTGACACTGGCAAGGATTGGCTGAACAACCTGTAGAATAGTGCCTGATACAAATGAGTAGCCTGTTTGATTCCATTTAGCCGCCTGTGTATAGTTGCCCAGTTCCGCGGTAGAGTATAGCCGTCCAAAGACCATTGAAAGTAGATTCCCGTTAACTTGGTTGACTATGTTTGTTACCAGTAGTTTACTGCTGAATCCGAACATTTCACGGATTGGAGTGAAGTCAATGTGTAACGAGGGCAGCCAGCGTACATAGTAGAGCCGTCCAATATTTATCACGCTTATATAAATAAATTGCTGCCATGCCAGACTCCAGTAGGCATATCCTTGAAAGGCCAATGTGATACCAACAGCGCCACTAATAGCGATGGCTAGGATGTTAACAAAGGCCTTCTCCTTGTTCATCATGTTGCGGAACATATAGGCTGCATGTGCAGTTCCAAGCCCAGCCATGACGAATGAGGCAAACACTAATCGTGTGAGAGGGATGAGTTCTGGTTGGTGAAAAAAGTCTGCTATCAGAGGAGCAGATACGAATAGAATGGCATAAAGTGTCAATGTAACTAGGGTGCTGAACCAGAATACGGCATTGTACTCTCTATGGGTAGCTTCTTTTAAGTTGGTCAGAGCAGCTGTAAAACCACTATCTTGTAATGTACCTGCTATTGCCGAGAAAATAGCAAGCATACCAACCATACCGTAGTCGGTAGGTGTGAGCAACCTTGCCAAAAAGACGCCAATAAGTGCCATCAACACTTGTGTTGATAGGTTGTTCACCGCGCCCCAAAGCAGACCGGAGGCTGTTTTCTCCTTAAGGCTCTTTTCGCTCATTTTTCTACCTGTCATCGGTTATTTGCCTGCAAAATTACAAAATTTCTCTTAACTCTGGTGCTCACTCTAAACTTTTTTGTATCTTTGCAGCAGAAATCATTCTCTATGGAAACAAATATTCAACCCGTCAGAAAACCACGTTTGGAGTGGCTTGATGCCCTTCGTGGTTTTACTATGATTATGGTGGTGGCTAATCACGTATGCCAGCAAGGTTTTATGCTTGATACCAAGGCATCATCATCTATGTCGTTCCTAGTGTTGTTCCGTATGCCGCTGTTTTTCTTTGTCAGTGGCTTTTTGGCATACAAGATGTCTATCAAATGGGACTTACCTACATTGTTGAAAATGTCAGGTAAGAAGATGCGTGTACAGCTTATCCCCACTATTGTATTCTTCCTTTTTGCTGCAGCCGTGCTTGGCACGGGACCCTATTTGGATACAGTGACAGCGAGACTTATATCGCCTACCAAAGGCGGCTATTGGTTTACGATAGCCCTGCTTTATATGTTCCTTATCTATTACCTGTTTGCATATCTGGAGAGTAAGTTGAAGTGGAAATCGTGTGTTCCCATCCTCTTGCTTTTCATTTCTTCCCTGTTTGTTTATGAGACATGCTTCTTGCCCAAGCATTTTTGGTGGGCCTTCGGACGTAAGGGACTCCAGAATGATACGTGGCTGCACGTCACCAGTTTGATACAGGTTATGCAATATATGCCGTTCTTCCTCTATGGAAATATAGTGCATCGCTATTGGCAACAGTCCAAGCGACTCATGGATTCCAAGTGGTTCTTCCCACTTATCGTTGTGATAGTTGTCTTCTGTACGCTCGATGTACTGAAGTGGCACACCCTGCGAATGCAGTGGACTAATCTGCCTATGACGTTGGCCAAGTTTATTCTCCTCACTATCGTTTTTATGTATTTCCGTCATTATGACAAATACTTCACCAAGATGACGTGGATAGGACGTTCACTGCAGTATATTGGACGTCGTACATTGGATATCTATCTTATTCACTTCCTATTCCTGCCAAACCTGCCGTTTATTGGAACTTTTTTCGCCACCAATCGCCATAACTTCATAGTCGACACGACATTGTCAGTGCTAATAGGATTGGTGATTATAGGCTTCTGCGTAATCACCTCCAATATCCTGCGTGTAAGCCCGTTGTTTAAGAAATACCTATTCGGTAGGGCGTAATAAAAAAGGCTGCGAATTCGCAGCCTTTGATGATTATTATCCCACTTGACTACCAGGTTTGACGTCCTTGGTAGTGGTGACTACACTGAGGCTTTCATCAAAGTCGACAGCAGAGAGAATCATTCCCTGACTCTCGATACCCATCATCTTGCGAGGCTCAAAGTTGGCTACGAAGAGGATGCGCTTGCCGATGAGTTCCTCAGGGTTCTCGTAGAAGGCGGCAATGCCTGAGCATATGGTGCGGTCTGTGCCGGATCCATCATCAATAGTAAATTGCAGCAGCTTTTTGCTCTTGGGCACGCGCTGGCAATTCTTGACCAAACCTACGCGGATGTCAAGTCTCTCAAACTCCTCGAAACTAACAGTGTCCTTGATGGGTTCAGCTTTATGGGCAGCTGCCTCATTGGCCTTCTTGGTAGCCTCCAACTTGTCGAGTTGCTTTTGGATTGTTTCGTCCTCAATCTTTTCAAACAACAGAGCAGGCTCGCCCAACTGATGACCTGCTTTCAGCAGGTCGGTACTTCCCAGTTCATTCCAATCGAAACTTTCTAGATTCAGCATCTCACGCAGTTTCTTGCTCGAGAACGGCAGGAACGGTTCAAAAGCAATTGCAAGGTTAGCTGTCAGTTGTAGACAGATATTTAGAATGGTTTCACAGCGCTTTGGATCTGTCTTCCACACCTTCCACGGCTCACATTCGGTTATATAACGGTTTCCAATACGAGCAAGGTTCATGGCCTCGAATTGGGCATCGCGGAACTTGAACTGATCCAGCAGGGCTTCCACTTTCTGTTTTACGTCTTTGAATTCTTCGAGGGTAGCCTTGTCGGTTTCGTTCAGCTCGCCACAGGCGGGTACGATACCATTCCAGTATTTCTTGGTCAACTGGAGGGCACGGTTTACGAAGTTGCCATAGACTGCTACCAGCTCATTGTTATTTCGGTCCTGAAAATCCTTCCAAGTGAAGTTGTTGTCCTTTGTTTCAGGAGCATTGGCTGTCAGCACATAGCGCAAGACGTCCTGTTTGCCAGGCATATCCTCCAGGTATTCATGCAACCATACGGCCCAGTTCCTCGAGGTCGAAATCTTATCGTTCTCCAGGTTAAGGAACTCGTTCGACGGCACGTTGTCAGGCATGATATACTTGCCGTGAGCCTTCATCATTACAGGGAAAATGATGCAATGGAACACGATGTTGTCCTTGCCGATGAAGTGTACCAGACGGGTGTCCTCGTCCTGCCACCACTTCTGCCATGAACCCCACTTTTCGGGCTCCTTCTCGCAGAGTTCAACGGTATTTGAAACGTAGCCGATGGGTGCATCGAACCAAACGTAGAGCACCTTTCCGTCAGCACCGTCTATGGGAACGGGGATACCCCAGTTTAGGTCGCGCGTCATAGCCCGGGGTTGCAGGTCCATCTCCAACCACGACTTGCATTGTCCGTAGACATTGGGACGCCACTCTTTGTGACCTTCCAGAATCCACTGCTTCAGCCATTCCTGATACTCGTTCAGGGGCAGATACCAGTTCTTTGTGCTCTTCATGACAGGTGTGGAGCCACTAATGGTTGACTTGGGATTGATGAGCTCCGTAGGACTCAAATCGCGTCCGCACTTCTCACACTGGTCGCCATATGCTCCTTGGTTGTGACAATGGGGACATTCGCCCGTTACGTAGCGGTCAGCCAGGAATTGCTTAGCCTCTTCATCGTACAGTTGCTCGGTAGTTTCCTCTACCAGTTTACCTTCGTCGTACAGTTTGCGGAACCACTCAGCAGCAAACTTATGATGAGTCTTGCTAGTGGTACGGCTGTACAC
>RHMF01000053.1_pt1 | contig 39700 bp, 46 predicted proteins | sample 5365151 | NCBI WGS metagenome assembly RHMF01 (sample SAMN10266501, study PRJNA497801) | feces metagenome | isolation source: feces | host: Bos taurus | place: China: Prairie of Fairy Mountain | collected 2017-08-14 | reverse complement strand
TAGGTTGTAGTTCTATGAAATCAGCAACGTTACCATCATTGACTTGTTTGTCCTCTGCATAATCTGAAACTAGCACAGGTCACTGATTGTCCATGTCTGCTGTTATACATAGAGAATCGTACAAAGCTCAGAAGCTGTTAGTAATTTTCTCTCCATCTGTGTACCTTCATTCTAACTTGCTTAGCTCTGTACCTAAGTCTATAGGTAGCTCTTGCCATTCTCATGTCATTACGATTGTTGCAATCATTTCATATTCTTTAATAAATAAAGTTTCCTATGGTATTCGTTAGCTTCCTTACCCTTCACATCTAGTTCCATCTCCTTCTGGACTTTAGCATTGGCTATTTTGGTAAGCTCAGCGTTTTTTCTTTTTGTTTCCTCCAACTCATGTGTTAGATGGTAGCGGTTACTGTCTTCTATATACTGCTTAGAGTTCTCATACTTCTTTATTTGTCCTCACTCGAAGATTAGATTGTCCTCCATAGTGTAACTAGTAACATACTCCCTATACTTATTCTGAAGACCAGTCAGCTTTTCTTTACTCCTTAGTATTATGTTCCCCTTGTCGCTCACATACACATACATTCTATAAAGGCATAAAGACTAAATCATAATATATAGTAGCAGTAGGTGTGTCTAATTCAGTACCTCACTCTAACTTATAGAAAGGAACATAATGCTGACCTTCTACACGTATTCTGTCAAACAATATTTCATCAGTGTTACTAACGTATTCGTTATGCTCACCAACCACATACTTAGCAATAAGCAAATATTCTCCATCAGGTATGTTAATCATTCACAACCCACAACTCTCTCTTCAAGAAATGAAGCATTTGTCGTGAATAACCGTAGGTTGTTTCGTTAGCTTTTTCTGAATCTCGCTTATAGTTTCTTGTAGCTTTAACATTGTTCCACTCAGAGTTTCTATTCGTGTCTTTTGGTCTGCTACTACCTTATAAAGCTCTTTTAACTCCTTAGCTTGTTCATCCACCTTATTCCATGCTTTGTCTAGGTTGCTGTGGAATACTTCTAGTAGCTCTCAGAAGTGAATAAGTCACTCTTGTTGTTCCTTGAACTCTCATTTCAGACTTTTGTTCTCCTTCTCTCTTTCCTTTAGTCCATCCTCTATTCATTTGAACCTAGAATTAAATTCAGCTAACTCGTGGTTGTCATAACAGATTTTTATTTCTATTGGTTTTTTGAATGCTTCTGATTCTAGTTTCCATACATTCCCCTTTTTCTTCCCTTCAACTAAATCCATGTAAACACTCTTAACTTCCATAGTAGTATAATAGAAATAAATCTGATGGTAATATACTCTGTGAGTGGACAATTTTTAAGTTAAAGAAAAAAGACTGATTGCTCAGTCCTTTCTCTCGTTTTATTCTTATTGTTATGAAATTAATTTAATTAATAGATTGAATCATACAATAGACACAGTAACTATTATAACTCATATTATTATAGCCACTATATTTATTACGGCAGGGTGTTTCTTTTGTGCGTCATATAATCCATTCACTGTAGAACTAGTCGTCTTGGCTACAACTAGTCGCACTAAGTATAGTATAGCAAATGCTATGCTGATTTTGATGATTAGTCGTACTAATCATGGAATTGAAGTAGGAATCATGGTCGTTTAGGTTAGGTTATAAACAATTACTATATACAGATTTAGTTATAAAAGTCAAGAGAATTGATTAGTCTAACTTTTCTAACGTCTCTAGTATTTCTTCCCATGTCATGTCGTTAGGTCTAGTATTACCTTTCTCGCTTTCAACTAACTTTTTATACCAATCTTGGTTCTCCATCAAATTAGTTGCGTTCTCTTTTTCTTCCTTGCTCATCTTACTTCTCTCGTATTGGTAAGCGGCAAACTCAGAAAGAGGGTATATTAATGGCTCTAGTCATTTTTCCTCCATCATTGTTTGTAAGAATATGTCGTATGGATTGACTAATCTTACATTCTTTATTTTCCCAGACTTAGCAGCATCAACAACAGCCTCTTCTACTTTCGCTCAGTTATTGTCGAACCATTTTTGTAAGGCTTTTATTCGGCTACTAGGAGTAATTGCTTTTCATACCTTTTCCTCTAGTACAGCTAGCTTTGTCTTAAATCATCTACCGAATAACTTGTCTATTTTCTTCTTTATTGCTTGTTTATATGTTTTAGATGGTTTCTCTGTTTTTGTCATTTCACTCTTAGCCTTTTTCAAAGATTCTTCAGATGCTTCTAGCCATTTACCATACTCAGAGTAGTCCCTTCAAACATTCTTTCATGGATTTTCCGCTTCTAGCGTGGATTTTATTTCTGTTCTAAGCATAGAGTACAGCTTGTCGTGTATGTCTCTCTCTATTGCTTGTGCTGTGTCTCATGCCAAGAAGTCTTTAGATGGCTTAAATGTTTTCTTCCACTCCTCTAGCTCAGACAAAGAAATTTCTCATCATTTAGAATAGATTTCTTTCATCTCTTCTATTACAGGCTTGTATTGCTTCTCCCATTTATATTCATCTACGTTCTTGAATAATTCTGGGGTTAGCCTTTCTATGAAATCAACCTTCCTAAATTTAGAAGGAGATGCTTCCATATAAGGCTTAACCTTTTCAGTCCAACGCTTAGTAGCCTCGAAATCTGTGTCTACAGCAGCATCAAAGTAGTCTCATGCTGTTCCAGCCTCTCTCTGTATTTCTACTGTAGTTCTCCTGTCTGTAGGTGCATACCTGTCCCTACTAGCTATTTCTTTGTTGTATTGTTCATTAAGCTCATTCCATTTTTGGTCTCATTCTACTAGTCAATCCATTTCTTTCTTAATCTTGTTGGCTCTTTCATTGAAGTAATCATATTTCTTCTTGTTAGCAGCCTCAGTAGCCATAAGGTCTACATCATTCTTAGTAGGCTTAACTGCGTTTTCGTACCTTCTTTTTCATTGCCACTGTAAGAGCTGTCATCAAATCTGCAATCACAATCATCATACTATTCACGCAGCTGCCGTATTTAATGCTCAAATAGGATTTCGCCACACAACCTCCTTTCAGTCAGTATTGCTGTTACTAGTGACAGTTTTGTTCCCAACTCTTTCAAATATTCACGTTCATTGTGCCATAGGATTAACAAATTCTGATTTTTTGTCCATGTACGCCCTTATTTCATTGTAACCATAACCCTCATCGGCTAGGTGCTGTACTATGTCGTAATCAGACTTGCTCAATCAAACTAAGTAATTTTCTATTTCTTTCTTGTCTGGGTCTTCAGTAGAAATTTTAGTTCATAGATGGGTTTCCATTCTCTCACGATTCAACGACTTAACCTCTTCTGCTGAGTTGTGGGTTTGCCCCAGATTTGTGTTTTGGTATTTGAATCACTTGGAGAAATTCAATCATTTATTTGTCGCCTTGTCGTCAACCAATGAACTTAGGTTAGGCACGCTAAACGACATTCTCTTTCAGACTTTTTCTGCCATGTTTATTAGTATACAAAATAAATTATGATTGTTGTAATATTTGGGTTGCTAAATCGCTTGCTCTCTTCTTTCTAGTCTCTACGTAATCTTGGTATGTTGTAAATATAGGTACGTATTTTCATCTCCATTGAGTAGGTAAAGCACTAGGTATTGTGTCTTGCTCTAATGCTCTTAGCTTCTTCCATATAAATTCGCTAGTCTGTCATGCTCATGGTAAATAGTTAGCGAAGTTTCAAGTCCACTCTGAGAAGTTAATAGCAGCTCATGATTCTTGCCTCAACTTTACTTCTATAAGCCTTCTCAATCTAGTTAATGCATATTCTAGGTCTTCTCAATTACTGAGTTTTCTTACGCTGTTTAGCATCAAATCAAATGCAACATTTCAGTTTGTGTCTTTAAATGATTCATCAGACAGCATTCATAAAAACTTATTCCAATCATCCTCAGAAACATCCATCCTTATTCATACTAGCTCATCTATATAACCTTCGTTCATCAACTCATACAATGTAGAATAAGACTGTTCAGCGATGCTTATTTTGCTTCTCTCATCCTTAGTCTTGTCATTCGCCCATTCTGATGCCTCTACGAAGATGCTTCTCATAGGAGTGTCATAGAAATCATAATCGCTTCACCAAGAACTACTAGCTCATGATTTAGCAGAGTCTCATAAAGTAGGATTCCAAAATCAGATTAGATTAGCAGAGTTTAGACTATGTTTTCTTATAGAAACCTCTCAATGTCATTCATAGTTTGATTCTATTGTTGTAAATGTTCAGTCGTCTGGATTATAGTCTATTACTATTCCAGTATGTCAGTAATTCACTCAGTCACTCTGAACAATACCATAATCCCATACAGCTACAAATCATCTCATAGGTATGGACTCAGTAGCATAAGCAGCTTTTTCTTTAGCAGTAGTTACTCATCATTTAGCTCACCTCATCTCAGTTCAGTAATACTTTCTTGTATAATTGTCAGAGAACGATTCGCACTGTCATCAGTGAACATACTGTCACTTTGCTTTGGCAGCATCTATTTTTTTAGTCCGTGTTTCAATAAATTCAGTGGAGTAGTTGTATAAGTCATTCTTCGCATTTTCTAATTTTTCTTTTGCCTCTTGTGAAGAAAGAGTATGCAACTCTCAGTTCATGTCTACATAACTATATGTTCAGTCATCATTCCGCTGACCGTTAGAAATTTCTGCCTTTTGCCTATTGTACTCCAATTCTTTTCTACTTAATTCTAGGTTGGCGTTCCTGTAATTTTGTTCAGCCTGTAAGCTAGTCCATTTATAGTTCATTTCTTCCCTCCGTTGCTGTTGTGCTATTTCCATCTGTGCCTCTTGAAGAGAAGCGTTATATAAATTCTGGTATTTTTCTAGTTCCTTATTATATTGTTGTAATCTGTTATTAATGAAAGCGTTTACCATATATTGTGGCACATCTCACTTGAAATATTTATTAGCCAAGGCAGGCAAGTCATTCGCAGCATCTTGTATTTCCTGTATTTTCCTCTTGTATTCTTCCATTTGTTCTCTAGCTCAACTTACTACTTTACTGTCAGCTAAGGCGTTGTTTAAGTTGGTAGAAAGTTGTCATGCAGCACTGCCACTAGCTGTACTATTAACGTATGCATTCATACTAGTTGAAACATTATTCTCACTAGCAGTAAGCTGATTTGTTACATTAATATTACCAGAGTGACTAATGTTGTTCACGTCCTGTTGTCATTTGATTTTCTTAAGAGCAGTCTGAATTTCTTGGTATTTCTCTGGGTAGTATTGTTGTAAGTCTCTCATCGTTTGGTCTCAGTATGGACTTAGTCATTCGCTCATCATATAGGCAACAGATTCTGAATTAGTTGAAAGTAACGCCTTAACGTTAGCTATTCTTCCTTCATTCATTGCCTTATATACACTGTTAGCATCTGCTAGTGTGTCTATTCACTGTGGTGCGTCTCCTGTGTCTGCTGTTACCTTACCGTAGAGTTTACCACTAGTGTCTTGATTCAACGCATCCTCTATAATAGATGGGTCGTATTCCTTTTGTGGTTCTTCCTCTTGTGGTTTAATCTGTCCTAATCTCTTCCATACAGATTCAATAGTATTAAGTCTGTCTGCCTCTGTAGAGTTCATCCATTCATTCTGGCTAGCTAGGAACTCTGCTACATCCTCTTTGCTTACTCTTCACTCATTATACAAAGCTGATGCTATTTGGTCGTTTCTCCTTGCTATATAACCAGCCTCTTGTCTGTTCCTGTCCTTAGCTGCTTGTCCGTACAAGTAGTTAGGGTCTAAATCTGATGTCCTTAGATTAGGATTATAGTCTATATATGTGTTACTAGTTCATTCACCAGTATACTTGCTGTTTAGTCATCCTTTCTGAGATTGCTGATTAGGATTAGAATCATCTCAATACTGGTTGTAATTCAAGTTAGCATTCCATGGTCATGTGGTTACATTCCCATTAGCATCCGTTCCTTTATAAGTACTCATGTCTACGTTTCATGCTACTGGTGGTTGGTCAACGCTCTTCCCTTCGTTCACATTCCTTACCACTTGCATAGCGTCCTGTCATGAACTTACGGCATTAATCATAGAGTCTATTTGCTCTGATGTATACCCCTTGTCCAATAGAGACTGGTAATATTTACTGTTGTCTGCCATTTAGTTAATTATTATAAGGTAAATCTAAATATTCTATACTCCAATAATTTGAATTATTCTGAATGTCAAGGTCGTTTCCCTGTGGCTCTCATGTAGAGCTGTTATATGTCTGGTCTTTCATCCTTAGCACTAGTATGTCACCTTTCTTTAAGTCTGTTTCTATACTTCACTGTGCTGTCATCTTGGCGAATAAGTCTCATAGTCTATAAGTCCCCCCTGCTCATTCCCAGTCGAACACAGCTATTCATCATTTGATGGCTATTTTGTACTGGTCGTTAGCATCCTTCCTATATACATCTACATAACAATACACCTTGTCAGTAGATGAGGAGAGTAGGATTTCTTCCTTGTGCATGATTTTATACCTACCGTCCTTATTGATTAGGCAGCTAAGCGTTCACATAGTAGAGAGTAAATCTGCTGGTATTTGCGTAATGTATTTACCTAGTACTAGTGGTGCGTTCTCAGCTGATTGCCATCAAGGATTGAAGCCTTGTCTGTAATAGTTTGGCAGCCGTACTTCTACAGTGTTAGTTGTAGTTCAGTCACCCTTGTCTCCTATACAGAGTTTCTTACTAGCCTTGTCGTTGTAATACTTCCCAGAAAAGATGAGAGTGTCTCTAAGCTGTATGAACTGGTCGTATGTGGAATTAGCGTCATTAGCAGAAATAGGGTAGTCCCATGGGGAAACCAAATAATCATGCTGTCAGTCGTATTGTGTTCGTTCCATCTTTATTTTATGTCATAAACGTTATTAACTTTGTCTTTACAATGGTATTTGATGTCGAGCTGTCTTACTATTGGTGTTGCTTTGTTCTCCGTTCACTTAGTTATTACTATAGCGTATGTAATAGTCTGCCAATCAAATCTGAATGATGAGTTCTCTCATCCATGTAGGTCATTGAATAGGTTAGACTTCTCAGCTCTGGTCTTAGCATTAGTCTGGTCTACGTGCATAACCTTATACCATCCTTTGATGCTGTCTCCTGTGTTGTCCCAAGTGTTGTTAGTCTCGTTCCATACATAGTATGCGTTCTTGTTACCTTTTACCCAATAGAAGTCTCATGGGTTTCAGCTACCACTAGGAACACTGTTTCTAGTTCATAGGTCGTTCAAACTAGTAGTAAGCCATAGGTTGTTAGGACTTACATACACATCCACGCTTCCGTTTTTGTCTGTTAGCGGGTTCATCTCAAAATTCATCCTTATTTCATCCAACATCTTGGTTATTGTTCATCATTCCTTCCCTTCAAACTCTCTAGAAATCAGAACTCACTGGTCTTGGTAACCATCTACTCATGTGTCATAGAGCCTCATCTCTCGGCATCCATCCTCAGTAGAAACATATAGGAAACCTTGATTCTCACACACTCCGTATACCTGTTTACCATTCAGCTCATCAGTCAGCTTTCGTTTCATGTAACCTTTGTCGTAGCTAGTCTGCGTTTGTGTGAACTGGAACACCCCATAAGCATCTGCTATATAGAACCTTCCAGACTTGTATGCTGCGTTTATACCTGTTGGTCACACAAAGTATGGTGCTTTGAAATTTACATCTAGTGAAGTAAGTCATGCTCTCTGGTGGAATAACATTACTGGCACATTTCCAATCATCTTATACAGATTTACGAAAGCATCCGTTCAGTCTATACTAGTAGTATAATAATCTATTCCGTTTAGTGAGTATACATGTAACACTCTCTCTCCTGTGAGGTCTATTACATTATATACGAACGTGTCCCTAAGGTTGTTGTTTCCTTGGTAGAAGTATACCTTAGTACTTCGTCCTTCATCTACTGCCCACACCTTCAAATACTCAAAAGTACAAGTCAGACCAACAATGGTTACTCATGCTTCATAATCTAGCACCTTCTTCCATCCCATCTTCCTGTCTTGTACAGGTATGCTATTGTCGTAGTTAGGGTTGTTAGGATTAGCTATGTCTAGCTCTGGGTAGTATACTCGTAGCTCTGGTCAACATGCTACTACTAGTCTTGTGTTGTTATAGTTAAGCATAGCAGTAATAGGATGCTGCATAGGCAATAATACATTGTTTGGGTCAGAAATGCTCTCATCTGTAGATTCAGGATGGTCATGTGGAACACACTTATAATTAGTTCCATTAGGGACTATAGTCTGTGCAAATATGGCGTTTATTGGGTCTCATACACTAGGAGTGTATTTACAACCATACCAGAAAAAATCTTGGAAGACTACTCATGGACATACATCCCAATCGCTACTCATATTCCGTGGATTTACTGCATCACTTAACGCTGTCCCTTGTGAGTTAAATGTCTCATGTGTAAACTCATGAGGGTAGAGTGGTGTTCACTCTGGGTCTGGGTCAACTTGTAAGGCCGCTACTCATAAGTCACCTATACTAATTAGTTGGCATTTACTATGGTAACTAGTAAAGCGTGCCTTGTTAGACAGCTTTATTCAGTGCATCTCATCATCACAGTTTATATTAGCAGAATACTGGAAACTATGCTCTAGTCAGTAATATGGGTCTAACGCTGTTCAGTCAGTCCAACTAACCTGCGTTATTCTTCATCAGCTTCTAGCTTGTTGTCTTGGTTCTCATACTGCCATTGTCTGTTACTAGTAATGACTAAAATATGTTGTGTTGGCAAATCATTCCTCCACAGGTCTCTTGTCCTTATTTAATCAATATATGTTGTCGTGTAATGTATTGTCAAATTGTGAATAATACCATTGTGCTTGTTCAGGATTCTCAGCTTGGTAAAGTCTGAATGTTATATAGTCCTCAATAGCATCATAGAAGTACCATGGTAAGTTTAGTGTCTCTAGGTCAATAGCGTTACTACCAAATGCTTGACTTAACGTTAATGGCTGTTCTATGTAGTTGTAGTTCAACATTATTCCATTGTCTACATCCTCTGTAGGAGTAGGGAAAATCTTAATATGGTTCTTGTCTGTGAACACATACCTAGGTCTTAGCATAGAGATTCTTCACCACGTTCATGGTTCTCGTCTCTGTCTTCCTCATTGTGCTACTAGTTTACCATCCTCATCGTATATGTTATTAGTAGGCCTGATGTTATAATCAGTAAGGCTTATTGGTTTACATATTCTATATAGGGGAGTGCCATGCTTTCATGTTTTGTATGCTACTCTTAATTGAATAATAGAATAGAAATCTGGCACACCAGCTTCTCCTAGTGGTAACTCATATTCAGCTACATCTTTCTCTATGTCACTAACAATGGATGAAGTGTTTTGTTTACCAGAAACATATTCCAAAATCATCTTCTGGAATATTAACATTCATTTGTTGAACCATGCTAACCATACTTTCTGATTTACTTGTGTGTCTCCTCTTAACTCCTCTAAGCACCAATTATTATACATTGTTTCTAACGTTGCCATGCTTACTTACTTATGAAATAAATAATCTGCTTATTCTATGGAGTGAGTTTCCCCACCCCATATATATAAGCAAACTAACTAGCTTATAGTTTCTTGTCGTTTGTAATCTGTTCCAGCTCTTGTTTCCAATCTTACGATGAACAAGTCATTAAGAACAGCACATCCGTACATACATTTCCATCCAACTGTAGCTCTCTGATTTAATGGGTCTTCAGTTCCAGCTGCTCAGTATGGTTTGTAGAAAGTTTGAAGATTTTGTAATGTTCAAACTCCGTAAGCACCATCTCTGAAAGCGTATGAAGGCCATACTTGGAACTCATCTCCATCTTCTGAAGCTGGGTCATCTGGGTCTACATCAAATGGTTTAACATTAGCTGAAACGTAAATGTCGTAATTTACTCCAGCTGTAACAAATCCGTCTTTGATTCCTTTGAAGTCTTCGTAGATTAATTTGTTCAACCATGTATTAGTAGAACTAGATTGAGCATAGTCTAAGAATACATTTGGATGCATAATAATCTTGAATCTTTCTCCAGTTTGTCCTTGTGAAGCAAGGTATGTACATGCTTTAAGAACTAAGTCTAAGTTCATAGTGTCACTAGAAGTAAGAGTAGCTCTTGAAGTAGCTGTACCAGCGTACATTACTCCCATAGAACTGTTAGCTAATGTGTCTTGAATGTACTCGTCAATAAGTCTTCCAGCATTGTTAGCTAATTCTCTTCCTTGTGCAGCTATAATAGGTAACAAAGTTTCTGCATCTAATACATCTGAAATGATTGAGTAGTCTCCTAATTGAACAGGTACAGCAGTAACTGTTTTTACTACGTTAGTGTGTCCATCTGGTGTAACTCCTTCAGTCAAAGCAGCTTGACTTAGAGTAGTCTTCATTACTCATAAGCGTGGCCAAGTAACACTCTTGTAACCTTGATGAGATGCTTTTACTCAGAATCTCATGAATACTGTAGAAGGTTCTCCATTCTCTAAGAATGATTGTTTTAATAAGTAAGTAAGAAAATCGTTCTGCGTGTAATCCATAGCTGTGTAGTTTATGTTACTAGTAAGCATTTGATTCGCAGCGTTTTCTGTAGAAACGTTAAATCTGTCGAAAGGCATAATAAATAAATGTTAATAGAGCTAAAAGTCAGCCCACCCAACATTAACTTTTATACCGAGATTGTGTTTTAGCAAAGTTTAATAACTCTTCTGTGTTCATCTCACTTAGCTTCTTTCATCCAACCTCAGTCGTTGGATTGGCTCATGCGATGACACTTTTAGGTCAAACATTAGAATCTGAATTTTCCTCAGGTTGTGGTGCTTGCTGTACTTGAACCTTTCCATTTTGTCACTCATACAATGAAACTAGGTCATTGATGTCTAATGAACTGTATTTGTCTGCGAACGAATCAAAGTCTCATTCGTAACCCCTACCTTTCATAGTGTTACTAAAGTAAAGTTTCTTGTCAGCAGCTCTACCTGCTATTTCGGCATCTAATTTTGCTTGAAGAGCAGCCATCTCTTGACTATGCTTTTCTCTCAATGCAGCATAACCAGATTTTTTCTGTTCCTCAGTGCCATCAATTTGGTTGTCCATGTCGGTCATGGTTAATAATATACAATGTAAAGTCGTGCCATTGTACTAACACGAATTGATTTATAGGCCTCAACTTGCCTGCTAATTGACTAGTTTAACGACATGCAACTTCGGTCATTGATTATTTGAGAGTCTAATCAACTCATTCAACATTCTCTCATCTCATGATTGCTTCAGCGTTCTTCAAGCTCTCAACAGCTTTCTTCACATCCTCTGGGTCTTGTGTAATAACTTTTACTAGTCTTTCCATCTCACCCATTCCTTGTGTGAATGCACCTAGCACCTCATAAAAAGAGAATCATTCTGTCTTAGCATTAAAGCAGTTGTCCTTGGCTAGTACTAGGATGTTCTCATCCTGTTTCTCTACCCTTTTCTTCATACAGTCAAGTAACACTTTCCGTCACTCACTCTGCTCTAACTCCTTAACAGCTTCAATCTGTTCGTCAGTAAGGTCGTCAAAGTTCTTTTGCTCAACCTCCTTCTCTTCCTGCTCATTGGCAGTCATCAATTCTTCCTCCAAAGCCATAGTTAGTTTTGCTTAGTAAATAAAATGGATTTATTATTCTCTATAATCCGCTTAATCGGTTTACCTCGGTTAGTCTCCAAGGTATATTTCACTTGGTCTAAGAACAACGTCTTGTCGATGGTGTCAAATCCCTCAGTCATGATGGCGATGTCCTCCTTAGAGAGCATTCAGATTGGCTTGTGGTACTTTCTGAGGTAGTTGCGAATCATCTGCCTATACACCTCCTTCTTGTACCTTTTCTTCTTCGCCCTGTCTATGTCCTCAATCTTGATTTTCTCCCTGTAGGGTTCTTCCTTGATTAAGTCGTTTATGTCTCTAAGTATTTGCCACATTCTATAACTTCTCAGTTAAAAACTTTTTCAATTTCTCAACCATCTCCATGTCAACGTTGTGTTTCTCTAACCATTCCTTGTCCATCTTATATACATCTGTAGTCAACCCATTGCTAATTAAATAACGTCTAAGGTCTTCTGGTAGCTTAAACATTGGAAATGGTGCTACCTGAGCCTCAAATACGATTCTTCACTTAGGTTTTGTCACTACAGAACCTCAAATTTCTCACAAAACTTTGTCTTTTTTAAGTTCTCTCCTAGTGAATCATACTTTTTTTCACTCAGAATTTTCAGACGTGTTTTCTTCTTCCACTGGCACATTGTTAAGCACAGCATCAACAACGTCGCTTATTTCATTTTCTACAACGGTAGTACCTGTGTTTGTGTCATTTTCTACCACCTTTTCTACCGTTTTTTCTACTTTTTTTGTTGACTTCTTAGTTCATCGTCAACTTTTTTTAGCTGCCATGTATATAATATTATGAAATAAATCTAACCAATCCCATTACTTACATCTATAGACTGCATTCATCATACATTCATAGACTGTCATCTATTAGCATGACTTCATGCCTCGAACCCTGTTCAGCTATTTACGTTGTCAGTAGTTCCAAAGTTTATGTTAGTTAATGGGTCGTTATTCTCTCATGCTGCCTTAAAGTCTGTTACCTTTGGCTGTGCTGCCATATTTAACTCCTCTGTTCCTAGTCACTGTGTTACCATATACTGTAGTGCTTGTATAGCTCTCTGTTTAGCATCAGTGTCTTCTGCTCTATTATAGTACCATAGACGCATCTGTACGTTACAGTCGACTGGTATATAAATAGAAATATTCTGATTGAGTAGAAGTACGTCCTGTTTACACTGGTAGTCCTCCATACTCATCTCTGTTATTGAGTCTATTTCACTTTCATCCAATCCATTATAGTAGGCAATAGCTCTACGTATATTATTTAATAGGAATGGTGGTGTTCTAGGGTCTGAAACTAGCATGTTGTACTGTTCTACATAAGCACCCTTCTTCTCTTCATACATAATAGACTTTAATATAGGGTCTATTACCATGATTGAGAAGTCACCACGGATGTCCTTCTTGCTAACTTTCTTATATGTTCAGCTTAATCAATTATTTGTCCTTCTGATTACTTTCTTAGAACTGTTCCTCCAATGGTATAACATGAAGGCTCTATATAGCTCTGCAAAATCCTTAGTTCAGTAACTTAAAATCTGATTCTGTAATGATGTAATCATATTAGCGTTGATTTTCTGGATTTTACTAGCAGTAGCTGTATTAGGGTCACTGTTACTAGAAAGTCATAATCATTGTGCTGTAGCATTAGTGAATGATTCTGCTAACGCCTTATTCTTAATCATACCAAGAGAGTTATATAAGTCTGAACTTATTTGGCTCTGTGGTAACTCATACACCATAGAACTAATAGGCTTAGTCATGTCTCTCATCTTCACAGGAAACCATCTGTTCTTAATACTCTGGTTCTTCAATGTGTTGATGTTATTCATGAATACCTGTTCGTCTATGAAGATGTTTCCACCCATAGCCTCTCTGGTAACCTTAATCTTATATAGGTTAAGCAATAATTGCTCTGTTCTATGTCAGTCTTCTATAATATTTACTAATGATGTTCCCCACCAATCCTGTGCATCATATGCAAATCCATATACTGCTACAGGTATTACATTGTCTGTCTCAGGTACATCATATATGTCTAGGATTTGGTCACATAACATTAATACTAGGTATAACTTGTCCTCGCCACTTTCTTCATCATATATATAAGTATAGTGGTAATGGATTGTATAGTGTCCTGTTGTTGAATTGTAACATGTACATATACTCCTTAGGAACGCATCCTCTGTCTCTAGTCAGTTAATATATACGTCATAGTTATTAACAATCATCTCTACAAACTCTTTGTTAGTAGCTACTGGTAATTTCTCTAAATCTGACTTAGTAATAACTCTGTCAAATCAAAAGAAAGGGTAGTCCTTAACTAAGAGCGAACCATCATTATATGGGTAGATGAATCTAGGGTCAATCCTTTGGACTGTTGGTACGTTCTTCTTGTTGTCATACCCACTAAAAAGAAAAACGGCTTTTCAGTATTTAGCTATGTCCTCTAGTCACACATAACGGTCGAAATCCCAATGCTCATTAACATAATCAGTCTTAAACATGTCTGTGAAGTTCCTTGCTTCCATCTGGTAGAGAACATTCTCATCCTCCCAAGAAACATCTGGTTCGTTTATTATACATGTGGCTTGCATAGTCCTAGAAACAGACCAAAAAATCTGACTTCTAAGCAGCTCATCATTCCTTTTAGTTGAATATATGTCCTTCTGAGACATAAAAAGAGAGTTTTTAGACCTATTGGCTTCAAAACCATGTCTGTACTCTCACATTATTTTCTGTCTTAATTCGTCTGTTAGTTTTACCATTTACCTTGCTATTGAAGTTAAATAACTACTAATCTCATCATCGAAATATTTTAAGTATGGGTACATTCTCATAATCATAGTGTCTAACAAGTCTGGACTTCTTCATATTCTCGCTTTCATCTTGTCCTTAGACTCTATTCTTGTCTTCCCATCTATACTCTTCTCATCTATATACACGTTCAACATCTCCTGCGTGAGTATTTCCCAGTCTTTCTGTGCATCTAGGTGTTCCCATTTAACAGCTATTTCTCACTTCTGTACCTTCTCCTGTAATAAGAACGCACATTGGCTCTTTAAGTTCGCATAGTTTTGCTTACCTGCTGTTTCTACTGGCTTAGAATTGTTCACAAACCCTGTAGAATAGGGGATTCAATCTAGCACTCATCATCATACTCCATCCGCATCTATTATTATATTCCTTGGCTCTATTTCGTACTGACTCTGAATTAGTTTTATTGATGTTTTTACTTCCTCTACACTACTCTTAGCATAAGTCCACACTCTAATCCATGTGTTTCACCTCCATAGACTGATTCTAGTCGTGTCTTTTCCAAACCTTGCTACATCGCATATTAAGAAGTACTGGTCTCCATGAGATTCGTTCGTTCTCAAACTAGCTAAATCTCATTGTCTGAATAATAACCACGTATTGTCATCAAAGTCCCACTTTCCATACAACAGCCTCTGCTTTGTTCTCTCACTGGCTCTCTCTAGGTTGGCTATATAACCTTTGTCTATGAAGTTATTGGAGTATACTAACGATGGGATGAAAACAGCTCTCTTTCAATCTTTATGTCTACCTTTATAATACCTCTCATAGACATGTCATGGATTAGGATTAAATGTTTCTAACACCTTACCTAATATTCCATACTCCTCATTCTTGAACCTTCATACTCTGGTCTGTAGAATTTCTATTCACTCCAACGGACACTCTGCACTTTCCTCTACAAACGCTCATGTTAGTTCCAGACTTCAGAACCTGTTATATAATGGGTCTTGTGGTAAATAGCATCATTCCCTTAATAATATTTGGCTACCATTAGGGAAGGTTATTACATTGGACACGTTATTAAGTTTTCAACGCATTCACTCTGGTATGTTGTAGTCCCTGTAGAACTTCTCCAAGGAAATAACAGAAGTCTGCTTTATATTCTTAATAGTGTCTCTAACTAGAGCATACCTAACTCAATCATACTCATTACACATCCTCCATAGCCAGATGATTCACAAATAAGTCTTACCTCATCATGCTCATCATCCGTAGCCTATAGCAGTATGGTAATCGTCCAGAAGCACATCAAAGGCTTTCTGCTGATTCTCAGTTAGCTTAATCTCTACGCTCGCCATTATATAATGTCAGTGGACAAAAATAAAATAATTTATTCATTCCTAGCACCTTTTCTCATCTGCCTTAAAAGCTCTTCATAGTCCTTTTTCTTCTTGGCTCTATACCTCCTCTTCTTGATGGCTTCCTTGGTCTGACTTAGTCATTCCTCATCCTCAGGCGGTATTCTAGCACCAATCCGTTGCTGGAACTCTATGAGGCTAATCTCCTTAATGCTTCTTCCTCATTCTCCCATGGTGTCAGTGGTTCTGAGAAACTCACAGATGTAGGAGAGGCAGAGCTTGGATTTGTAGATGTCTGAGAGTCACTCTTTCACTGGTCTGCTCATTCTTCGCTAGGAACTGAAATAAATTGTACCTTTGATGCTGTCTCTAGTTGTCATTCGTCATCTAATCATTGAACAGGATTATACCTCTTCTTGTCTCTAAGCTTCAAAAACTCTAATGCTGTCTTAGCGTCTCATTGCCTTATTCTCCTCTGTACTGCCGCTCTGGCTACCATCTTCGGAAACATTTTTGCTCTCTCTACCCTTAAAGCAAAATCTGGATTCTTGTTCTTATGATTAATGAACGAATTATAACTGATTCATGCTGTAGTGACAGCTTCCTCTACAGTACAGTCCATCATCAAACACTCCTCTATAATCCTATATTCATCCTCTCATATAGTGGGTGCTTTTTTAAATGTCTGATTTTTTCATGGCTTTGGCATCATCTCATCCACACTCTTCACCTTAGCCAATGTCTTAAAGTCTCTAACTTCTTCTCCTTTCATCTAGTTGAATAAATTTTTAAAGAATTTTTTAATCCTATATAATATTATATGTAGCTTCACCTTCATCCTCCTGTCCTTGTCCCTCTTAGAAACAACAGCAGGCGTATTAACAGCCTTATTCAGACTCCAACGAAGGTTCTTTACCCTGTGTCTGAACGTAGCATAAGTAACCCATGGCTTGTGCTGCTCAATCATCTTCTGCCTGTGCCTCTTCCATGCATGCGACATGCTACCATACATGTTGATGTAGTTCTGCTCTTTCTCCATCTAGTTATAATAAGAAAAATAAAAGACTAATGTCTCTTCTCATATTCCTCTCGTATATGTCTCCAATTCTTATATGGTTTATGATTAGCTCTGAACTCCTCACTCTTAGTAGCCCATAGCTTCTCGTTCTCTTTAACTAATTTTGGTATGACCTTCATCAAATCATAATCCCTTCACTTAGTCCCTTTCCTCATCTGAGTAAACTTAACTAATCAGTCCTTTAACTTCTGAATAGCTCACTCCCCATACTTCTCTATAATGTTCCTGTCGTACTCCTCATTCACCATCATCTTCTCCACAGGATTTCACTTAGGTCATGTAATCCAGTTACAGTTGTGACACTGTGCATTCAAATTCTCTGGCTCTAGGCATATAGTAGTAAACTTCCTACTGTACCTATGTCATCATGCTAACCCTTCCCATTCACATAATTTATTACATGAAATGCATCTTCATCTTCCATTCTCATCCGTGTCCCTTAACTTAGCATTCTCCTGTGCTAGCTTCATGGCAAACTCTAATGGTTTTATTTTAGGTCATTCAGATTTATATACCCTCTTTGGTCTGTTCTTTAACTCCCTGATGGCATTAAGACATTTCCTCTTATACTCCTCCTCCTTCTTCCTTATATACGCTGCCTTCTTCCTCTCATACCTCTCAATCTCAACCTCAAACTTCCTGTCAGCTACAATCCTCCTCCTGTTAATCAAATTGGCGTATTTAAAATCAGCTTTCTTCCTCATTGCCTCCTTCTTCTTCTCCCAATATAACTTAATACTAGCCTCTGTCTTTACCATTAAAAGAAAAACCCTCTATAAAAATAATAGAGAGTCTCCCTACTACTAGTAGTAGTTTCTTTACAAGCTATTTCAGATTTAAAAATTTTTTTCACTTTTTCAACACCAAAATGTAGATGACCTACATTTTATATTATTAATATTAATACTGCCACAAATTTTTATATGTCATTTTCCATTTATAGTCCATATACCACCCAACAAATTCCTCTCGAACTAGTCATGGATTGTAATTCTCTCAAATGTGGTCGTAACACAACCTTACGGCAGACATCTCCTCATCTGGTAAGTGACTAAACGCAAGCATAGCCTTCTCTAATCTGCTACTGTTTAGCTGCTGCTTTAATTTCTCATTCTCAATCTTTAACGCCTCTAATTGCATCTGTAAGTTCTCTTTTGACATCTATATTATAATAAATTATAAAACTAATCATAAAAATCTGAATCCATGTTGCTCATGTCTATACCCCTAGCCCAATAACCAAACTCCTTCTCCGTAGGAAACGGTAAACATCTATTCTGTAACATGTGATTATAACATCTCTTTAAAATCTTCTCTACCTCCTCATTATGCTCAGCACACATTCTCTCATTCTCCTCAACCTGAAACGCTAAATCTTCTCTCAACTGCTTAACCAATCCAGCATCCCCTCATTCAGCTTTCTCTTTTAACTCCTTTATTTCTGTCCTCATCTTAATCATCCTCTGTAAATCATAATCGTGCCTGCTTATATACATCCCATCCTTACATATTACCTGCCCACGCTTCATCGCCCTGTCCAACCATCTCACATCTTTCCCATTCTTCCCAAAATGCTCTAAAATTTCTTTCTTTGTAAAATACCACATGCTTGCTAATTAACTAATAAAAATAATCAATATGTCATCTAAACATCAACTTTATATGTTTTCAGGGGAAAAAATCAACCCAAAAATATAATTACACTATGCTTTTACATGACAATATGACAACCTTTTGACAACTATTATTTTACCCAAAAAAAATTCTAGCACCCTAAAAATAATATGTCACTAATTACTACCTGCCTTCTCTAAACGTTATGACTATTTTACTTGAAAATATGGAAACTTGAATTCAAGTCTGATGAATGTGTGCTGGAATGTCAACCTTTTGACAACCAGATGTTCCAAAAAATAGCGAGGTATAGTGTTATAATCTTTTCCCCCTCTCACGTTTGGGGGGTGGGGGTTCTTTTCTCCTTCTTCCCAGTCACTCTCTACTCTTTTCACCGCTTCACCTGTCACTAGCTACACAGTGAAAATTGAAAACTGAAAACTGTAAAAAGAATTTTACACACCTTTTGTAATACTAGGTGTAAACTGGTGGAAATAGTGTAAGAAAGTTTTTAGAAAAGGTGAAAAAAGCTATAAAATAACACGTACAATATTTAAAATACAACTAGAGTTATGAACTAAACTAGTAACAGACTAAACTAGTAACAAGTGTATTATATGTTGTGTTGTGTATAGTGTTATATGTTTATATGTTATATATTAATAGGTAAGATGTGAATAGGTATAAAGAAAGAAAAAAAAATCTGATTCTTTTTGTAATGTTTAACTAGTTATTTTTGTATTGTTTAAAATAGCGTTGTTTTTACATTGTCTTTGGTGGATTTATTGCTTTTGTAGGATTTTATTATATTTTGTGTTGTGATTTTGTTTTCTAGCTTTTCAATTAGTGTTACTCTGATTTTTTGGTATTTTATATATATTTTTGTACATTTACTGTTGATTTTGTACTGTAAATAATTAATATACTAGTGTAACAATAAATACATTAGATTGAACGTATAGGATTGTATATGTTGTTACTAGTTACAGTGTATATTGTTTATTTGTTGTGTACATTCTGACATTCTGACTAGTGAACAAGTGTATATTTATACAACTAGTTACAAGTAAACAATTAAAAAAAATCTGACTGTTTACTGTTTATGGTTTACAAGTCAAGCTGGTATTTAATAGACTAATCAAATGCTTGCTAGTGGTGAAAATCCACTAAGGAAAAACACAAAATTTTCCTGCTTGTATATTAATTTATACAGGATTTTACCTGGTGAAAATCCAGGAACAAGAGAGAGTAAAAAAGCCACTTTTTAGAATTGTTTTTTAATTTTAAAATATGGCTTTTTTGCCAGTTTTTATAACCTATTTTTAATAACCATGAGAAAAATCACAAAAAAAGCTGTAAATGCTTTGTTGAATGGTCAAGCATTTAACGAGAGCAACACAACAGTAAGTTACTGGCATGATTTACGAGGAATGGAACTTTTTGGAAATCATATTGCCAGTTATGACAAGGAAAACCACAAGCTATTAATTAGAGATGCTTGATGGAAAACAAACACAACGCAAGAACGTTTAAATTGAATACTAGTGGAATTAAGAGTTTGAACACTAGGAAGAAAAAAAGGAACACGGATTTTGAACAGTTGGAAGAATTGACCACAAGAACGAGATTGAGACACACTAGTACTTGACTTGTGGGAATTCTAACAAAAAGCAACAAAACCAACAAAAATCAAACAAAATCTGATTTTTAACTTATTACTAATAACAACCATGAAAAATTACATTGACTTAACAAACACAGCAACATATGAAGCTGTGGCAACTACTCTAATTGAGTACGGCTACAACGAGGAAACAATAGATTTTGCTTTTGGCATTTATTGATTAAATGATTGAACGCTTGAAAATCTGTTATATTGGAAAGGAATTGATGAGGATGAGTTCTTAGAAACTGCTTGACTATTAGAAGATGAAGATGAATAAAAATCTGACTTTTTATAATTCTAACCTATAAAAACCATGAATTATTACGACTTACAAATTAAACCTTTAGATGAACAATACCTAGATGAACTGGGAACAGCTTATGGTATTGACTGGAGAGACTTAGACATTTCTGAGTTCTGAACTAGTGACATTACAAACGCTTGTATGTATATGTTACTATATACAATAGCAGAAAATGAAATTGAAGACTATGAAGACAGAACAAAAATACAGGAGGCAATATATACAAACTGCTTAGACAGTGGCTACGACATAGATGAAGACCAATTAAGAACAGAACAAGCAAAAGAATTTATAAACAACTTCTAACCTTTAACCCTTAACCAATTGAAAAAATGATTAAAGAGCGACCTATTTATAGAGTTATGGAAATCGTAGACAACGAAGTGTTTACTTGGTATTTTCACGACTTAGAAAAAGCAATAGACCGATTAAATGAAGTAAGTTGAAACAATAACGAAGTAGAAGAACTAAAACAAAACATGTGACTGAATTTTGACAATTGAACTTTTAGTCTATACCAAATAATGTTTGAAGATTAGAAAATTATTTAAAAACAAGCAATTTTATAACCTAACCTATTATAACCATGGAAAACTTAAAAAAACAACTTAAAAAAGACCTTATGGAAATAAGGGAAAACTGAATTTCACGAAACTTTGATGAAGACATTTGTGAAATTAAAAACAAATTAATTGACTATTCAAACGAAACACAGGATTTTTCACTAGAAGACTATGAATATAGATTTGAACATTATGACACAATAGAAGATTATGTAACACAACAAATAAAAGAATATTGACTAGCTAGAATACCTTATTTATGCGGTGATGTAAAATTTGATGATGACTACTACATTATAGATGCGTATGGAAATATAGAAAATATAGAAAAATCTGATGTAGAAGAACGACTAGATGACATTATTAATGAATTAGATTAATTTTTATACCTTAACCTATTACTAACCATGAAAACACCTAAACAAATTACTCTTAAAGAGTACTTAAACCAATTCACCTTTGTGAATTATGATGAAGTAGTATGTTGTATTTTAGATTATTTTGAAGAGTGGTATTGACCAAACGCACGAAGTGATGTATATAGAGCTGGATTAATAGCTGATGATTACATAAAAGAAAACAATCTGATTTTTAATTAGAAAAAGCCGACATATAGCCAGCTTTCCCCTAACCTATTTGTAGTTTAACAACCATGAAAAACTACAATTTGACTTATAGTGAAAAATAATTAAAAATCAACTAATTTTATACCCTAACCGAAAAATAAAATGGAAGAAAATGGAGTAAGAGCTTTTACTCAACTAGAAATAGCTAGAAGAGAAAGAATAGACAGGAGAAATATAAAAAAGAACTCTGAATTATACATCCCTGTTTTTTTTGAAAATAGTATGGCTAGACAGCAATTCAAAGCTGGAAGACAGAAAAATCCTTATTCTGTAAGGTATATTAGAGCAAGGGATTTAGATGTTTATTTTAGAAGTATAAAAAAATCTGATGTTAAAAAGGCAACTGAGTGAGACACAGATGTATGAACTGAGAGACCATAGGGACAACACGCTAGACATACTGGTGAAATGTTACACACCAGCACAGTTGTCCTTTATGGACTGAATAGATGAAAGAACAGTTAAACATAGTGAAAAATATTTACCAGTAAGAGTGGACAATTGACCGTCTCTTTTGAGGTTTAAAGATTGAAAACAAAGGAGACCATATAGAGTGTTGTATATTAGACTAGATGAAGTGAAGAAACTATTTAACAGAAGAACAAGGAAAACACTAGAAGTCTGATGTAACTAGTTGTATAAGTGGAGACAATTTTGTCTCTTTTTTTGTTTTGTGTAAAATTTGTTTTTTATTTTCTAACTACTACTACAATGAAAATAACTAACGAACTACTACTAGAACGAAAACAGCATCTAAAAAATAATATGTATGCTGAAAACACAATTCAGAACTACTATTCTGACATGAAATTATTTATGAAATTTATTTGTGTGGATGAGAAATTGGAAACAATAGGTTATACCGTACCCAGTGAAAAAATAACGCTTGGTAAAATTGAGGGATGGAAAAAAGTGTTACTGGAAACTCCAACGCCACGCAATTCTATTTACTGGACAAAGAGACCTACTCTTTCACCCCAAACAATTCAATGAAAATTAAACGCAATTAAATCATTTTTAAAATTTCTGAATATTTTTTATGATGAGTGAATAGATTATAGAAAAATCATTCTGAAAAAAATTAAATCTGATTACATTGAAAGCATAACGGAAACGGAGTTCCAAATATTTATGAATTTCATAGGTAGTTACGAGAAATACAGAATAAACGCATTACGTAGTCAACTCTTGATAAACATTGGTTATACGTCAGGATTGAGACTAAGTGAAATGCTAGGTTTAACCGTACAACAAGTGAAAGCAGGGGAGTGTAGAATAACAGGGAAAGGAAATAAAACTAGGTGGGTGTTCTTCACTACTTCTAGTAACAGACTTTTAGATGAGTATTTAGAGGAAAGGAATAAACCAATCCCTCGAACATGAAAGACTGAAAACTATTCAGATTTTGTTTTTATTTCTCATAACAGTGGTTACGATTACGGACAACCAATTAAGAAAAACACTGTATGTGAAAAAGTGAAAAAATATTCTGACTGTATGAACATAGGTAAAAGAATAACAGTACACTCATTGAGACATGGCTATGCTACAAGGCTATTAGAAAGCTGAATGAACATCAGAGAAATACAGGAACTACTAGGACATAAAGACATCCAAACCACAGAGGGTTACTGCCATATTCTGAAATCCAATCTGAAATGAAAAGTGGCTTGAATATTCCACTAGAAACAAAGTACCCAAAATTTTTACTAATACTAGTTCAGACTTGTATATTTTTTCTCTTGAATTTTAATTTGGATTGTTTATAAAAGAATCATCTAAGGTGCATCTACTGACTGGTAGGAAAGAACACACCCCTTTAACCATAAGGTCGTGGGTTCGAATCCCACCCCTCCCAAATTAAATAGCAATATTAAATTTGAGAATATAGTCGGCAGATGTAAAAATCTGTCGGCTTTTTCTTTACAAGCAAATAGAGAGTTAGCTGACAGAAAAGCTTAGATTAACTTGGGATTATAATTAGGGACACAGCAAAGAGTAAATAGGCATGGCTGTGGTTGGTATGAGGAAAAAAGGTTTTCCCTATACCTAATCCCACCTCATAAAAACAATCATGGCTAATCCTATTTGCTCTTTTTGTTTACCTAAATTTTAGACCACACTTTTATTTTTAATACAACTAGAATGAAACACCTATTAAAAAACGAGAAATGATGTACCTACATTCATTCTATTCATGGGAACCTACGTAAAGTAAATTACCCTATAGATGAACTTATTAAGTATGTAGAAACCAATGAAAAATGATGGACAAAAATGGAAGATGCTGAATGAAACGAATTTAATGTAGAATTAGAGCTAATAGACTTAATCTTTGATTCTAAAAAAATACGGCACAACTTTCACAATGAATGAGTTTTACTTCTAGCTAAAGAAGAAAATGTACGTCTCTGATGTTAATGACATTTTTAGTATGACGTTTTATACCTACGACAAAATTAGGGAAGTGGGTTGAAAGAACTGAGATTCTGCAGTTTCTCTATACATTAGGTATATAGAACAGGCTAGACTACAGTGAACAGACAGTACATACAGCACAGACAAGTTTATGATGAAAGCTATGTGACGGAGTAAGGACAAATTTTACGATGTGAAACCCATACTACAAAATCTGTGACTAATAGAACCAAAAGAAAAAAGAGGTGAGAACTGAAAAATAATAAACCACTACGTACAAGTAAACTTCATAATCAATGATGAGACCACCACAGTCCTGGAAAACCAGAGTCTGGCTGAACCAGAGTCTGGAAAATCGGACACAAATACTATATGTACTAAATATAAATGCTTATATACTAAAAATAAATACTTGTCCGAAAATTCTGATGAATGAAAATCTACTACTAGTAGTAAGAAGAAGAAAGAGCTAACAGCCGAGCAAACGGAAGCGTTTGAGAGGGTGTGGAAAGAATACCCACAAAAAACTCACAAGAAGGACGCAAGAAAACACTTCCTTGAATGTGATTACGACGAACTGATGTTTGACGCTAAACAAAAGAAGCGGATGGTTGAACTAGAAGTAGTAGAAAAACAATACGTCAAATGATGATGACGTTGGATGGAGGAGTTTTCCCCACAGAGCGACTCACAGAAGCTACAGGACATGAGGAGAATATTTGAAAAACACATGGAAATCTGATGAGAGGACATGAGGGAGAGGATGGAACGCATGAAGGACGACTTCCCAGATGTTGATTTTAAGAAGCTTGCTTCAGACTATAACGAAAAAAACAAAATAAAATTTAATTTTACCCCCTAACCTAAAAGAATGGACAGAGATTTAATTGATTGGTGTAACACATACCCAAACATAGCACAGTGTTCAATCCAGACATTCTGCGACGACAACAAAGAGGACAAATCTGAATCTAGAATTATGAAGATGAGTAGGGAAAACCTACAGCGATGTATTGAGCTACAAAAGAGGAAGCACTACTGAGTATTCTTTAGCGTCAACCCTATGAACGAGTGAAAGAGGAGTAAAGATGACGTAAAATTCATTCAGACTTGGATTTGTGACATTGATGAATGAACGAAGGATGAGCAGCTAAAGTTGATTGAGGAAGCACCACTTACACCTTCACTAGTAGTAGAGAGCGTACATGGATTTCACTTGTACTACCTAGCCAAGAAGAATTTAACTAGCGATGAATATACAGCTGGTAACATGTGACTCATGCATTACTACCACTGAGATGTAAAGGTAGTCAAGGACACAGCTAGAGTACTACGCTTGCCATGATTTCTACACCAGAAGGGGACTCCAGTGAAAATAAAGTACAGAGATGACCTTAGTTGCGGCGAGCATTATTCACCTGAGCAGATGATGTTGGCTTTCCCTTTCCAGAAGGAAGAGCAGAAGCCAGCACCTGTAATCAAGCCTGTTGAGAAGAAATGGAAGTGAACGGATGGTTATTGGCAGAAGGTGAACATGTTAGACAACCAGCAAATGCTGTATGAGTTGAGTGGTACTAGGTTCGTGAATTACCAAGTGATTGACTTCAAACCATGTAGCACATGAAAACAGATTTACTGCGACAATAAGAGTACTTCATGTCGAATAGACGACGTTTGAATGATTGGAAGCAGTGACAAATGATGACCTACACGAATACAACGAATAGAGTGGTACTGTAAGAATTGTTGAACCTCTTTGGACTGGTGAGATTTAGCCAAATGGCTGAATGCTAACCACCCAGAGTTAGAATGAGACAAAAAGAAATTTGACATAACAACCATTGAGCAAGTAGAGGCATCGTGAGACGTGAAAGGTTATGTTTACCCATCTGAAGTGTTCGATGACTTTGAGTGCTTCATGAGTTGAGAGCTAGTTACAATAGTTGCTGAAAGTAACTCATGAAAGACAACCTTTGCTATGGACTTAATCAAGAAGAACGCAGACATGTGAAGGAAGTGACTTTACATAAACCTAGAGTTCAATGTAGAGACTGTACGGAAGGACAAGCGGATGTGGTTCAATGGTAAAACAAAAAGGAACATAACAGACCTCAATCCTATGAGTGAGAGCGAGAAGAAGGCAATGAATGAGTATATAAGAAGCAGCATGGAGAAGTTTGACAGCGTGAGCAGGCCAAACGGAATAGACCTTTCAGATTTAGAGCAGTTGATTTATGACAAATCTAAAGAAGGCTATGAGCTGTTCGTTATAGACTCATTCTCACGTATACATGGTAACCTAGATTGATTGAATGCCAGAGGCAGCCAGAATAAGTGCATGGAGGAATTACAGGAACTGGTACAGAAGCTAAACGTTGCTGTAGTAGTACTACATCATACCAACAAGAACTGAACGTTCGAGTGAACTCAGAAAATAATGGACTTGTCTAATGTGTTCATCATGATTCAGAAGGCTACGGATGAGTATTGAGAGGAATACAGGAAGTACATTCTCTCCAAGGACAAATTTGTTCACAATAAGACCGTGGATGCAGTGTACAGATGATGAACGTATGAGAAATTTTACAACTAATAGAATAACCATGAAACTAACTTATTTAGACAGGAAATGGTACTACAAGCCAGAGTACTCATTGGATGATTTCATCCGTGTAAACGAATTAGACTGAATGTCAGTAGAGAAAATTCTGAAGATTATGGTGAAGCTATATGCTTTGTCACTAGACGAGGATTACCCATGACATTTCAATCCATACAATGTTTTTACCCCTAACCAAATATAACCATGGACAAATTACTTAAACTCATCAATGAGTATGAGAACAGGGACTTTATAGAAAGTCTGACTGAAGAACCAGAGGAATGATTCATTGAAGAACCACAAGTTCGGAAGGAATACAAGTGACACCTATGGTTCAATGGTGCGAACACAGTGCAGTTTCCAGATGACATGTTCGACCATTATGCATTGTCACTAAGCTATGGTTTTCTTAAACGAGCCATAAACGAGTGACACATTAAAGGGATTACTCTTGTTGACCTAGTAACAGAACTAGCAGTGTTAAGAAACCCTTTAGAGAGAATTATTCAACTTTTACAACCTAACCTAAATAACAATGACTAAAAACTTAACAGACAAAGCAATCGACATCAAAGGTAAGAAGTATGTCCTAGTTTCAGACAGAGTGCTTTACTTCAACGAGACTTACCCAAACTGAAGTATTGTTACTCAAAGAATCATGACAGAAGAGCCATGAATCGAAGTATTTAAGGCTACAGTTATGCCAGACTGTGAGAAGCCACAGCGTTACTTTACTGGTTACAGTCAAGCTAAGTGGTGAGACTGATTCATCAACAAAACTAGTGCTTTAGAGAATGCTGAGACTAGTGCTGTTGGTAGAGCGTTGGCTATGATGTGAATCTGAGTTATTGATTCTATTGCTAGTGCTGACGAAATAAACAAAGCAGAGAATGCTGCTAAGTCAAAGCCAACTGTAACTACTCAGAAATACCCTCCTAAGAAGGATGAGAATTGAAATCCTAGTGGATGGTTTCAGAAGGTAATCAACTACACTGAATGAATGAAACAATGCTTAGACGAAGAGGACTTCATAACGAAAATAAAGGACAAGTATACAGTAGATGAAGCAACTGAGTGACAATTGCGTAAGGCATACAAGGATGCTGTTGAGTGAGATGCAGATTCAGTACAGCTTCCATTTTAATTAGTAATTCAATACATGAGTTTTTTAGCACTTGTACTTGGTTGTGTGTTTAGTGGTAACACATTGTTAGCATGTCCTAACCAGCCACTAGACCACGACCTAGTAACAAAACCTATTATACAGCATACTGGTTACGCACCAGATGATGAGAGACAAAAGATGGTTCAATACGCATACAAATTATGATGAATGGACTTTGTCACTATGTTAGAATGTGAAAGCTGATTCAATCCATACGCAGTATGAGACAGCTGACGTTCGTACTGATTATGCCAGATTAATACTAGGTGGCATAAGCTACCAGATGAATATAAGACAAGCTGGCAGACACAGGTGGAGTATTGTTACCAGAAGTGGAAATGATGAACGAAATTCCATTGACCACAACGTAGAATACATTGAGTTAAGTGTAGTACGTATGTGAAGAACAGATTTATAATTAATGGTTAAGATTATGTTTGAAGAAGATTTAAGAGAATGAAAGAAGTCTGAGAGGGAGTTTGCCATAAAGTTGTTGGCAAATCTCTCATTAGACATCAAATGAATAGAGTTTGCACCAGATTGACAGTTTAAGCCACGAGATTTGAAGATTAAGTTCAAGAGGAACTGAACTGAGTACAACAGAACTTTTGAGGTAAAGACTGATGGTGTGTTCCCAAGAACATGAGATGTATGTTTTGAGACACAGTGTAATGGTGTACCTAGTGGTATATATTCTAGCACAGCAGATGTAATAGTTTACAAGTTGTGAGAGAATTTCTACTACCAAGACAGGTGAAGATTATTACTAGCCTTGAATAAGTTACCACATGAAGAAAAAATCTGATGAGATGGTAACAGGTCAGAGTTATACATAGTAAAATGAGAACACATGTCAGATTTATTTAGAAAATTATAGAGCAATGAACCGAATAGAGAAACTAACACGAGCAGTAGTAATAGCAATAATACTGTTCATCCTACGGATTAGATGGGAGTTTAGCATTACTGGTAGTACAGACATAGAAGAATACTGATTTAGAACTACGGAGACTCATTTGCCAGGTGGAGACCGAAAGTTTGAGAGAGTAGCCCATAGTTGAGAGGCTATGGGGGGTTTGTAGTTAATTACCTTCATACTACTCGAACCTACAGCACTAGGTCACAAAAGTTAATAAAAAATTGGATTACCGATTAGACTCAGTGCTGTGGGTCTAATCTTTATTCTTAATGTAATTGAAAATGTTAAAGAAGTGTATAAGATGTGGGGATGAGACTAGAAGAGAAAGAGATTTACGATGTGCGTATTGTAGACAGTTTGTAGATGAGGAATTGAGATGAGAGAAGGAAAGACCGCGAGAATTTTATAACAAACGACTAAGAAGAAATGCCACCACTAGAAACACCAAGAGAGTGAGACAACAAACCTAGAACTTTTACTGATGAGGAAGTACTAGATGAGCTTAAAGACATCCTATACTGAGCTAGGGACAAAGTGAATTTCAGATTTAGAACAGGAACTAACTTAGTATATGTGTATATAGGAGAAAGTCTAAACTACATAATCAATAGGAATTTATATTTTAAGCTAATGTGAGATGAGTAAAGAAAAAGCTGAATACCAAACTTATATGGTTAGGTATTATGATGATTGACACGAAGATTGAAATGTGTTATGAGATTTTAAAATCTTAAAGGTTATATTTGAAGATGCTTATGAGTGAGAACGAATAGCCATCAGAAAAGATTGAACTATATGAATTTTAAAAGAAAAAGAAGTAAGCTGAATGTATAATCCTAAAAATTGAGGGAGTAGGTATAGCTTTAAAGAATTATGAACAAGAGAGGAAATTTTAGAATGGCTGAAGTAATCAGACTTTTATATTATTTACCTATAGAGAGAATGACACCAGACACAGATAAACGAGAATGATTAGGAAAATGAATATATGCTATATTTGTACAGAATTATGAAAAGTTACTAGAAGAAAATAAAAAGCTGAGAGAGAAATTAGACAACAGAGATTTATTGCTTGAATGAAAGAGGAAAGAAGTTCAGACCTTATTTATGGTTAATAAAGAACTTACAGCTGAAAATAAAAAGCTGAAAGAAACAATAAAAGACCACCAATTATATGAGGAGAAATTAGAACATAGAATTATAGAGCTTGAGGAATTATTACATTGAGACTAATCAGATTTATTTATTTAACTTTATAACCTATGGAGAAACTTATAATGCTTTTAGACATTTATGAGGAAGAAGTTGTTGGAGTACATTCTGTATGAGAGAAAATAACTGACAAAGAGGAGGCACGAATAATCTCTAAAAAATTCTGATTTATAGAATGGCTTGTTCAAAACTTAAAAATAAATGTAGATGAATTAAGAAAGCATTGATATATTACAAAGACTTATGATTTAGATGAGCCTTGAGAATGATGCAGTTATCTTGATTGGTTACTAATGCTACTAAGCATACAAGATGAGCCTATTGAGTTTTTAATTTCTATTCTTAAGTAGGATGACAAAAGAAAAAGAAGTCTGAATTAAATATGCCAACAGAGCGAGTAAACCTAATGAGTTAATCATTAGAGAACTATTGTCTAATATATTACAAATTCTTTTAAGAAATAACTGAGCTAATCAAGAACAAATAGATGAAATATTAGACAAGATTTATAATTATTAATCAGATTTATTTCTTAGTTTAAACAAAAATGTGATGATGTGAGTTAATGTGACGTAATCCTAGTAGATTGTTTTCTAACAGACATTTGGCAATTTCGAACTGCAGATGATGTTTATTTAAGGAACTCTGCCTAGAGAATGAGAAAAATCCTGTAATCAGACACCTAGTACTAGGAGAAGAAATCAGAGACGACATAACGGATGTGTTTGACTGAACAGACACAGTAGCTGAAATACAGTCCTTACTAGAGACAGATGGGGACAGGGTACACTTTAAACTACATCAACATACAGACATAGTGGATGTGTACTTTAACGACAGTCTGCTTTATAAGATTAATAGAAACCTTTATTATAAACTAACACTAGATGATGAAGAACATACAGAAGCACTGAGAGACTGTGCAGAATAGATGTAGAAGATGTTGAACACTCCTCAAAAGGAAATCAGCTTTATGGTGTTGGGTATGTAGAAATTATGTTGATGAGGAGATGAGAGGAGAAACAAGTAGACCTTTTAACTTTTATTTTGAATTTTATAACAAATGGAAAACAAAAGCTACCCAATGATGAAATGTGAACGCTGCGGTAAAGAAGTCAGAAAAATAGGTAACCGTAAGTATTGTACTCAATGTCGTATGGCTAGGGATGATGAACTCGGAAAGGAACGTCGTGAGAAACAAAAAAAGCTAGCAATCGGTTTGTAAATAGAAAAAGAGGGGTTTAGACCTCTCTTTTTCAGTGTACGAAGACTTTTTACAGTCTACCTTCTTTTACGTCATTTTCCACATGCCATTGTTATGTCAGTTATGATGTAAAGCTAAATGATTTTAAGACACACACATAATGAACTGTGTAGAATTATTCCACTGTGTATTGTATATGCCTCTTAGAATTTTTTACTCAACAAATGTACCTATTATTTCTCTACACAAAATAACCAAATAATTTTTTAATTTTCTCCATTTTTTATTGAAACATGATTTTTTATATTTATACACACAGAAGTGTAACACATCTAAAATCTTACAGCTATGGCATACATTGATGAACAAGAGCCTAGTTACACCTACCTTGGTGGACGGACTAAACCTTGTCAGAACTGTGGCAAGCCTGTGGAGGTTTCCCCTCACAACTGCACTTGGACAAGCTCTGGTGTCACGTGTTTGACTAAGATGGAGTTTACTATAGTAGCACCATGTCATCGATGTGGATTTAAAAACTATTACATCCACTTTATAAAGAAGACAAGTCTGAAAAAGACTGACGGTGTGGAAGAAGTTTAGCACTTCGGGGAGTTTGTCTCCCCTTTATTTTCTAGCTATACCTCTTTAACTCCGCATCTATATGTTTCAATTTTACACGGTTCAAATCATTCATCTCATGTAGCTTATTTTTGTAGTTCTCGTCATTCGTAAGATGCCGTAATTTACTATTCGCCTCTATTGTAGCTAGTAACAACGTCCTAAATTCATTCAGTCTTTTTACGTCTTCTAGTTTGTCTTCCTTAACTTTCGTATATATATACGCATTTTCGTAGTAACATGTAATTTCCTTCAACGTATGTTCTAACTCATATACATTATGTTCACTACCTGCAGCTGAATCTTTACAACACCTCTTTCCATTCACCCTTCTAACATTAATAGCATGTCAGAATGTTGGTGTTCAGAAACTGGTTCAGTTTAATACTCAATCAGCATCGTAGTCTTTGATGTAATTATAATTTCAGCTGAATGTAGTCATCATAGTGTAACCTTTCTCCAATATGTTCTTTATAACATCGTTATTTCATTTCTCTATACGGTAGTAAGCTACTTCTCAGAGGTCTTTATGGTGTTCGTTCCAATAATCTGCTACTAGTTTTACAGCAGACTGTGTATACCATCCAGAGTCTTTCATCCTACCTCTCTCATAGCTCATATTGTCTATGGTCTTGATTTCGTCTATACTGAACTTATAGTTAAATAAATCTGAGACAGCACCTATTGCTGAGAATATAGTACAGCTTTTTTTACTCCATTGTTGCTTGTACTGATTATACTCATAGATGATGTTGTCCTGCTGAACTAGTTTGGGTAAGTTGTCTTCAAACCCTTCAGCTAGTAAATAGTCGGTAACCTGTTCACCAACTCCTAATGCACCATTTTCGTAAACAATTTCTTCCATGGTAAAATATTTAGTATATAAAATTTCTCTAAAGTCTTCTTTACTTCGACTGTAACACTTCATGTTAGTTTCTCTCTAAGTTTAATACGTTTTGTACCTCGCTTTTGATTACTCAATCATAAGCTTTTTTGTTATAATAGTTGTTTATGTAATTGTCGAGTACTGCCATTAAATCTGCTCTGAAATTGTCTGTTCGGATTTTTTCATTCCATAGTAGTACTCTGCATATTGCTTCTACTGGTGTGTCGTTTCAACACCATGCGTGCCATCTGTTGTGGTCTCAAACTGGCACTGTGTTTATGTTATATTTATTCGTAAGTCAGCCACGGCTCGAGGGGATGAGGTGGTGTCTATTGAACTCTTTTGTCATTCAGCTTTTTCCTTTTCTTATATAAAATAGCGTTTTTGTACTTCTCTCTGTAGTACATCATTCGTCACTTAGCACTAAAGTTGTTTATTTGTCTCTCTATTAATTCACTTAGTCGTTTTAACATGTTTTATTCGTAAATAAAAAGAAGAGGCTGAAAATTATTAGTAGTGTAACTAGTAACTTAATCAGTCTCTTTCGCATCTTTTCTCTGTATAAGAATTAAAATGCTTCTAGCATCATCTTCTGTATAGAAGGTTTTTGCATGTTTTGGTTCTAGTACTCGGTTGTTGTTTGGTCACAAAAACCAACACTCTTTTGTTCAGTTTTCGTTCTCTCTCTTCTTTACTATTTTATAACCTAAATCTGTTCTTGCGATTCTGTATTGTCGTTTTCCTTTCATTCTTCTTCATCCTTAGAAGGTAAAGAATTGTCTATTTTTCATTTGATTAGTTTAAGTATTCGTTCGAGCAGCATTTTAAAACTGTCAACTTCGGTTAATTCCTGTCAGTAGTTAATACTGTAGATGTGTCAAATAATAGAATATAATTCTGAAAAGACAATCATTCCTATAACTACTTTCACTAATTCCTCTATTCATCACATTCATGTTCGTTTAAGTCATGCTACTACGATGAACGGTAATAACCATCTACTAATTTTCTTCATCAATCCGTGTTCCCATATTTTGCTTTCTATTTTCTCTCATCTGCTCTTAGCACTTAGAAGTCCGAATATAAAATCTAGTACTAGCATCACGGTCATGATTATTACTCACTCTCAACTCATAGAGAAGTAGTCTAATATTGTTGCTAGTGTTACTCCTCCTGCTATGTTAATAACTACTCACTCTGCTTCTGTCATTCTTCTGTTATATAAAATCTAAATATTAGTAGAAGTCATGAGCTTCAAAAGACCCATTCCCAGAATTAACTGTTGTAACAGTTACAACATCTCATGGTCATAGTGTTATTGGTCATACCATTCGGTGTTGCCATTGTGCTGCTGATGTAGCTCGTTGTGAGAAAATAGTTACTCCATTAATTTCTAACGTTAATCAGTATACGGCTCCACAAGTAATATAACCTATTCAAGTGAATGTATAAGTATTCCCTACTCATATATTAGTTGTATGGTCTGTACCATTAGCTAAACATGCATTTAGAAAAGAACCGAATGTTGCTCATTGTATTGTTATTCAGCTCTCATTAGCTCGCCTTGCTCATGTACTCGTTCTTTTTAGCACCTGTCCAACAGAACCAGCATTCTCTGGACTAAATGGTAAAGAGTTAGAAATCTGATTATTCTGGTCTATTGCTATTCCTGTTCCTGCTGAGTATGTAGTGTCAGTAGCACTGATTACTCAGTTGCTTATTTGTATATTAGTTCCTGCTGTCAATGCTCATTGCTTTCAGTTCCATCCATCAATCATAGCTTGTGTAACAAACAGATTTGTACTACCTTGTGTTATGTCATCTGTTGTATTAGTAGTCATGTCAAAGTAGTTGCTAAGGTCTATTTGAGTATTACCTACAGCTACCCATTGCGTTCCATCCCAAGAGTACATTACTCCATCTGCTGTTACGTAGTATGTGTCTCCTGTAGTGTTTCAGCTACTAGGAAGGTCTGCTGATGTTGCTACTGTTCCTTTGAATACTAACGCTCATTGGATGTTGGCACTGATTACATTGTCAGAGTCAATAGAGATTCAGCTTCCTGCTGTATATGTTTTATTTACTTTGTAGTCATTACGTGCTATTGATGTAACAGTACTACCAGAGTAGTTAAGTATTACTTTACTAACATATAAGTTATTAGGTGCTTCCTCTATTAATATTTGACTAACAAATATTAATTGGCTACTAGAAGCATTCTCTAATTCATAAATGTGTGGTCAGTCTCATAAAGCATCTGTTGTTAGGATTCTAGGTGAAGGTATATTACTCCTTGTTGTGCTATTACTGTTTCGTCTTTTATACCAATCTAATACTGCATTAGCATCGCTTCTAGCATTTGCTGTGTCTCATGGACGAACATAGAAAGTTTGAGTTTTACCACTATAGTTAGTACTAGAATCTGTATTTATACTATAAATAGTTCAATCTTCTAATACAGTAATACTTATATAATTAGTTACGTCCCCATCTTCATTCATTGGTGAGGCAAATACATAGATGCTTCATTCTGGCGAATTGTCTTCAAATCATATTAATGAATAACATTTATTGTTATATATGAACAATGGGTTCTTCCCTGCTCTATACCAATCTATTGCTGCTTGTGCTGCTGCTAGGTTAGCTTCTCATGTAGTTCCTGTTAAGAAGAATGTCTTTGTATTTACATCCATTGCTGTAGCAGTACCAATCATAATCCGTACTCATGTCCCTGGGTCATAGTACAGATTTCAGTCATTAGCATATATAAGTCTGACATAGTCTCATGAAGTAGTCTTAGAGTTGATTATTGTACCACTCTGTTGCCATCAGTCTTCTGCTAGTATTTCTCCCGTGGTTACTCCTACAGGGAAATCATCGTCTGGTTCTATACCAGCAGGAAGTTGTAGGTCTACGTATAGCTCTCTGTCTTCATTCACATGAATCAGATTATTTGCTGCTCTTAGTAGTACATTGATGACATGGTTGTCTGTAATCTCTATACCATCTCATCATGTGTATGGAATCATTCATTCCTTTATTCTTGTTGCCATTAGTTAAATATTATTATATAAATCTGATTAGCTTATTCAGTAGTTAGATTTAGTGTTATTGAAATAATCTGACACCTGTGTTGCTGTTCGTGGCTCTGATTCTATTATTATGTCTGAGAGTATAATATTTCAGGTTGTGTTATTGATTATATTACTGACAGTAAATAGAGCAAAACTTTGTGTTCCGCTGTATACAGAACTACCGTTTATAAACCCGTTATAATTTCCACTTCAATCTATTGAGTATGCTATATGGTACCGAGTACCGTAGCTTAGGTTTAGGTCAGAACTCTCATAAAAAGAACCTCCAGAGTTTTTAAATACGAACCTCTCATAAGTTGTAGCGTTATTCCTCCAATTAAGTCTGAATGCTCAATAGTTGTTTATTCCTAATGCACATCTCGTACTAGATGAAACATTTACCCAATAGCTAAAATATTTCTCTGCTACGGCTGTCTCATAACTAAAACCACAAGCAGTATTGAATTGGTAACCTACTGTCTGCTGTGTTCCTGTGGCACTAAGCGTATAGTTCCCCGTTACATCCAACTGGTCTGTCTTTAGTGGGAAGTATGCAATAGTATTAGCTCATGGTTGCCATTCGCTTGGTCGTAGTTGTTTCTCCTGTAGTCCTCATACATCATTTCCCTTAGCGAACGTTCATGTACCTTGGTTAGTAAAGAATGTGTCTGTTACTAGGTCATACATTCAGATTTCTCAATCTGCTATTCTATAACACGGTACTAAATCTTTTATTAGATTATTACTGTCATCCCATAATTTGCAATAATAAGATTTTCAATAGAAATAATCATAAGTCCCTCAGTCTGAGTCTAAAGCAAATAAATAAACAGGGTTGTCATATAATGTAGATGATGTAGAATTACTAAATGTCTTTTTAAGTGTTCAATTCAGGTAGAGTTCTTTGTTCATTTTTATGGTATAGATTGTATTTGTAGAGAACGCTCATTCCCAATATTCATACCCATAAGTAGTGGTGTCGTTTACTCCTGTACTCCTTTGTATAAAGAATACTCCATTTCTTACATTTTCAGTTCTTCATATAAATCTCTGTTTTCAATTAGTTCTAGTACCAAAGAATGTATTATACCTTTCATTTGAAGTTATTTCAAACTTCATCTCTATTGTATAATCAGGATTTATATATGCTCAAGTATTTATATACTGAGTTCAACTACTCTGTATATACTCTACCTCTTGGTATTCTGCAGGCAGTCTTGCTGTATATATATATGCTCCTGTTAGTTTGTAACCCATAACTTGTTAAGTAAAATATATAAATCTGAATTATACTTTCTCGTATAAGACTATTATTGTAGCATCATTGCTTCAAGTATAATATGATGAAGTTCATCATATAACATACTGTACATCTACCCTAGATAGTCAAAATAAATATTCAGCTATTTGCCTCCAGTTTGTAGTTGCAGTTTGGTCTAGTATTGTATTACCATTGCAGACACACTTTGCATTATCTGAAGTTGCTATAAATTCTATATCAAATGGTCAGGTAACTGGAGATAATCAAGATGATGTATATTCTACTGTTGTAGTTCAATTATAAGTACAATATAAATTCAAAAATTTGTTATTAGAAGTTATATTAACACTTAAATATGTATAAGGAATAGATAGGTAATAATTTCAATTTTCATCTCTTACTTGTATACGAGATGACATATATTGATTATTGGCACTTGCACTAGATATGTAATTTGTCTTTATTTGTTTAATCTTATATCAAGACTTTGCTATATCTATAGTGTTACCTTTTGACACTGTATAAGTTTCTTCTACATATTCTCCTATATACATATTCTTTATAGGTGTTTCTACTCCACTAGGGTATACATACATAGCCATGTTTTATTCAATCGTTAAATATAAACAGTTACTATCCCGAGTTCCCAGATTACTGTAGTCTGTTTCTGTTCACGCTCGGATTTTCATTCAGGTTGTTAAAATATTATTAGCCTGACTACTAACCAATACGTCTCATCCACCTCATCCTCATCCCGCTCAGTTCCATTGTGTTCCATCGTATGTTTTTAACGTGTCTGTTGTAGTGTCATACCACATGTCTCATTGACTAGGATTAGATGGTGCCGTTGCACTTACTACTGCTCATGGTAATGTATTACTAATCTCATTATTCTGACTTATACTTATACCTGTTCCTGCTGTTAGCTTGTCTTGCTTTAACGCTAACTGTGTATTGATGTATGTAGTTAGATTTGTTATGATTAAATCTACATCAGCCTTGAAATAAATCTGTTTGAACAGTCCTGTTCCATTGTCCATCCATAGAGTTCAGTCATCTCCATAGAGTAGTTTTATAACATCTCATGAAGTAGTCTTTGCTACTATGATTGTTCATGTTACATCCCAATCATCTGCTACTAACACTCTCCCTGTAGTTATTCATACCGGGAAAGCATAGTTAGGTCTGATTCCATCTGGTAGTTGTAAATCTACATAGATTTCATCATCTCCTTGGTCGTATATGATTAGGTTGTTTTCATCTCTTAGATTCAGACTTATAACTTTATTTTCATCTACTGTTATAGCCTTTCATCATGTATATGGCTTCTTTCATTCTACTGCTCTTACTGTCATTAGTATTTAGTTATGTTGTAAATTATTAAGCATCGTCAAAGAATACCAAAGGAAAGCTTGACACGTTTCATATTATTTTTACTTGGTTTGTCCCTGCGTCTAACTCTGTTCAGCTTATTTCTCACTCCGTTACTCAATTTCCATAATCCCAAGCCATGTCTTCACTTATTGTTGTGTCAGGGGTAATAGTTACAGTAATAGCATCATCATCATCATAACTACCATCTGGAGAAAAGAATACTAAACCACCATCACCTACTGTGAATGTCCATCCATCAGGCACTTGTATAGATTGTGGCGAGATTGTTCACCATAATGGGTCTTGGCTTTCTGCTGGAACAAGAGTCCATTCCTCTCATTCGTTTTCCTCCCATACGGCATTACTTAAAGAGAATGTTACTGTACGCATAACTACTGCTGATTGGAACGTAGCCTCTACGCTAGTATTACCTGTTACTGTAGCTGGTACTGTTCACCAACTAACAAACTCTCAACCTTCTCCAGCTGTAGCTGTAATTGTAGGTGCTGATGTTCCTGTTCCTACTGTTATTACATTGTCTGCTACTGTTAATGCTGTTCCGTATTCTACATTAGCTACTGATGCTGGACTTACCGTTCATAAGTCTGCGTCACTAGATGTAGCTGTTATTGTATACTTGTTTACTGTAGCCGTATATGTAGCTGTATATGTAGTCTTCTTAGTAATCTTTCATACTGTTGGGTTCCATCCAGCAAATGTATATGTGTATTGTGCTGTAGCAGCTCTTGTAGGGTCTGCTGGTGGTGTAGGAGTCTCTCCTTCTTCAATCTTACCTGTCTTTAGAACAGTTCCGTCCCAATCCTTAAATGTATATGTTACATCATCTCCTTCATCCCAATTATAAAGGTCAGTAGGCTCATTAGTTAAGTAATAACCCACAGTTTCATCATCTAATGTCTTCCATACAGTAGGTCAGTATTCTGAAACAGCAGCATTAGCTGTATTTAGTTCTTCATACTTACTATTAGCATATACGTATAAGTGGCTTCCATCATCGTCAGTCCATACTTGGAACTTTTTATGAGGGTCTCATGTAGGGATTGCTCGAACAGTCTTCTTGTTTTCTGTGTCCCATAATCTTTTTAAGTTCATGTGTTTAATAAATAAGAAATAAATCTGGCTATTACCTAGCCACTACTTTTATAACATCTCCAGCCTCTCACATAACGAATGGTCTATTAAGTGCTTGGAGTTGTCTGTTCCATGGTAAGTGTAACTCACCACTAGGTTGTAGTTCTATGAAATCAGCAACGTTACCATCATTGACTTGTTTGTCCTCTGCATAATCTGAAACTAGCACAGGTCACTGATTGT